>Ga0247813_10002400_pt1 | contig 12913 bp, 7 predicted proteins | sample UWRJL169409C1_FD_180719 | JGI IMG/M metagenome (GOLD analysis project Ga0247813, IMG submission 180719) | Plant litter microbial communities from Arlington Agricultural Research Station in Wisconsin, United States - UWRJ-L169-409C-1 | ecosystem: Environmental > Terrestrial > Plant litter >... | reverse complement strand
TTAATTTCTCCAGTTCTTCAACATCCAGCAAAGGCTGCTCGATCATCTCTTCCAGCAAATCTAACATAGGTTTGATGTAACGAGACAAGCAGAAGATACTTAAGGTCACCTGATCATTGCCTGGATTCACTTCAAAAAAAGATCCGTACTGAGCGATCATCTGCTGGATTTTGCCTGAGCTGTTTTGCCTGGTTCCTTCCCCCAATAATTTACTGGTAAAGTAAGAAATGCCTGTATAGGGTTCATACCACTTTCCCGCTGGAAATGTTATTTCCAGGCGACAAACTTCTTGCTGTCCTTGCTCTAATATAAAAGCAGTCAAGCCGGAAGCTGCTTTCAGCTTTTCCGGCTTGACCAATGTAAAAGGCTCTAGGTCTATAAAAGACGGAGCGTTGATTCTATCTAATGTCATTGTTTTCTATTACTCTCCCACTTCATCGGAAGGAGGTGCTGAATTTTTTGCTTGCTTAGCAAAATCAAAGTGTAAGGTAAAGCGTAATGTTTCTGCCAAAGGATTATTTTGAGCAACCGGTATCAGATACGCAAAATCCAAACCGAATAAATTATAGCGTACACCGAGCCCTAGTGTTACGTATTTACGATTTCCTTTATTCTTATTCTCATAATGGAATCCGGCACGGGCTGCAAACAAATCGTTGTACCAATATTCGATACCAGGATTCAAAATAAACTCTTGCAATTCTTCACTCATTCCTCCCGGGGCATCTGTAAATGAACCCAGCACACCTGACAATACACCTGTTTTATGAGGGTCTTTGCCTTTCTCTATCACATACTGACTGGAGGAAGAATCATATCTATAAGTAGGAGTTGATGGAACCATTAGTTTATTAATGTCCAACATCAACGTTACTTTGCTGAATTGATCGACTTCAATTGTTCCTGCAAAACCTAATCTCAAATTAGTTGGTATGAATTCTCTATTGTCATTATCTGTATAAGTTACTTTACCGCCCAGATCTGTAATCGTTGCTCCAAAAGAGAATGTGGTTGGTCTGCCTGCTAGTGTCAAGTTAGGATTTACATGGTAAACCCCGATATCAGCTGCCGCTGTGCTGGCAGGTTTAGCCACTGTATTGGAACCAGGAATCGTTACATTACCCGCCAGATCAGATCGTATGTATTTGATGCCCAAACCCACACTCCAGTTTTGGGACATTTTTCTTGAGTATACTACACCTACAAGAAACTCATTGGGCCTGTAAGTTTGTAATTTATTTCCGCTTTGGTCTGTAAATTGGATTTCGCCAAGCTTGAAATATTTAAAGTTGATACCAATCGCCTCGTTTTTACGAATTTTAGCATAACCAGATAATTGTGCAATAGACATATCGTTTACCAATTTTCTTAACCATGGAGTATAAGAAATGGCAGCACCATAATCTTTTTGGACAAAGGCTAATTTACCTACGTTCCAATATACTGCATTAGCATCTGGTGTAATTGCTGCTCCGGCATCACCCAGTGCACCAGAACGCGCATCGGGAGAAATGGTTAAAAAGGGTACCGCAGTGGTAATAACTTTGTTCTGATAACCCGAAACTCCAAATTGAGCCGACGCTGTAAGAGAAATTCCAAAAAGGATAAAAAGGGCAAGGATTACTTTCTTTACGAACATTGAAAATTATTTTTTGACCGTCAAATATAAGAATTATTATAAAGGATTAATTCAATAAGACCAATTTCTGAAATTGGTGGGTGGTTGAACCATCTCTAAGGGAACGAACTTTGATCTTATAAACGTATACACCCTTACCGATTTTATCACCAAAATCATCTCTTCCGTCCCAATTGAGGCCTGAGACATGAATAGAGCTCGCCATAGCCACATGATCGATGGATTTGATCATTTTCCCGGATACCGTATAAATTTGGATAAGTACTTCTATATCATCTCCTGCCCTGTTATGATCAAAATGAAACTCTGTATTCGTAGAGAAAGGATTAGGATAATTGAGTACATGATCCAGTGCCATTTTGTCTGTGTTGGCGACGACAAACTCTAGGTAACTTTCTGTAGAGTTATTATAAGTGTCCCAAACTTTAAATTTCAAGGAGTAATTTCCTGCCGGAAGGTCTTTGATTGGATAACGAACAGCACCTTCAGTATAACTATCGACAACGGTAGAATAATACTCATTCAAAATAACAGCGTCAGGCCTGTTACTCATCGTGATGGTAATTTCATGCCCAATCCCACTTGTGCCTACATTGATCCCGTTATCATCTTTGACTTTGGCAATAAACAAAGGATTGTTATTTGTCATCCCTCCTGAAACGAAGGTTTCATCGTTCATGTACAAATTGGCCAACGGAGGCGTATTATCTGCCGGTGCGGAAATATTGGAACCTCCAATCTGTATGTTATCGTAGTAGCCGCCGGCATCTTCCATACTGGAGGTGTTTTGCCCATATATACTAATTTTCCCCTGATCAAACAGGAAAGAAATATCTTTAGGGACAATAAAGCTTACCGAAAATTTCCCTCCGACAATACTCGCCTTGCCCTCAAAAAAAACATTATTAAGTAAACCGAATGTATAGGTAGGGTTTTGATTACCTAGGGTTGTAATGGTATTCTTTTTATCGAAGCAGGTGATCGATGAGGTGCCTGTATAATCAGTATCCAAGACATTATTAATGTCCCTTACTTCACCTTCTATCGTTACTTTACTTAATGCTTTCAGTGTATCTGCTGTAGAGGATACATTATTCCCATTTATTTTAGTAATCACGATCTTATCTTTCGGATAAGCCAATTTCATGGAAGGATCACCCAGGAAGGCATAGTTTCTGTTATTTATACCGATCACGCTATTGTTTTTAGTTAATTTAAAAACATCCCCTATGCGAGGTAGAACATCAGTACCAAATGGAGCAAACAAAGCATTGTATAGTGCTCCGTTTAGTGCTTTATTACTGTATTGATAAACAACACGAGTAGAAGTCACGATACCTATACCTCCTCCATGTTCATTAAATAATACAGCATCTGTCCCAGAACGGATGCTCGGATCATCGTACAATCCAAAATCACAGGTGGCTGTCACGAATAAAGGGAGCGCATTGATATTTGTCCATGCTTCCACTTGCGCAAGATCCAAAATCAATTCCTGCGACCAGGCCCCTGTTCCTCCATGCCCACTGTAATTGAGCACAAATACTCCTTTCGCAATGTCCTTATCGATCAAGTCCTTTACAATCGGAGACTTTTCTCCTCCTGCAGCAGTTTCCTGCGGATAAGCATCAAGGTGTATTTTATTTAAATTGTAGCGTTTATCTTTTGCGGCTACGATATCAGCCATCTTTTCTGCATCGTCTATGTGTTGGTTGTTATCTCCATCATCAGACACAAACGTGATTCTGTTTTTCCATTTGGCCTGTGTATCCTGTGAAGTCTGGTAATGAATGAGCTTATTCACCATGGCTGCAGCTTCCTGTTGATTCCGGGCGGGAATTCTTCCGATACTAATATCTAAATAGTCATTTACAGTGGATTCCGGCCAATAGCCTTCCGTGTTGTCCATAAATCCATAATAATCTTCCGATGAATAACTTTCCAACGGTTCCAACGAATTTCTGGATTCGTAACACGGCACTAAATTTTTATTGTTAGAAACTCTGTCTTTATAATCATAGGAACAACTTCCAAACAGCAATAGAAATCTTACTGAATCACTGACGGTATTCCTGTCGTACAGCATCTTCATGAAATCTCTAATGGCAGTAATGTCTTGCGCCCCGGAAGAGAATTCGTTATAGATTTGCTCTGTTGTCACGACTAATACATCCAGTTCGTCTTCGTTTTTGCGCAGTGTTTCCAGACGTTTTGCTTCTGAGAACAGTGAAGGATGGGTTACGATCACCATGTCAGGCAGGTAAGGTGCTGTATGACTGTGCAAATTTTGATTCATCACACGTACGCCGGCACCAGGCTGGTGGAAATTATTTCCTTTGAAACAAACATATTCTCTAGGATTTAGGCCCCCGCTTATATCTGAAAATACAGCTTCATCATCTATTAAATCATAACTCACAGCAACAGGATGCAAAGGATCAGTAACATCCCATATACGAATTGAATTGTCAGCGTTTTGTATCCTGTATTCACTGGTTGTCTGCAGAATACTTTTTATACATCTAAAATTTGTTTGTGCATTATAGACTTGTAAATCTCTTTCTCCCTGAATACGAATGTAATTAAGGTGTGCCTGTGCAGTAAAGTTACCTTTGTTGTCAAAGGTCAGAGCAACAACAGCCGAATTAAATGGAGCGGATGGGACAATATCAGTATTGCCATAAATCTTAGTCGAGGCAATTCCAACAGCAGGATAAACGCCTCCAGAGGCCACTGCAGCCAGGCTAATCTCAGAACTTAGTGTTGTTTGATTGAATTTAACTTTAAAAGTGGTTGGGTTGTTTGATCTTCCTACTACTGAAATATTCAGATTTATTGGAGCCCCCGCACGTCCACCGCTCCAATCGAAGGTATACGAGTTAGAACTAAAAGTATTTGAACCGAACAAATCTCCATACCAGGTTCTTCCTGATTTTAACAGGTTATATTTGTCTGTTTCTGAAAACTGGTGATCATCAAAATACTTAAAGGACTGTGCCGCTGATCCCAGAGAGGCCTTATTGGTAATACGCAGTCCATTTGCGGCACCTACTGTAAGAAAATAATAAGCCTGTTCACTGTATACATTATAATCGTGTTCGTACAATTTAGTTGCTGTATTGTATTTCCAGCTATGAGGTCCCTTTGCATAAAACAAAATGTAATCTCCCTGATCAAATGAACCATCTTCATCACCTACGATCTGAACCGCATTTTCAATTAAGTCATCGTAGCGAGCTGAACTATTTTCTTGCGGAAGCATTCCTCCGCCGTTACCATAGACCTTAAGTTGAGAAGGGTCTAGAGAAGAAGGATTCAATCCATTGTCCTGCAAAAATGCATAATCGATTTTATACAATCCATCTTGCGTGACAGGAAACTTCACCCAAGTACCAGAAGCCAATACACTACCGGTGGAAGCTTCAGCCCTTGAAGAACGTCCAAATGATGCACCATCCTTAATCAATGGTCTGGAGGGCATGTTATAAGGCAGTTCTGTTGCTTCGACTCTAAAACGTATAATTTTATATATGCCGGTACTGCTGATCACCAACGGAGCAAATTGAACCAATGTAATGGGAGATCCTTTATGGAAAAGAACTTGTGAGCGGGTAGTATCGACTACCGATGGAATATAAAAGCGGTCTTTGTCTGTGATCAGTTTTGTTTCAGTAGGGACAATGACTACATTTTGCAACGATTGACCATGAAGATACAGCGAATAAACAGGCGAATTATCTCTTGCATAATTCGCTCCTTTGAAGGACAGGCGTTCTTTCCCTTTCGTGAGAGAAGAAACTGTGCTGACCTGCTGATTGTCCCACTCCACCTGATATTCTCCTGGGCCAATAGCGACCTGGGCATTCAATGAAGCAGAAATAAAAAAGAATACTGCAATAATAGAAAGGCCTTTATAAGACTTCATTTTATTTTATTTATGTATCGCAAAAAACTACCTGGGGTAACCCTCAACAGGTAGTCTCATAACGGAAATAGAATACCTTTAGTATATCTGTTTCGTTTCCGTAGCAATTTAAGCTGCTTTGTTTTTATTCTCTAAAAAAGAAGCACCCAAATAAGTCGCAAAGACCAAGAAAATGCCATTTGCCTTTAAAGATAGGATCAATACGACAGAAAGCAACAAGAATGAATACTTGATTTTATTTTTCTTCCATGACCAATCTTTGAATTTAAGCGCCATAAGAGGGGTATCCACTACTAACAAAATACTCATGATCAGTCCAAAAAACACGACAAATGTCGGCTGGGTTATCCATTGCTGAGCCCAGGGGAACAAAGAGTCTGACGATATAAATGGAATGGCAGACCATACCAAAGCATTGGCGGGAGTAGGAACACCTCTGAAGTGATCTGTTTGACGCGTATCTATGTTAAATTTAGCTAAACGCCAGGCAGAACAAACGGCCATGAAAAAAGCCAGGTATGGCCAATAAAGCCCCTTAGGAAGCGCCGAAAAATTCGCTCCTGCGTCAAGACTTTGAAGGATATAGTAAAACCATAAGAAAGCAGGCAATACGCCAAAACTTACTACATCGGCCAAAGAGTCCAGTTCTCTACCCATCGGACTTTCCGCCTTTACAGCCCGGGCAGCAAAGCCATCAAAGAAATCACATACCGCGGCAGTCCAGATGCACCAAGCCGCACCAGCCGGATTGCCATTGATAAGCAGCACTAATCCAAGGCAGCCGAATGCTAAATTAAGACAAGTGATGAAATTAGGAATATTCTTTATCATGCGAAGAATGGGTTATAACGCTTTTCAAATTCAATAGTGGTAGAAGGCCCATGGCCAGGATATACGACTGTGTCCGGCGGAAGTGTAAAAAGCTGGGTGTGTATGGACTGCAATAATTGCTCATGGTTTCCTCCTGGTAAATCTGTGCGACCGATGCTTTGCCGAAACAATACATCTCCTGCAATGCACAGGTGTTGATCTTTGGAATACAAAGCCACATGACCTGCCGAATGACCCGGCACAAACAATAATTGAATGGTATGATCTCCCAATTTCATCGGAAGCTTGACATCAAGAAAAGCATCCGGCTGTGCAGGTTCATAGGCAGCGAAACCATAGTTAGGAGCATACGTTTCGACAGCACGAAGGTAATGCTCTTCGATCGGGTGAATAAGCAAAGGAATGTTATACTTTCTTTTCACCGCTGCATTTCCCAACACATGATCGACATGGCAATGTGTATTGATGATCATCGTCGGCTTCAATTCCTTTAAAGCGATCAGTTCAAACAACTCGGTTTGCTCGTGTCGTTCATAACAACCCGGATCTATGATCCAGCATTCCTTGTTTTCAGCGGCAAGTATATAAGTATTCTCTTGTAGAGGATTGAATGTAAGAGTGTATAGAGTCAGCATAACAATTGAATTCCAGCATTCAAACATAAAGAATAAAATGTAAATTTGAAGCATGAAGAGCTATGATGTATTAATCGTGGGGCGAGGAATCGCCGGCAATACTCTGGCCCTAACGCTGTTGAGCAAAGGATTAACTTTACAGGTGGTTGACCTGCCGAATCCCAATAGTCCTTCTCGTCTTGCGGCAGGTCTGTATAGCCCTTTTACTGGAAAAAAAACCGTTAAAACCTGGTTGGCAGCCGAGATCTTCCCTTTTTTAGAGAACTTCTACCAGCAAATAGAAAAACAGACAGCGACTAAATTCCTTTATGTAAAACCCGCCTACCGTCCTTTTCTTTCTATTCAGGATTATAATGATTGGACAGGAAGCGGCAACGAAGAAAACTCTGCTTTCTTCTTAAATCCTCAACCCAATCATGCCCATTACCGGCCCTGGATAAAAAATCCTTTCGGAGGTATAGAATATAAACATTCCGGGTATGTGGACACCGTGACATACCTTCATGCGGGAGAGCAGTTGTTGCTGAAGAACGATTGCCTGACCACAGACTTTTTTCATCACTCAGACGTTGAAGAAACTACAAACGGAATTACTTGGAGCGGCGCATCCTACCGTTACGTGGTGTTTTGTGAAGGATCACTGGCTCTAAAAAATCCTTTTTTTCCTAAAGTGCCAATTATTGCGAATAAGGGAGAACTGCTCACTCTTCATATACCTGACCTGCCTATAGGGGAAATTATTACACAGGGCGCCTTCCTTATTCAAAAAGAACCCGGCGTTTTTCATGCAGGTTCTACCTATCGGTGGAAATTTGAAACGGAAGAACCCGAAGAACGGGGAGCCTTGGAGATCAAAGAAAAATTAAATAAGTGGCTCAACGTGACTTACGAGCAACTTAACATACAGGCAGGAGTAAGGCCAGCCAGTAAAGACAGGCGGCCTCTGATGGGCTATCTGGATGAACGCCCGCGCTTTCTGATCTTCAATGGGCTAGGCACAAAAGGCGTTTCTCTTGCTCCTTACTGGGCCGAAGAATTATCCAAACTGATTATTCATCAAAAGGATTTACCGAAGGAAGTGGATATACGTCGATTTTATTTAAATTAAGCCTTCAAAACAGTTAATTCTTATTTTGCTTCGTCTCTTATTCGTCATAACGTTTATTGTTTCCTCTTTTCTTGCTTCTGCACAGCAGATCAACCAAGAAAAATTTGGCAAAAATCGTGTACAATACAAAAAGTTTTTGTGGCAATACATGAGCACCTATAACTTCGACATCTACTTCCATTATGGTGGCGAAGATATGGCAAGGCTTGCAGCAGACTATGCAGAGCGCGAAATCAAACGCATCTCAGAGCAGCTGGACTATAATTCCTACAGACGGTATAAAATTTTCATCTACAATTCTGTCAATGACATCGAGCAAAGTAACATTGGGCTTGAAACGGGTACGTTTATCGGAGGACAAACTGAATTTGTAAAACCGATCGTTGAAGTTGCCTTTGAAGGGAATATCAATAGTTTCAAACAACAAATTAGTTTTGGCCTTTCCAAAACACTCCTAAGCTTTATGTTTTACGGAGGCAGTCTCAGAGACGTGTTCCGCAGTTCTTTTTTTCTGGCCCTGCCAGAATGGTACATTAATGGAGCAGCGGCTCATCTTGCTTATGGTTGGGATACTGAAATGGATAATTACATCCGTAAAAAAGTATCTACGCATAAACTTCACAGTCCTGCCAGCTATCGAGGTGCAGAAGCAACCATCATTGGGCATTCTGTATGGAACTACATGGAAGAAGCCTATGGGCCCGGCACTTTTCGACACGCTATTGGGTTGACGCGTATTTACCGTAAAGAAAAAAAATCCATCGAAGCCGCACTCGATGTGGAATACAAACAGTTTGTTAAAAACTGGATTGCCTTTTACAAAACAGATGCCGATGAAAGCGTAGAAAACTACGAGTTGGCAAATCGCGCCGACAGATTAAAAAAACGCAACCGCTACGGCAAAAAATATTACGAAGTAAAACTCAGCAGTGATGCCTCTTACCTTGCCTATGCGACCAATAAAGTAGGCCGCTATAAAGTTTTCGTGCGCGATCTAAAAAAAGGGAAAACGAAAAAATTAAGGAGCGGGAGTTACAAACGCTACGACCAAATGGTAGGATATAACAATCCTGCATTGGCGTGGAACCAGGATGCAGTATTGTCTGTCGTTACCTACAAAAAAGGCAAGGCGCATCATAAGCAATATGATTTTAAAGAGAAGAAAAAGAAAACAAGAGGACTGGGGGATTTTAACCAGACGCTTTCTTTCTCCTATTCTACTGATGGCGAATTGGTGTTGCTGAGTGGAGATGTAAGAGGCAAAACAGACCTCTGGATATGGGATCTGAACCGCAATAACCTCAAGCAACTTACGATGGACGCGTACAATGACTTAGATCCAGTCTTTGTGCCCAATAACCGTTTTGAATTTGTATTCTCTTCTTCCCGACCATTGGAAGGAAGTACTAATGATTCCTTGCTTAATCTGTTTTCCTTTGATTACCGCAACGGCACCATGAAGTCTCTTACTTCATCAGGAAATAATTATCATCCCATTTTTAAAAACAAAGACGAGCTCTATTTCATCAGCGACAGAACAGGGATCAATAATGTCTTTTGCTATTACTTTTCTACCGGAGAAACCAAACAGGTCACCCATTTCTATTACGACGTCAAGGACTTTGCAATCGCACCAAATGCTCCTGCTCTTTTTAGTTATGTGCTTAATGAAGGAGGTAAAGATTTTCTTTATTTAGATTCACTTAACCGTTTCATCCCTCAGGAAATTTCCCCTTATACATCCTTAGGTAAAAAACACACGCTAAAGCAAGATCACAAACAACGTCAGGGACAAACAGAAGAGGATACGGAAGAGGAAGAGGCTGCTTCCGAAGAAGAAGCTACACAAGAAGAACAAGATGATTTTGCCAATCTAACATTTGCTTCTGAATACGAAACAAAGAAAGCCCAATTGGAAGCCAGACAGAAAGGCGGAGAGGACAAAACGTCTGTTCAAGGTTCTGCATATAATAATTCCGGATCTAACCTTATTCAAGTAAAGGGCCCATATAAATACAAAAAAATATTTTCCATTGATGCTGTCACTACATCCCTGATGATTGATCCATTGAGAGGATTAGGGATATTGTTGGATGGGCAAATGAGTGATTTGGTGCAGAACAATCGTTTCGACCTTGGACTGTTTATTCTTGGTGATTTTAAAAACAGCAACATGTATGCGGAATACCTGATGCTGAAACACCGTGTAGATTTTCAATTTCGTTACGACAGACAAGCCTATTTAGCACAAGGCGACAACGTCATACAAAATTATACGCTGAATCGCTTCTCTGTTGGCATTTCATATCCGATCAATCCTCATCATCGGGTTGTCTTGTCACCCATGATTACGCAAACACGCTTCTCTGATCTGACAGATCCTATAACTATTCTCGATGACGACATAATCAATACTTACTCCGGAGGAAAAGTGGAATGGGTATACGATTTTACCCGTTATTACGGATTAAATATGAAAGCAGGAACTGTTGCAAAAGCTTTCATTGAAACGCAACGCAACACGGACAATGGGAAAAAAGATTTTGGTCAGTTTATGATCGACATCAGACATTACCAACCGGTGCATAAAGCGCTTCTGCTCGCTTTGCGCGCTTCTTACGGACAGTTCTTTGGAAATGCACCGAAGAAGTACATGCTCGGTGGTATGGACAATTGGTTGTTCAACACTACCGATCAAACCAATCCAAACTCCCCTTTGGCGGTAGAAAAACAGGTAGAAAATTCTGATGTATTGTTCAACCGCTATGCGATGAACATGAGAGGTTTTCAATACAATACGCAGTTTGGCGAGCGTTATTTATTATTCAATGCAGAATTGAGATTTCCAATTGCACAATACCTTTACAAAGGGACTATAGGATCGGCCTTCCTTCGCAATCTACAGTTGATCACTTTTGTTGATGCCGGCAGTGCATGGAACGGAAGCAACCCTTTTGGCACTGACAATAACATCAGCACACAAACGATCAATCAGCCTCCATTCAAAGCGGTAGTAACAAATTATCGTAATCCGTTCCTGATTAGTTATGGAGGAGGAATACGCTCTTTATTGATTGGGTATTACATGAAAATAGATGTGGCTTGGGGAATCAGAGATAATCTTGTGCAGGATCCTATGCTTCACTTTACGTTGGGACACGATTTTTAATTCTATCTGTTATGAAAAAAAAAGTACTGTTAGTCCTTCTTGCAGTATTTGCCCTTACACATGTTGTATTGGTATTTACTCATAAAACATTTATTTACAAAGCACTCCTATATACCTATCCGGACATCAACGATCAGGATATTTTTTACAACCGAAAGATTGCGCCTTCCCAGCAACCTCAACCCTGGCCAATCAGTAGTCAATACAATCAAAAAAAGTTACCGGATAGTCTGGATAAACTTTTACAAAGTTTAGAAACCACCGCTTTTCTCCTTGTCAAAAATGACTCCCTCCTTTTCGAACGTTACGACGGCAGTTATTCCGACACTACGCATTCCGGATCTTTTTCTGTCGCTAAAAGTTTCGTTGGCACATTGATAGGCATTGCATTGGATAAAGGCTATATCAAAAGCCTGGACGAACCCATTGGCAACTACTTGTCTTCTTTTAAGAAAGACGGCAAAGAAAAAATCACGATTCGCCATTGTCTCATGATGTCTTCCGGTCTCAATTGGGATGAAGCGTATGCCAGCGCATTCTCCATTACTACAGAAGCATACTATGGAACGGATTTGGAAGGCACAGTGGAACGATTGAAAGTTGCTGAAGAGCCAGGGAAATATTTTGACTACAAAAGTGGCGACACGCAAATATTAAGTTTATTACTTGCCAAAGCTACCGGTAAAACAACGTCACAGTTTATGCAGGAAAACCTTTGGAATCCCATTGGCGCAGAAAGTGACGCCTGGTGGAGTCTCGACGATGAAGACAAAAACGAAAAGGCCTATTGCTGCATCTATGCTACAGCTCGTGATTTTGCAAGATTAGGAAAATTGTATTTACATGAAGGTAAATGGAACAATCAAAAAGTTGTTTCTTCTGCTTACGTTAAAGAATCTATCCGCCCAAATGGTTTACTGGACAAAGAAACCAATCAACCGAATACCAGTTATGGCCTGCAGTGGTGGATCTACCCCAATGCTTATAACAAACAAGTTTTTTATGCGCGTGGAATTTTGGGTCAATACATCATTGTTATTCCTGAAGAGCAGTTAGTGATGGTCCGTTTAGGACACAGACGCGGAGAAAAAATTGGCAAACACCCATTAGAGTTTATAGAGATGGTGAATCAGGCTTGTGAGGGGAAATTTTAGTTGTTGGTTGTTAGTTTTAATAATAGCATTATTTTTCCAACAACTCACAAAACCAAAATCCTTTTGTCAACGGTGCAGCTGTTAAGTGGCAGTCATCCGTCACTTTTATTTCTAAAGGTCTGTATATTTTTTCTCCTTTTACAATTTTTATCTCCTGCTTGAATATTGGTCCCGCATAGCAAAAACTATGGTACTCTCCATTCTCCCCGCAAGGATCAACAGCAGCAGGAAGCTCCCTGACAAACTGTTCATTGATTTCTTTTCCTACCCATTCATCGTTCAGGTACTGATCATTGACACAACAAGTAATCGTCTTAAATCCAAGATCTATAAATTCCTTAATAAGTGCTGACGTATCTCTTTTCCACAAAGGAAAAACTGCTGTCAGATCGACCTTCTCTAAATTCTCTTCACGATATACTCTTAAGTCTTCCAGGAAAATATCCCCAAAG
>Ga0247813_10002395_pt1 | contig 12924 bp, 7 predicted proteins | sample UWRJL169409C1_FD_180719 | JGI IMG/M metagenome (GOLD analysis project Ga0247813, IMG submission 180719) | Plant litter microbial communities from Arlington Agricultural Research Station in Wisconsin, United States - UWRJ-L169-409C-1 | ecosystem: Environmental > Terrestrial > Plant litter >... | reverse complement strand
GACCCTTCGAACAGTGTCGGCATCTGCGCCTGCGTGAGGCCGGACGCCGCCAGCAGTTCGTCGCTCCAGCAGCGGTTGGCAACGTCGAGCCAGATCGTTCCTGCGCTGTCGGACAGATCGGACGCCTTGTCGCCGGTCATCAGCAGACGGACATAGTCCTTGGGCAGCAGCACGGTGGCGATCTTGGCGAAGATCTCCGGTTCGTGATCGCGGACCCAGAGCAGTTTCGGCGCCGTGAAGCCCGGCATCGCGATGTTGCCGGCGATCGCGCGCAGGGTCGGCACCGCCCGCTCCATCGCCGCGCCTTCCGCGAAGCTGCGGCCGTCGTTCCACAGGATCGCCGGTCGCAATGGCCGGTCGTCCGCGTCGAGCAGAGTCGCTCCGTGCATCTGCCCAGCGAGCCCGACGCCGCGGACCGAACGCCGCACCGCGGGGTCGATCGCCTGCACCGCCGCTGTCGTCGCGGTCCACCAAGCGTCGGGATCCTGTTCGGACCAGAGCGGGTGGGGGCGCTGCACGGTGAGCGGGGCGGTGCCCTGACCGACGACGGTGCCCGCTTCGTCGAGCACGACCGCCTTCACGCCGGACGTGCCAATATCGATTCCCAGGAACATCAGTTGACGAACGGATCGATGGTCGGGATCGAGCCGTCGGGCGCGAACTTCAGTTCGGTGACCTTGACGCTGCGCAGGTGATTCTTGTTGCTCAGCTGCGTGTCGGCGTAGAACAGCCACCATTTCTTGTTCCACTCGATGATCGAGTGGTGGCTGGTCCAGCCCTGTACGGGCTTCAGGATATGGCCCTTGTAGGTGAACGGGCCGTACGGGTTGTCGCCGGTCGCATAGTTTATGAAGTGCGTGTCGCCGGTCGAGTAGGTGTAGTAATATTTGCCACCGCGCTTGAAGACCCACGACGCCTCGAAAAAGCGCTTCTCATGGTCGCCGCCGAGCACGGGCTTGCCGGCCTCGTCGAGGATCTGAACGTCACGCGGGGTTTCCGCGAAGGTCTTCATGTCGGGGTTCAGCCGCGCGATCTTGCCCGACAGCGCAGGCTGGTCGTCCTTGCCCAGATCGGTGTCGGAACCGTTCGGATCGAACTTGCCGTCCTTCCAACGCTGAAGCTGGCCACCCCAGATGCCGCCGAAATACATGAAGCTCTTGCCGTCGGCGTCGGTGAACACCGCAGGATCCATCGAGAAGCTGCCGGCGATCGGCTTCGGTTCGGCCTTGAAGGGGCCGACCGGGCTCTTCGATGTCGCAACGCCAATGCGAAAGGTGCCGAGCCCGTTCTTGTCGAGCTGCTTGTCGCGCACCGGGAAGTACAGATAATAGGTGCCGTTCTTGTACGCGGCGTCGGGCGCCCACATCTGCTGCGAGGCCCACGGAACGTCCTTCACGTCGAGCGCGACGGGGTTAATTTTCACCGGCCCGCCGATACGGTCCATCGACAACACGCGGTAATCGCGCATCGCATATTGGTTGCCGAGGTCGTCGTTGGGAATGTTCACGTCGATGTCGTGGCTCGGATAGACGTAGATCTTGCCGTTGAAGACATGCGCGGAGGGGTCGGCGGTATAGATGCTCGTAACCAGCGGCTGCGAAAGGTACCGCTTGCCTTCGGGGCTGCGCGGTTCGGCTTTGCCGGTGGTACGGGTGCCAGCGGCGGGAGCGCCAGTCTGGGCCGGGGCAACACCAGCAGCAAGCAGCGCAGACAGCGCGGTGCAGAGAATGGGTACACGGGAACGCATGGTTCGATCCTTCCTGAAAGGCGATCTTCTGCGAGATCTGTTACCCGCGACAGCGAGTGGATAGCGCTACCATATCAACCTGACGCGTCCGGGCAAGAGCCGATAAGACAGCGTCGCCGCGAAAATAGCCAAGCAAATCGCGTATGCGACTTTGGTGGGGGACTTGCCGGGACCATCGGTTGCGCTAACGTCGCGCCGATATGGAAGCTCTTTGATCACGCCCAAGGCCTCTCGCCGCGCCGGTAGCGCGCCCACGATCAGCGACGTCGCGCGCCTCGCCGGCGTTTCGCCGATGACCGTGTCGCGCGTCATCAACGGCGAAAGCAACGTGCGACCGGCGACGCGCGAACTCGTCAATACGGCGATCTCGACGCTCAGCTATGCCCCGAACTCCGCAGCGCGCAGCCTGGCCGGCGCAGGGCAGATCCGCATCGGCCTGCTCTACAGCAATCCGAGTGCGGGCTTCCTCAGCGAATTCCTGCTCGGCAGCCTGGACCAGGCCGCGCGGAGCGACGTGCAGATCATCGTCGAGAAATGCGAACTGGGCGAGCACGAGATCGAGGTCACGAAGCACCTGATCGCGGGTGGGATCGATGGGATCGTCCTGCCGCCACCATTGTGCGAGGCGGATGCGGTGCTCGAGTTGCTGGCGGCGGCGCAGGTGCCGACCGTATCGGTTGCAAGTGGCCTGCCGTCCGAGGACTTGCTGGCGATCCGCATCGACGATCGCGAAGCGGCGCTGACGATGACCCGGCATATCATGGCGCTGGGTCATCGGCGGATCGGCTTCGTCTGCGGGAATCCGAACCTTTCCGCCAGCGCACGCCGCCGCGAAGGCTATGAGGCTGCGCTGGATGAAGCGGGCATCGCAATCGACGAGGCGCTGATCACCCACGGGCTCTACACCTATCGGTCGGGCCTGGATGCGGCGGAGCAGCTGCTGGCGCTGTCCGATCCGCCCACAGCGATCTTTGCTTCCAACGACGACATGGCTGCAGCCGCTGTTGCCGTCGCACATCGTCGCGGGCTCGACGTGCCGGGCGACCTGACGGTCTGCGGGTTCGACGACACCACCTTGTCGACGGCGATCTGGCCCGAATTGACGACCATCCATCAGCCGATCGCCGACATGGCGCGCGCGGCGGTCGAGCTGCTGGTGGCGGCAATCCGCCGGCCGCGCGGGATCGAGGGCGCGGACCGGCACCAGTTGCTCGACTACACGCTGATCCGGCGGCAATCGGACGCTGCGCCACGGCGGCGTCCGTCGGCCCGAGATGCTTGACGCGCCCAGTTTTGATGGTAGCGATAACAGCTTGAGGGCGATGTCCTCGGGCATACGATAAGCCGAAATCATCGGTACACGGGAGAGGGACGATGACGGATACACGAGCGACAGGCATGGCCGCGGTCAATCACGGCTTCATCGCCGCGATCGTCGCGGTGGCGACGATCGGCGGGTTCATGTTCGGCTATGACTCGGGCGTGATCAACGGCACGCAAAAGGGGCTTGAGGCTGCATTCGGTCTCGGCCGACTGGGCATCGGCGTCAACGTCGGCGCGATCCTGGTCGGATCGGCGGTCGGCGCGTTTACCGCAGGGCGGATGGCCGATGCGATCGGCCGCCGCAACGTGATGATGATCGCTGCGGGGTTGTTCCTCTTCAGCGCACTGCTCGCCGGCGCGGCGACGGGTTCGGGGATCTTCATCTTCGCGCGCATCATCGGCGGGCTCGGTGTTGGCGCGGCGAGCGTGATTTCGCCGGTGTATATCTCCGAAGTGACCCCGGCGTCGATCCGAGGCCGTCTCGCCAGCGTGCAGCAGGTGATGATCATCTCCGGCCTGACCGGTGCGTTCGTCGCGAATTTCGCGCTCGCGCGCTATGCTGGCGGATCGACCGCCGATTTCTGGCTGGGTTACCCGGCGTGGCGCTGGATGTTCTGGCTGCAGGCTATTCCGGCGGCGATCTACTTCTTCGCACTGCTGGTAATCCCTGAGAGCCCGCGCTTTCTGGTCGCCAAGGGTCGCGACGAAGAGGCGCGCACCGTGCTGACGCGTCTGTTCGGCGCGGCAGAAGCGGACCGCAAGGTTGCCGAGATCCGCGGCTCGCTCGCCGCCGATCACCACAAGCCGAAGCTTAGCGATCTGCGCGACAAGACGACGGGCAAGATCCGTCCTATCCTGTGGGCGGGTATCGGCCTGGCGATCTTCCAGCAGCTCGTCGGCATCAACGTCGTCTTCTATTACGGCGCGGTGCTGTGGGAGGCGGTCGGCTTTACCGAGGACAACGCGCTGCAGATCAACATCCTGTCGGGCGTGCTGTCGATCGCGGCCTGCCTGTTCACGATCGCGACCGTCGACAAGATCGGCCGCAAGCCGTTGCTGCTGGTCGGATCGGCCGGCATGGCGGTGACGCTCGCGATCGTCGCCTATGCGTTCTCGACCGCGGTGACGGGCGTGGACGGCGCGGTGTCGCTGCCGGGCCATAACGGTCTGATCGCGCTGGTCGCGGCCAATCTGTACGTGATCTTCTTCAACGCCAGCTGGGGCCCGGTAATGTGGGTGATGCTGGGCGAGATGTTCCCGAACCAGATCCGCGGGTCGGGGCTTGCCGTGGCAGGCTTCGCACAGTGGATCGCCAATGCGGCGATCTCGGTCAGCTTCCCGGCCCTGGCGGTGTCGCCGGGCCTGGCGTTCACCTATGCGGGCTATGCGTTCTTCGCGGCGCTGTCGTTCTTCTTCGTGAAGGCGCTGGTCAACGAAACTGCGGGACGCGAGCTGGAGGACATGGCGGGCTAATCCCGCCGGTCTTTCGGCCCAAGGTCTTCGGACAAAAAAAAGGGGCGCCGCGGATATTCCGCGGCGTCCCTTTTCTGTTGTGGGGCTCAGCGCCAGCCGGCGTCGACCCAGTAGTTATGCCCGGTGCACATCCGCGCATCGTCCGACGCGAGGAACAGCGCCATCGCCGCGATGTCGGCGGGCTGGATGCGGCCATCGAGGCATTGCGCCTCGACGATCTCGGCCTCGCCCTCCGGCGTGTACCATTGCTCCTGGCGCGGGGTCTGGACGTTGCCGGGGATGATCGCGTTGACGCGGATCTTGTCGCGTCCGAGATCGCGTGCCAGGCTGCGGGTGAGCCCTTCGATCGCCGCCTTGGCCGTCTGGTAGAGAATCAGTTCCTCCAGCGCGAGGTGCCAGCTGATCGATCCGAAATTGACGATCGCGCCGCCGCCGGCCGCCTTCATCGCCGGCACCACCGCCTGCGCTGCGAAGAACAGATGGCGCAGGTTCACGTTCATCCGCTGGTCCCAATAGGCGGGCGTGACCTCTGCGATCGTATGCCGATCGTCGTTCGCCGCGTTGTTGAGCAAGACGTCGACACCGCCCAACTGGTCGATCATCGCGGTGAACGTCTGTCCCAGCGCGTCGAGGTCCGTCAGGTCGAGCTTGTGGAAGATCGGCGCGTGTTTCGCGCCCGGCGACAGCCGCTCGACCAGCGCCAGGCTGTCGGCTTCGGCGACATCGACGAACGCGACCTGCGCACCCTGCGCGACGAAGCCCTCGACCAGGCCCGCGCCGATCCCGGACCCGCCCCCGGTGACGATGACGCGCTTGTCGCGCAGCGAAGGGTAGGTGGCGGTCAAGACGGTCTCCGAAGTCATGCGGACAGCAGCCCGCGTGCTGCCAGGTTGCGGACCAGCGCCACCGCGCCGAACGTCCAGGGTGCGGCCGCCTTCGAGGTGGTGACGGTGTTGATAAGCCGGCCCAGACCCGGCGAGGAGATCGCGACGGTATCGCCGACCTTGTGGGTGAAGCCGCGGCCGGGATCGTCGCGATCCTTGGTCGGCGCGAACAGCGTGCCCAGGAACAGCACGAAGCCGTCGGGATATTGATGCTCGCTGACCGTCTGGCGCACCAGATCCTCGGGATCGCGGCTGATCTGGCTCATCGAGCTGGCGCCGTCGAGGACATAGCCGTCGGTCCCTTCGATGCGCAGCGCGACCTCGGCCCGGCGGACATGATTCATCGTGAAGCCATCGTCGAACAGCCGGATGAACGCGCCGAGCGAGCAGGACGCGTTGTTGTCCTTCGCCTTGCCGAGGAGCAGCGCCGAGCGCCCCTCGAAATCGCGCAGGTTGACATCGTTGCCGATCGTCGCACCGATCGCCGTACCGTCGGGACCGGCCAGCAGCACGACCTCCGGCTCAGGGTTGTTCCAGGTCGAATCCGAGCGGATGCCGATCTCGGCGCCCCACGCGACCGTCGACAGCGGCGGCCCCTTGGTGAAGATCTCCGCATCGGGGCCGATCGCGACCTCGAGATATTGCGACCACAGGCCCTCGTCGATCAACGCGGCCTTCAGCGTAGCGGCCTCGTCGGTGCCGGGCACGACCCGCGCCATGCCACCGCCGATGCGATCCTCGATACGTGCCCGCACTTCGGCCGCCGCGCTGGCATCACCGCGTGCGCGCTCCTCGATCACGCGTTCCAGTGCAGAGACGGCGAAGGTCACGCCGGCCGCCTTGACGCACTGGAAGTCGATCGGGCTCAGCAGGCGCGGGATCGCGTCGGTCGACAGCCCGAGCGTGTCGAGGTCGCCGATCGGTTCGCCCGCGGCGGGATCGAGCGCGCCGATCGCGACGAGTTCGGCGACGGTCGGTGCGACCATCGCCATGTCGTAGACAACGCCCTTGTCGATCAGCACCGGGGTCGGACCTTCGCCACGATCGATGCGGCCGATCCAGCGGCCTTCGCGCCAGTCGGTGCCGAGCGCGTCGGCGGGGTCAAATTCATGGGTCATGCGAAGATACTCCGGTTCAGGCGCACAGGCCGACGGGCGGTCCGACAAGCGCGGGGGTGGCAGGTTGGCCGGCGAGCGACGGCGTCGGGCCAGGGCGCGACAGGTCCGTTGCCGGGAGGTAGTAGGGATCGGCTTCGGCTTGTTCCAGGATGACGAAGCGGAAGCCCATCGATCGGTAGAGATCGAGCAGCTTTGGCAGCATGTGCGCATCGAACGATCCGACATGCATCAGCAGGACATAGGGAATGTCGCGCCCGACCTGCGCCTTGGCGCGCGCACGCGATGCCAGCGCTGCGCTCCGCGCGTCGGCGAGGAAGCTCGTCTCGAGCTTCAGGATCGCGGCCGGGTCGCTCTTCGCGGCGCACTCGGCATAGGGTTCGTTCCATTTGAAGTCGTTGAAGCTCATCGTCACCGCGGCGATGCGGTACCCGCGCGCCTTCAACGTCGCGCGCACGGCTTCGCGGGCCGGTGCGGCGCTGCCTTCCGACAGGAACGGGTAGCGGAACCAGTGCCAGTCGGTACCCTTAGCGGCGACGCCTAGCGGCGCTTCGTTGCGAATGACATCGGCGGTGAAGGCGGTCGCGCCGAGCGTGTCGAGATCGCCGTGCGAATAGCTGTGATTGCCGAGCGGCAGTCCGGCACCGCGCCACGCGGCGATCGCGCGGGCAGCATCGTCCGGTGTATCGAGCCCGAAACCCGCGTTCAGGAAGCCGAACGCGGGCACCTTGGCCGCGGCGAGAGCGCTCGTGATGCCGCGTATCACGTCGACGCGGGACTGGCCGGGGGCGAGGGGGCCGTGCGCGGGGATATCGTCGAAGGTGAAGGCGATCGCTGGACCCGGGTCTGTTGCGGGCAGCACCGGCGCCGATGCTCCGATCACGGCCTTGGTCTGGGCGCGGGTGAAGAGCGCGAGCGGTATGGCGGCGCCCATCGTGCGATATCCCGCCTCGGAGGGGTGCAGGTGATCGCCGGAATCATACGCGGGCGAGAGACGGTCGGGATGCGCCGGATCACGCATGAGCCGGTCGAAATCCACCACGGCGTCGAACACGCCGGACGTCCGGATGAACGCGTTGATCGCCTGTCGATCGGCTTCGGACGCGGCGCCGGGATGATAATAGGTGTTGCCGCCGAACGGCATCACCGTGCCTCCGATCAGTTTGATGCCGTGCGCATGGGCGCGGGCGGCGACCTGCGTGAAGCCGGCGGTGACCTGCGCGACCACCGCCGCATGCTGCGCGGGCGTGGCGGGGGCTTCGCGCGTCAGGACGCCGAGATCGTTGATACCCTCCAGCACGATCGCCCAGCGCACGCCGCTGCGCGCGATCACGTCGCGGTCGAACCGTGCGAGCAGGTTGGGGCCAAGGCCGTCGAGCAGCACCCGGTTGCCACCGATCCCGGCATTGACCACGCCCAGACCGCGGGTTGCGGGGGCCGCCCGCAACCGTTCCGCTAGGACGTCGGTCCAGCGCGTGTTGCGCTCGGGCTTGACGCCGTAGCCGTCGGTGATGGAGTCACCGATTGCGACGATCGTGCCGGCGTTGCTCGGTCCCGCAACTTCGACGTCCGCGATCGCATACCAGTGCGTGACCGGGGTCGCACCGGTGAGGTCGGCATCGGCGACATGGTCGCCGGCCAATGTGAAACTGGTGGCGCGCGAGCCGGGGTGGCCGGTCTGCGGGGCGGCGGCCTCGGGCAGATACAGGCTGATCGCCAGGTCGGCGCCCGGCGCGATTGCAAGCGCGATCGGATCGGAATAGATTTCGGCGCCGGCCGGGATCGCCGCGTCGTTGCGTCCTGCAAAGGTCAGGCGCACGCCGCCATCGATGCGGGACGTGCCCGGCGCGGCGGCGCGGGCGATATGACCGGCGCCGATCGCGAGCGGTCGCGTGCCGAACGCGTTGGACAGGCGGACACGCACCTGCGCGCCGCCTGAGGACAGCCGGACGACCTGGCGCAAGGTGATCGCGCCCGACCGATCGGCGGGGAGGGCGTTATCGCCTTCGGCGATCATTTGCGACGATCCCCAACTGGCGATCCAGTGGTTCTCAGGCTTGGAGTCGCGTCCGTCCGCGCTCGCTGCAAGAAGGCCGGCCAACACCAGCGCCGTCGGCCACCGTCTCATCATCCCCGCCCCCTGTTGTTCTGGTTAGCGCTACCAGTAACGCCGTCGATACCCTTACGGCAAGGGTGGGATCCTTGCCGGATCACTGCGGATTGCCCGGTGCATGCGGAAAGCGCTGCGCCTTGTACCAGGCGAGATCATGCGCGGGCGCTGCCGCTCCGGCCGGCAAGGCAAGGCCGTTGATCGACATCCAGTAGGCGATGCTGGCATCGCGCCACCAATGCGCCTCGCGGTCCTGCACCGCTAGATAGGTCGCGGTCTTGGTCCAGCGCTCGTCGTCGATCGACGGTCGCAACGCGTCCCATTCGCGACGCATATTCGCGACATAGGCGATGCCGGCATCATAGTGATGCACCATTTCCGGCCACAGCGTGCGGCCGGACGCCATGCGCTGCGTCCAGGGCACGTGGTGGAACCAGAGCAGATCGCGTTCGGGCGTCGTCGCGGGGTTCGCGAAATTGCGTGCGACGCCCGGCGCGTATTGCGCGACGGCGTTGCTGCCGGTCGCGGTGCGATCGAAGCCGATGCCGGTCTTGTCCGCACGGTGATAATAGACCGGGTTCCATTCTGGCCGTGCCAGATCGGCAACCCAGGGGCCGGGGCCGTAATGGTGGCCGGTCGCCATCAGGTGCCCGAGACCCAGCGGGGTCATATAGTCGACCACCGCTTCGCGCGATCCCATCATCATGCCGACGACCGGTTCGACGACGGCGGGCGAGAAGGTCATCGCCGCCCATTCGCGCGCGACCGTATCGGCCTTCAGCGTCGGATCCCAGGCCATGCGACCGAACGCGTACCAGTTCGCCTGATTGAAGGTCGATCCGGACCAGTCGCGGTCGCGGCCGATATTGGCGACGCCGGCGATGCCGGTCAGACGGTGGCGATCGAGCGATCCGTCGATCACCTTGGCGACGGTCGACCCGACACCCTTCGCCATCGTGTCCGCGGACAGCGTTTCGGCGAACATCGGCCCGAGATAGGCGAGGTGGGTCGCGAAGCCGAGATATTCCTTGGTGATCTGAAATTCGATCATCAGCGGCGTCTTCGGCATCGCGCCGAACAGCGGATGGAACGGCTCGCGCGGCTGGAAGTCGATCGCGCCGTTCTTGACCTGGACGATGACGTTGTCGGCGAACTTGCCGTCGAGCGGCTTGAACTCGGTGTACGCCTGTTTAGCACGATCCTCGGGATCGGTCTCGGCGTAGACGAAGGCGCGCCACATGACGATGCCGCCATGCGGACGGACCGCGGCGGCGAGCATGTTGGCGCCGTCTGCGTGGCTGCGATGATAGTCGCGCGGGCCCGGCTGACCCTCGCTGTTCGCCTTGACGAGGAAGCCGCCGAAATCGGGGATCGCGCGGTAGATTTCGTCGGTCTTCGCCTTCCACCACGCGGCGACCTGCGGATCGAGCGGGTCTGCGGTCTTCAGCCCGCCAAGCTCGATCGGGGCGGAGAAGCGCGCGGACAGGTACACCTTGATGCCGTACGGGCGAAACACGTCGGCGAGCGCGGCGGCCTTGGCGATGTACGGCGCGGTCAGGCTGTCGGCCTTCGCGTTGACGTTGTTGAGGACGGTACCGTTGATGCCGATCGACGCGTTGGCGCGGGCATAGTCGGTGTAGCGCGGGTCGCGGAAATCGGGGAGCGTCCACCAGTCCCACAGCGATACGCCGGCGTAACCGCGCTCGACTACGCCATCGAGATTGTCCCAATGGTTCAGCACACGCAGTTTTATGCGCGGGGTCGAGGTCAGCGCGATGCGATCGAGGCTGCCGCCGGTCTGGAGATGACGCAGCAAGGCGAACGCGCCGTAGAGTATGCCGCGGTCGGTGTTCGCGGTGACGAGCGTCACGGCGCGATCACCCAGTTTGACCGAGCGGATCAGATAGCCTTCGTCGCCGAGGGCCGAGAGCGGCAGATGGAGCGCGGCGACGTCGCGGTCGGTCGCGATGGCGAGGACGATCGGGCCGGGACCGACGAGACCGCGCCGCAATTCTGCTGCCGCGACACGGAGCGACGGCGTATCACCGCGCGTCTCGATCGCGTCGGCCGCTACCGTCTGGCCGGTGCGGTAGCGCATCCACAGATCATAGCCATCCTCGGCCTGTGCGGACGTGCCCACAAGCACGATCGCTGCGATGGCGATCCATCGGTGCAGTGCCCGCATCAACCTCTCCTTCAATTCGGCCTCGCATTGACAATGCGATGAGTTGTCCGACATGGTATCGCTATCACGGCGATGGCATCGACAGCAATGCCACGATTGCGCGACGGGAGATGTGGGTGCCGGATAGTTCAAACGAGCGGATTGCGACCACGCGGCGCGACCTGTTGCGGTGGCTGGGATCGGCATCGGTCGCATCGCTGACGCCCGGCATCGTCCACGCGGCAACCCCGCGCGAAGTCTACCGCGACGCCAAGGCCCCGGTCGATTTGCGCGTGCGCGACCTGATGGCGCGGATGACCCTCGACGAGAAGGTCGCGCAGACGATTTCGCTGTGGGGCACCAAGTCCGACGTGATGCGCACCGGCGGGCTCGAGTTCGATCCGGCTAAGGCCAGCGCGGCGTATCCGGCCGGGTTCGGGCAGGTGACGCGGCCGTCGGACCTGCGCGGCGGACCGGAGGTCGCGGACGTGGCCGGCGGCACCGGCGCCCGGTTCCGCGGAACGGCTTCGACGATCGCCTTCGTCAACGCGGTACAGCGCTGGGCGCGGACCGAAACCCGGCTCGGCATCCCGGTGATCTTCCATGAGGAATCGCTGCACGGCTACATGGCGCCCGACGCGACGATGTTCCCGCAGGCGATCGGCATGGCGGGCGCGTTCGACCGCGACCTGATGCGGCGCACGCAGGCCGTCATCGGCCGCGAGGTGCGCGCGCACGGCAGCCACCTCTCGCTGTCGCCGGTCGTCGACATCGCGCGCGATCCGCGCTGGGGCCGGATCGAGGAGACGTTCGGCGAGGATCCGTACCTGTGCGGCGAGATGGGTGTCGCCGCGGTCGAGGGACTGCAGGGCGACAGCGGGACGCTGCAGCCGGGCCAGGTGTTCGCGACGCTCAAGCACATGACCGGGCATGGGCAACCGCAGGCGGGCAACAATATCGGCCCCGCACCGATCGGCGAGCGCGAACTGCGCGAGAGCTTTTTCCCGCCGTTCCGCGCCGTCGTGACGCGGACCGGGATCGGCGCGGTGATGCCGTCGTACAACGAGATCGATGGCGTACCGAGCCATGCCAATCACTGGCTGCTCGGCGACGTGCTGCGCGGCGAGTGGGGGTTCCAGGGCGCGGTCGTCAGCGACTATGGCGCGATCGAGGAGCTCGACCGGATCCATCATGTCGCCCGCGATCAGGCCGAGGCCGCGCGGCTGGCGCTGGCGGCGGGCGTCGACAGCGCGCTGCCCGACGGCATGGCGTATCGCACGCTGCCGGCGCAGGTGCGTAGCGGTGCGGTGCCGATCGCGGCGGTCGACGCGGCGTGCGCGCGGATACTGGCGCTGAAGTTCCGGGCGGGTCTGTTCGAGGAAGCGCCGCTCGATGCCCGCGCGGCGGCGCGTTTGACCGGCAACGCCGAGGCGCGTGCGCTGGCGCTCGATGTCGCGCGGAAATCGCTTTGCCTGCTGACCAACGACGGGACGCTGCCGCTCGCGGCCAAGGGGCGGATCGCGGTGATCGGACCCAATGCGGCGATCGCGCGGCTTGGTGGGTATTCTGCGCCGCCGCGGCAAAGCGTGTCGCTGCTCGACGGCGTGCGTGCGCTGGTCGGCGGCAGCGCGGAGATCGTCCATGCGCAGGGCGTGTTCATCACGCAGAGCGAGGACCGCTCGGCCGACGAAGTGCTGCTTGCCGATCCGGTCCGCAACGCCAAGCTGATCGCCGAGGCGGTCGATGTCGCGCGCGGCGCCGACGCGATCATCCTGGCGATCGGCGACACCGAACAGACCAGTCGGGAGGGGTTCGCCAAGGGGCATCTCGGCGACCGGACGACGCTGGACCTGCTTGGCGAACAGAACGCACTGTTCGATGCGCTCAAAGCGCTGGGCAAGCCGGTCGTGGTCGCGGCGATCAACGGTCGTCCGCCGAGCTGGCCGAACGTGGTCGCGCGGGCCAACGCCATCCTCGAATGCTGGTATCCGGGGCAGGAGGGCGGCACGGCGATGGCGGAGGCGCTATTCGGGCGGATCAACCCGGGTGCGAAACTGCCCGTCACGGTGGTCCGCGAGGTCGGGCAGGTGCCGTTCTACTACAACCGT
>Ga0247813_10002394_pt1 | contig 12925 bp, 9 predicted proteins | sample UWRJL169409C1_FD_180719 | JGI IMG/M metagenome (GOLD analysis project Ga0247813, IMG submission 180719) | Plant litter microbial communities from Arlington Agricultural Research Station in Wisconsin, United States - UWRJ-L169-409C-1 | ecosystem: Environmental > Terrestrial > Plant litter >... | reverse complement strand
TACTCCAGGCTGGAGGAAGGGAATTATACACTCAGAATAAAATCAACCAATACAGATGGGGTTTGGAGTACTACTGAAAAAACAATACTTATCACAGTATTACCTCCATGGTTCAGGACTTGGTGGGCCTATCTGCTATATGCACTGGCAGGGGCGGGGCTGATCTATGGATTCCTGCATTATAAATCCAGGCAGGCGGCATTACTTTATCAAATCAAAATGACGAAGTATCAGGCAGAAAAAGAAAAAGAAATACAGGAAAGAAAGCTCGCTTTTTTTACCAATGTTTCTCATGAATTCAGGTCTCCTTTAACACTGATCGTTAATCCGATAAAAGATTTTATAGAGGGTAAAGAAAAATTGACTGAACCCGGGCAATTGAACATTGTTTACCGCAATGCAAAGCGCTTGCTGAGCCTGGTAGACCAGTTGCTTTTATTTACACGGACAGAAAGTATGGAAGATGAGCTAAATATCGCCCAACTTAATTTCGTATCCCTTTGCAGGGAAGTATTCCTCTGTTTTGTACAACAGGCTAAATCTAAACAGGTCTGTTATGAATTCGAATGTGGTCAGGAGGATATAGTTGTTTTTGGCGATAGGGAAAAGATAGAGATTATCCTTTTTAATCTGATTTCTAACGCATTGAAATTTGCTCCTCAATCAGGATATGTAAAGGTGTCAGTTAAAGAGCTATTACAAAATGTAACTGTACAGGTTAGTAATAACGGGCCGGAAATACCGAATGGGACAGGAACCAAACTATTTACCAAGTTTTATCAGGTGAGGAAAGATGACAGTGCTTTAAAAAGTGGTTTTGGTATCGGGTTATATCTGGTCAAAAATTTTGCGGAGCGTCACCATGCTGCGGTAAGTTATGAAAGTAATCTTTCTCAAACTTCATTTATGGTTAATTTTAAAAAAGGCGCAACGCATTTTCCTGGTTTATCAATTTCCGTTGATGCTGCGCAATCATCTTATTTATTCAGTGAGTTACTGGCGGATACGGAACCGATACATTTCCCTAAGGTGAATTTTCCTGAACAAGAACTTGCAGTGGTTTCGGATAAACAGGCGATCCTGCTCATTGATGATAACAAAGAGATCCGGGATTACCTTAAAATGTTGCTTACAGATACATTCAGGTTATACGAAGCCGAGAATGCGGTCAATGCTCTTGCTTTGTTAAAAGATACGGTGCCTGATCTTATTATTTGTGATGTAATGATGCCTGGCATGAATGGTGTAGCATTTTGCGGGCTGGTCAAAAAAGATAAGACCTTGAGTCATATCCCAGTGATTTTTCTCACAGGAACTGGTTCGGCAAATATCAAAATGAAAGCTTTTGCAGAGGGGGCGGATGATTATATAACTAAGCCCTTTGAAAATGATATGTTGATTACACGGGTTAATGGTATCTTAAAAAGACAACAGGACCTTCAGCAATATTTCTTCAACCGGATTACTCTTAAGCCAGACCAAATGAAGATCTCTGCGGTTCATAAGGAATTTTTAGACCGGTGCATAACTATAGTTGAGCAACGGCTGACAGATCATGAGTTTAATATTAGTGTTCTGGCAGCTGAGTTAGGTATGAGCCATTCCAGTCTTTATAAACAAGTTAAGTTTATCTCCGGGCAGTCCATATCTGCCTTTATCAGATTCATCCGCTTACGGACGGCGGCTGAACTTTTTATCCGTACCACTCATAATGTAAATGAGGTAGCCTTCGAAGTAGGCTTCAGTGACGTTAAATATTTCAGGGAACAGTTCAATAAATTGTTTGGTTATATACCCTCTGCCTACATCCGCAAATACAGAATAACTTTTAATCAGAGCTATCATGTGAATGAGCGTGCTACTTTGCCAAGATAATACTAAATCACCCTTTCATTTTACCATTATCCCCTTATTTGCTTACAGGGGTGACCTTGGCGCTTATTACCTGGAGGCAAAAACTGATGATGGCAGCAGTTATTACGGTAATAATGAGGAGAGTGCCGTTAGATTGGTCGCAGCAGACCGCTCCTCTATCCAGGGTTATATGAACTTGTTCGACTATACAAAATCAGCTTCTCCCCTGGTCGTGGCTAACCATTTACCCTGTTAATTGAAATTATATATACAGAGGAGTCATCTTTCTCCAGTAACTTGGTCGGTGCGCATTATTTTCCCAAAGGTAAAACTGGTTAGGAATGCCACGGTCCCACAGGAGCTGACTAAATTCCATATTGCCAGACATAAAAGGATCTGTTTCGCCGATCGCTATTATAATTTCCAGCTTACGTACTGCTGTTAAAAGATATTCATCAGTCAGGTTAGGCATATACTGACTTGGCATATTATAATAAACAGACTCATCATTAAATCCATCCAAAAGATCCCTGAAGTCGCCAGGCGTTTTGGTCAGATCATATCTGCCGCTTATACCTACCGCTTTTTTAAACATCCACGGGTATTTCATCGCAAAGTTTATTGCATGATATGCGCCCATACTACAGCCGGCAGTTTCAAGATAACTGCCTTCATTTTTCAATCGCATCAATGGGATTACTTCAAGAAGCAGGTATTGTTCATATTGCAGGTGTCTCTGGATACGGGTAAAAGGGTCTATGTTAGCATTGTAAAAGCTTTCTGAATCGATACTGTCCACACAAAAGAGCTGCACTTCCCCGCTATCAATTTGCGGTTTCATGGCATTGATTATACCCCAGTTCTCATAATCGTAAAACCTGGCTGTACGTGTAGGAAAAAACAGTACGGCACGTCCTGCATGCCCGAATATTAAAAGTTCCATATCCCGCTGTAAAACCGGGCTAAACCATTTGTGATATTCTCTGTTCATCTTGTGTTTATTGTAAAGGGAATATCACTGTTACATGTTACCTTGAAATTAAGAAGGAGTTAACAATCTCTTTCCAAAGCTGATATCCTTTCTTGCTCAGATGTAATCCGTCTTCTATGTACAGATCGGTCCGGGGCTTGCCGGATCCATCCAGCATTTTAGTAAAAATATCTATGAAACTCCAGTTATCATATTTGCCTATCTCATCTTCAATCAGCTGATTTGTGTATTCAAACTGATGAACTAAATCCCAACGGCTTGGGCTTGGCTTTAGCGAAATAAAATAGCAGGGTAAGTCGCCGTATCTCCTTTTTACATTTGTAGTTAGCTGTTGAAAAAAGATAAATACTTCTTCCGGATGCCTTCCATCGCCAAGATCATTATCTCCAGCATAGACAACTATTGCCTTGGGCTGATAAGGAGCCATAATCCTTTCAAAAAACCAGGTACATGCAGCAAGGGTAGAGCCTCCAAAACCAAGGTTAAGTACTTTTTTTTCTGGAAAATCTTCTTTTAGACTACCCCATAACCGGATGGATGAGCTGCCATAAAATATTACTTCGGGATCGTATCCTAATTTTAAATTGTCTTTTTCAAGACCTGTGACTTCATCTTCGTACCAATACATTCAACTAGAGTATAGCTAAAGATAACAACAACTAGTGATATTATCTACGTGCTGTCAAATAAGTTTGCGCTATTTTTATTTGCACATCCGATGGCAGGTTGTTTAAAATTGCAGAAGTCAGCTATTATTTATATATTTTTATATTCAATGACGCTTAATCATTGGCAAAATAGCACATCAATTATACTTATATACCTTAGTGTTATTCTTATCTAATTTGAAACTTATTAATACTTGCAATACCACATTAACATGGTTTTTCAAAAAAGACAGACCATTTAAGTTGATTTGAATCCTTTTTAATGCTATTTTTTTTGCCTTTTAAAAATAAATGCAATTATGGACAATATTTTGATTTTAATGCTAAAATATTGCTATTTTACAGATCACAATGTTCATTTGCGGTAGTGAATATTCATTTATTTCATTTTTTTATAGTGTGAGCTGTTTTTGTTAAATTAATATTTGTTTTCAAGTCAAATAAAAGGGTTTATTGGGTGGTTGGAATGATTTAAAAGCTTAAACTATTAATTTGGTTTTAAGAATAGTAAATAATTTTTCAGGTGCTTTTTAATATGAATAAATCAAATACGGGAGCGGTTTTAAACGATCTGGTCAGAAAATTAAATGTAAAAGTTAATAAACGCACTATTAATAAATGTTTAGTTGATCATCCAGAATATCCAAGCCTGCTAGCTGTCAGTAATTGTCTTACAGAATGGAAAATTAACAACCAATCATTTAAAGCAAATAAGAATAGTTATCGAGAAGATATACTATTTCCCTTTATTGCACATTTACCTGAGAATGATGGGCATTTCATTTTGGTAAATTCATCTGAAGGTGGGATTATATACTATTCAGATGAGTCAGATCAGAACGGGAGTATGTCAGAGAAAGACTTTATCACCAGATGGGACGGTATTACATTATATGCTGAAGCTTCTGCGGAAAGTGGAGAACTAAATTATAAGCAGAACAAAATACAATCTATCCTGAATGATCTGCTGTTTCCGGCAGGTATATTTGTACTGATTTGTGCTTTATATTTAGGCTTTGAAATACAGGTTTTCAATACCTCTATTTTATTATTAGGTATTGCTAAGCTAGCAGGGGTCAGTGTTAGCCTTTTATTACTTATTCAAAGTCTGAATTCAAGTAATCCATTTGTTAAAAACCTTTGTAGCTTAGTCGGTAAAAGTGATTGTAATGCCGTTTTAAACTCCGCTGCTGCTAAAATTACACCATGGCTCAGCTGGAGTGAAGTAGGGTTTTTCTATTTCGCCGGATCATTTCTTTCGTTGATGTTATTTCCACAGTCAGTCTCTCTCTTAATTTGGCTTAATATCTTAGCTATACCATATACTTTTTATTCTATAGGTTATCAGTTTAAAACAAAAAACTGGTGTTTTTTATGTTGCACTGTGCAGGTTTTATTATGGGTCGAATTTTTAATAAGTGCATTTACCACCGGATTTTTATTTCCTGTATTTACGGTTGACCTGGTACTTGCTCTAGCCTTCAGTTTCGGCTTTTTTATTTTCGGATGGGCATTTCTTAAGCCTTACTTTCTGAAAGCAAACCAATCAGATACGCTGGTAAAGCAATTGAATATTTTTAAATATAACTTCGATATTTTTGATCAGGCTCTAAAAAGTCAGCCTCGCTTCGCAGTAGGAAAAGAGCTGATGCCAATAATATTAGGCGATCCTGAAGCTAAAACGATTATTACAATGGTAAGTAGTCCATTTTGTGGACCATGTGCTAAAGCACATCAGGTAATGGATGATTTGCTCAGGTACAACGAGGATATTCAAGTTAAAATAGTTTTTTCTACAGCAAATCATCCTAATGATCCTAATACCGAAATCGCTAAACATTTAAGTTCTTTAAGTAGACTGCAAGATAAAACAATCGTAGAGCATGCACTAAATAAATGGTATAAAGCTGCTAATAAAGATTATAAAGTTTGGGCTTCAAATTTCCCGGTGGTCATAGACGGAGCGGCTGACGTTGTAACACAAAATCAAAAGGAATGGTGCGAGATGGCGGATATAACAGTTACTCCTACAATTCTCATCAATGGCTATAAACTCCCTTCTATTTATCATTTGGAAGATATAAGATACTTATTAAACTAAGATATTAAAAGAATGCCATTATTTATTGGTGTCGCGGATTGTGCAGGCGTAACTGTATGTTATTTATTAACCTTTAACAACCAACAAAATGAAAAAAGAAAACAAACTCAGCAAAGCTGAAATGAAAAATGTAAAAGGTGGTGGCCTACCACCAACTACTCCAGGGGGAGATCCGCGTTATTGTGGTACAAAGGGATATGTAGTTTGTTTGGGAGAAGGTGCTATGGGTCCCGTACAATCATATTTTTATGCCTGTTGTACAAGTTTAGCGGATGCTGCAGCCTTCTGTCCTGCAGGTCATACACACACATGTGTGTTTCCGTTTATTGAATCTTAAAATTTGAGATGGCTGCTGTTCAGCGGCCATCTTCTTATCAATTGGGCCAGATACTATGTTAACAATAGAATGTTAAAAGTTTTCCTTAACTATTAGCAAGCCAATTTAATTATAAAGGCAATAAAATACTTTTATAAATACAAACCTTAACTAATCACGATGAAAAAAGTAAACATGCTCAGCAAAGCTGAAATGAAGAATGTAAAAGGAGGAGGCGTGCCTCCAGGAACTCCGGGAGGAGATCCAAGCTTTTGTGGTCCTGCTAAAGGCTACATTGTCTGTGTAGATAACCAAGGTGGCGGGACTAGTAATTTTTATTCTTGTTGTACTACGATGGCTGAAGCTCAAGCTTTTTGTCCTGCAGGACAAATTTATGGCTGTGAACTCCCGCAGCTAGAGTTGTAAAACTTAAAGATGGCTGCTGTTAAGCGGCCATCTAATTATTAATTACCTTATATCTTATCATAACAATAGACTCTTGAAAAGTTTCCCTAACTATAAACAACCCGATCAGATGGATTGCGGTCCCACATGTTTACGCATGGTGGCAAAATATTATGGTAAAAACTTTAGTTTGCAACGTCTCAGAGATGTTTGTGGTATAAATAGAGAAGGGGTTTCCTTGTTAGGGATCAGTGAAGGTGCTGAAAAAATAGGATTTCGTACAACAGGTGTGCGCGTTGACTTAGAACTTTTATCAGAAGTAGAATTGCCATGTATTTTGCATTGGAGACAAAATCACTTTGTAGTACTTTATCGTATTAAAAATGACTTTTACTATATATCTGACCCTGCAAGAGGATTGGTGAAATATACTCAGGCAGAGTTTCTGAGCAATTGGATAGGAACAAATTATAATGGCGAGGCACAGGGTATTATTTTAACTATAGCGCCTTCTCCTGATTTTTATGTCCAGCCGGGAGATAAAGAAGACGGATTGAGTTTAACATATCTGGCAGGATATTTAAGACCATATAAACAATTGATCTTTCAGTTATTTATTGGTCTTGGTGTAGGAAGTTTATTACAACTGATTCTCCCGTTTTTAACACAAAGTATTGTTGATACCGGTATCAATACCAGAAATCTGAATTTTATTTACATCATTCTTATTGCGCAAACGATGCTTTTCCTGGGGCGGTTGAGCGTTGAGTTTATCAGATCATGGATTTTGCTGCATATCAGTACAAGGCTTAATATTTCAATTCTTACAGATTTCATTATTAAACTGATGAAATTACCTATGGGTTATTTTGATACGAAAATGACCGGAGATATAATGCAAAGGATGAATGATCAGGGGCGTATTCAAAGTTTTCTGACAGGCTCCACATTAAGTATCATATTTTCCATGTTTAATCTCGTGGTTTTTACTGGTGTCCTTGCGTGGTATAACCTGAATATATTTTTTATTTTCCTGATCAGCAGCGTTATTTACACGTTATGGATAATTTATTTTTTTAAAAAAAGGCGTGCACTGGATTTTAAGAGGTTTGATATTTCTTCTAAAAACCAAAGTTCTGTTGTACAGCTGATCAGCGGTATGCAGGAGATAAAACTAAACAACTGCGAGCAGCAGAAAAGATGGGAGTGGGAACGAATTCAGGCTGGCTTATTCAAGTATAGCGTAAAAAGTTTATCATTAGGTCAGATTCAGCAAGCAGGAACATTTTTTATCAATGAAGGAAAAAATATCCTGATTACTTTTATTGTAGCCAAATCAGTTATCGATGGACAATTAACATTAGGGGGTATGATGGCCGTACAGTATATTATTGGACAATTAAATAGTCCGATTGAACAAATGCTCGGCTTTTTACAACAGTTGCAGGATGCAAAAATCAGTCTGGAACGGTTAAATGAGATACATCAGATGGAAGATGAAGAGTCTTCAGAAAAGGTTTATATGCAGGATCTTCCATTAGATAAAACTATCACTTTTGAAGATTTATCTTTTACTTATCCCGGAGCAGGCAATGATCCGGTATTATCTAATATCAGTTTGTCCATTCCTGAAGGTAAAACAACAGCTATCGTTGGAATGAGTGGTAGTGGAAAAACTACAATTCTGAAATTATTACTCCGCTTTTATGAACCACAAAAAGGGAATATCCGGATTGGCGCAGGACAGCTGAGCCAGATCAGTTTCCGTCACTGGCGTGAAAAGTGCGGGACGGTAATGCAAGATGGATTTATATTTTCGGATACAATTGCTAAAAATATTGCCGTAAGCGATGAGCAGCCTAATATGCTTAAGCTTGAAAATGCTATACGAATAGCTAATATTTTAGAATTCATCAATAGCCTTCCATTGGGCTTAAATACAAAAATCGGGCAGGAAGGAAATGGGATTAGTCAAGGACAGCGTCAACGAATTTTAATTGCCAGAGCTGTATATAAAAATCCGGAATATATATTTTTTGACGAGGCAACTAATGCCCTCGATGCTAATAATGAGAAGGTCATCATGGAAAACCTTGAAAATTTTTTTAAAGGCCGCACTGTGATTGTTGTTGCGCACCGGCTGAGTACAGTTAAAAATGCTGATAATATCATTGTACTTGATAAAGGGCGGATCATTGAACAGGGGACCCATGAATCGTTAAGCAGAAATAGGGGTGAATACTATCAGCTTGTTAAAAATCAGTTGGAACTGGGGAATTAGCCTTTAAAAAATTAAAATGGATATCAAAACAAAGGAAGAACCTGCCAGTACTCTTACTGACCATGCGATCAATACGGAAGAAATTCAGGAAATTATTACTGCGGTTCCGGTATGGATTGTCCGGTGGGGCATTGCGCTCATATTTGCTATACTGACTGGAATTATATTGCTCTCTGCCATGATTGATTATCCTGATGTAGTTAAGGCTTCGCTGAAAGTAAACAGCCTGAATTCTCCAAAAATAGTACTGGCTCCTCAAAGTGGAAAAATCGTTGATTTACTTATTAAAGATGGAGAAGTTGTAAAACAGCACCAGGTGCTTGCTTATTTAGAAAGTACAGCTGACCCGGCTGATGTAATTCGACTTTCTTCTATGCTGAAGACATTACAGATGGATTTAAACAAGAGTCTGATTGTGCTGCCGTCTAATTTGAGATTAGGCGAATTACAGGGTGCGTATCAAAGCTTCTATCTCGAATTTCTTCAGTATCAGGCTACACAAAAAAATGGATTTTACTTAAAGCAACGTGTCTTTTTGAAAAAGGAGCTGAATGACATTGATGTTTTAAAAACACAAATTTATAAACAAACGAAAATACAGCAGCAGGAATATTCAAATGCTGAAAATGAATATAAATCTTATCAGAAGTTATATCAAAAGAAGGTTATCTCTCATGCAGAGTTTGTTCAGCAGGAGAACAAGTATCTTGCGTCAAAATATCCTTTACAACAAAGTGAGACTTCTTTGTTAAATAATGCTGGATTATATAGTGCCAAAGAAAAAGAGTTGTTGGAACTGGAACATACAATCTCTGAGCAGGAATCCAGGTTTTTACAGGCTTTAAATAAAAACCTGACAGAAATTGACAGCTGGATACTTCAGCATGTTTTGCGTGCCCCTGTTGCTGGCAAAGTTAGTTTTGCGGGAATTATACAACAGAATCAAAATATAGCGGCAAATCAGGAAATCTTTGTTGTGAATCCCGGTAATACTGATTTTTTTGGTGAAATACAGATTCCCCAATATAATATGGGTAAAATTCAGGAAGGTGAAAAAACGCTGGTTAAACTGCAGAGTTTCCCTTATGAACAATATGGGATGATCAGGGGAAGGCTGACCTATATTTCTGATGTTGCTTATCGTGACAGCGTTTTCATTGCTAAAGTTAGCTTTGAATCTTTTGAGAATAAAGAGCAGCATAGAAAGATTGTATTAAAAAACGGAATGCAGGGCCAGGCTGAAATCATAACTGAAGAAAGTTCCTTGCTGCAACGCTTCTTTAGAAGTATTACTAAAGTTTTGAAAAACTAAAGATAACAGCTGTGTTTGTCCTTTTCTTTGCCATAGAAGGCTATGTCAACCTACTACGATATTGATCTAAAATAGTACATCGCAAAGTCTTTTATATCATTTTACTATACTATAAAACCCCTGTAAAAATTAATTTACAGAGGTTTCTTCATCTAGTTTAGAATTTTTATCCCTTTGGATCCAGCGCATTGTCAATCCTGTCGGCAAGATCCTGTAAATGATATTTACTTAATCCTGTCGCAGCATTTGCACTGCTTTTAATTATTGTATTCAGTTCTTTAAGCTCACCTTTTACAACGGACAGCACATCACTTTGTGAAGCGGAAATGCCAGATTGCAACATCATACCACCACCTCGTGTCACCACAATATTGTTTCCTGAAGAAGCCGTTGATGGTGTCACAATAGAAATCAGCTTATCAACATACATTTTCTGCAAGTTCCTTCTGTAAACATCAATTGTCTGGTTTGACTTTAGTTCAGTGAATATGGAGCCATTTAAAGCTACGAACAGATCAGTTATCTTATAGGCGCTTTCCCCATCGGTTGCTTCGGCAGAGATGAGCTTAGTCAGCGTATTCGTACTTACTAATCTGGTCAATGTCGTGTTTTGCAATCTTCCAACAACCTGTAAGCCATTCTGATCAATATTATCAAGGATTGGTTTATTCACTAACCATAGCGGCGTTTTAAACAATTGCTGGTCCAGGAATGTCATTGCCTCCTTTTGTGTTTCTGCAGGTGTGCGTTCATAAACTGCTCCTGTTTGCTCTGCAGTTTTGGGATTCTCGTAAACCCCGCCAATGTTTTTTGCAACGTGGCCCATATAGCGTCCGAACTGCGTGGTAAGTTGTCCGTACATGTTGGAAAGATTATCGTATCCCTCATTTGCTTCTTTAGTCCATGCCGGCAAGTTGGTTAAGATTACTTTAAGGTTCTTTATACCGTATGTGCTCGCTTTCATTGCATTATCAGACAGATCTTCATTTTGTGAATGAGGATCGTCTGCGTTAGATTCTGTACCAAACCACAGGCGTCGGTTTTTTGCCGACTCAATTGTCATTTTATTCAATACCGGTACATCAGCACTTGCTGTTTTGGTATCAGGGAAATATTTATATCCCCATTCAATAGCCCATTTGTCATAATCACCAATTCGTGGATATAGACCTTTAGCGCTAATTTTATCTTCAGGCTGTGCTACATAGTTAAAACGTGCATAATCCATAATTGATGGTGTATGCCCATGTTCTTCCACCCATTTTTTATCACGCAGATATTCGGTCGGAACAGTTGAGCTTGATCCGTAGTTGTGCCGTAATCCTAGCGTATGTCCAACTTCGTGGGAGGAAACAAAGCGGATCAGATCGCCCATCAGCTCGTCGCTGAAGTTCATTTTTCGTGCTCTTGGATCAACAGCTGCAGTCTGGATCATATACCAGTCGTGAACCAGTTTCATTACGTTATGGAACCAGTTGATATGACTTTCCATGATTTCACCACTGCGGGGATCAGAAATACTTGGTCCGCTGGCATTGGCTATTTCAGAAGGTTTGTACACAATCGCTGAATGGCGTGCATCATCCAGGCTCCAGGTAGAGTCCTGCGCTGCGGTTGGTGCTAACTTAGCTACAATCGCATTTTTAAAGCCTGCCTTTTCAAAAGCCTTTGCCCAGTCGTTTACCCCTGCAATCAGGTATGGTACCCATTTTTTCGGTGTTGCCGGATCAATATAAAAAACAATCTGCTTTTGTGGTTCAACCAGTTCTCCACGTTTATATTTAGTTAAATCTTGCGGTTTTGGTTCTAAACGCCATCTTTTGATCAACTCAATTTCTTTTACACCCTGTGGGTTAAGATCAAAATCAGTATAGCCAACAGCGAAATAGCCTACCCTTGGATCAAAATAGCGTGGTTTCATCGGTACCTTTGGAAGGATTACCAACGAGGTGTTTAATTCAACTGTAGAAGATCCTGTAGAGGCACCGCCTCCCCCGCCCATTGAAGGCATAGCACCGCCAAAAGGACTAGGTGCAGCAGCAAGACTGTAAGTTTTTACTGTGCTGATCTCCACATTAGTAGGATAACTGCGTAAATTCAGAATATAACTTCTGTCTGATTGCTGACTGCCCAGTCTGAAACGGCTTTTAGCCATTGAGGAGCCAAAATAGAAAATATCATTATCACTATTCAGGTAATCAGTGATATCAATTACACTGCCCTTTTTATCTGTTGTATAAGCCGCAATATTAAAAGAAGCTGCGATGGCCTGGATATTGGAATTTTTTAATGACTGGTACATGGCAGTTGTACTGTCCGGTCCGTAAGTCCTGTAACTCACCTTGCGCATAAAAATGCGATTGTTAGGTCCTTTTTCGAACCTGATTACAGCACTTCCGATTTGGTCACCAGCATAACCTTGTGCGGCACGTACTTCAGCACCAGATTTTGCAATCCGGCTAACGACTAAAATATCCCTTCCCAGCGTAGTATCCGCAATCTCAAAGAAGAATTTATCTTCCAGTTTATGCGTAGTGATCATTCCCTTTCGGGTAATAGCCTTGCTCGTTATTACAGTAGCATACGGTTTAGGCTGTGCTTTTATGCCGGAACCAAGGGCTGCGCCCGGTCCTCTCCTTGTAGAGTCTGATGCCGTAGCCGGAGGCCTTACTTGCGCCTGGGCCATGGAAATGGTCATCACTCCAATAAAGATGGTGAGTAAATTTTTATTCATAACTTAGTTAGTTGATTACGCATAAATATAACTTACGAAAGTTAAATAGCTGGTTTGTACTGATATCTTTACATATGAAGTGAGTCAGCAGGAATTGCTTCTGCCATAACGATATCTTCCGCACCATGGGCCAGTCGTTTTAAAGGTTTTAATAGTGCCAGGATCAGTAGGCCAAAACAAGTGCAGAACACCGTGATGCCGAGAAATATTTCCATTTCGCCAGCCGTCTGTGACCAGACACCTATCCAAGCCGCAACGTAATT
>Ga0247813_10002393_pt1 | contig 12928 bp, 10 predicted proteins | sample UWRJL169409C1_FD_180719 | JGI IMG/M metagenome (GOLD analysis project Ga0247813, IMG submission 180719) | Plant litter microbial communities from Arlington Agricultural Research Station in Wisconsin, United States - UWRJ-L169-409C-1 | ecosystem: Environmental > Terrestrial > Plant litter >... | reverse complement strand
TGTCCCAGGTCGCGCCCGTGTCGAGCACCAGGTTGTTGCCGACGTTCACCAGGCTGTACGTGGTGAGCTTGTAGCCTGAGCCCCTGACGAACGTGAAAAAGCGATCGGGGTCATCGCTGAGCGTGGGCGCAGCCGCACCCAGCGTGACGTTGCCCAGCAGTGTCACGTTGCCAGACCACACCATGGTGCCCGTGCCGGTGATGTCGACGCCGCCAGCCAGGCGGGAATCGGTCACGAACAGGTCGGCGCCTTCGGCCACCTGGACGTGGCCACCCACCGTGGCGTCTTCCAGCCTGAGCCGCCCGGCGTCGACCCTAACTTGCCCCCCGGGCCCGTTGACCAGTCCGACCAGGGCTTGATCGGCCGCTGAAGTCTTCACGATCTCGCCGTTGTTGGTGAGGTTCGTCCCTCCCGCCACGCCCCTCAGCGGAGTGGCGTCCACGCCCGAGAGGATCAACCGACCGTGGTTCACGAGGCTCGATGTCGGGTCCTCCAGGTTGAGCGAACCGTTGTCCAGAAGCTCGATCTGACCCTGGTTGGTCCAGACGCCACGAACGCTTTGGATCGAGCCGACCGCAACGCGTCCTGACAGCCCTACGTTCACGAACGCGGCGTTGATGGACGAGCCGCCGTTGAGCGTGGTCGTGCCGCGGGCGATGTTCAGCGTGCCGTTGCCCAAAGCTTCGCCCTGTGAGACGTCGAGCACGCCACCGTTGAGGCTCACATCGGCGTTGAGCGTGGCTGCGTGGCCGGGTGCGCTGCTGTCGCCGAAGAAATTGTTCTTGAGGTTCAGGCCCAGCGATCCGGCGTTGCTGGTGATCGGCGCATTGACCTCGATGTTGTTGTGGGCGCGCAGGGTCAACGTGGCGTCCCCGCCAGCGGTCTTGGCGATCGCGGCGTTCACCACGATGTTGCCCATCCCTGTGCCGCCGGAGCCGGTGGCCAACGCGACGCTCACCCCCTGGTTCAACTGGTCGGCGATGGTGTTGGCGCCCACCGTGGAGCCGGTCGGGCCAGAGGTGATGACCCCACGGTCGTCTTCGGCGGTGGTCACGCCGCCGGCCACGACTTCGAGGTCGCTCGGATCGATCAGCCATTCGCCGCCTTTGCCCACGGTGGGCGCATGCCTGACGTGGAGCGACTTGTGGCCCGAGGTCTCCACAAAGCCGCCTGGGCCGACGCTGCCCGTCGCCGTGACCCGACCGTCGATGTCAGCGCGGTCCGCGGACAGAACCACGCTGCCGCCGGAGGTTCCGTTGGCGTGGATGTTGGAAGTCGTGGTGGTCTGGAGGTCGGTGGCGCGCAGGAACACACGGCCGCCCTCGCTCACGGCGCTGCTGGCGCTCACCTCGCCAGCATTGCTCACCAGCGCACCGCCCAGACCAATGCGGCCAGCTTCGGCCAGCACGCGGCCGAGGTTCTTGACGTCGCCGCCGACGCCCGAGAGCGCAATGGAAACGCCCGGGTGGCCCGTGTCCACAAGTTGCACGTTCTGGCCCGCGGCCAGCAACACTTCGCCTGCCGGCGCGCTGAGCGTGCCGGTGTTTTCCACCTTCTGCCCCACCAGGTAGATGCGCCCGCCGCCAACGGCGTTGATCGCGCCAGCGTTTCGCACCATCCCAGCGTTGCCGTCCGACTTGAAGGTCAGGCGGCCGGCCAGGAAGTCGGCGTCGCTCAGGTTCAGCGTGCTGGCGATGAAGCCGCCGACGTCGATGCGCGCGCCTTGCCCGACCATGATGCCCGAGGGATTGATCAACCAGAGGGATCCGTTGGCCTTGATCTGTCCGTAGATCTGCGAGGGGTCCTGGCCCGTGACGCGGGCCAGCAGGGCCGCAGCCGCACCCGGTTGGCGGATGTCGACCAGCGCGCCCGCGCCGACATTGAACGTCGAGAAGTTGACCAGCGCCTGGTTCGTCGTCTGATTGATGTTGAGTGTCGTGCCGTTCTGCACGATCGACGCCTGCCCGCCCATCAGGGTACCGCCCGTGGGCAATGCGCCTGCGGCGATTTGGGCCTGGACGCCCGAGGCGCACATGGCCGCGACCACCAGCGAGAGGAAGCGAAGCTGGAAAGTCTTGTTCGTTGTCATGGGTGTCTTCTTTTAGAACGCGAACATGGCGCTCAAGTGTGTGCGCCAGTCGCCCCGCTTCTCGGTAAACGAACTGCCCGACTCAAGCACACGCGCCACGTCCAGACGCACGCTGAAGTCGCGGCTCAGGGTGAAGCGCCCACCCACGCCGGTGCTGGCAACGTTCGTGTGGCTCGGCAGGTACGTGCCTGTCGCCCTGCGGTTCGCACCGTAACCGGCGTCGGCGAACACCAGCCCCCGCAAGGTGCCCGCCCAACCGATGCGCGGCGCGAGCTCGGGTGTGTAGACCTCGGCGTTGAGCACCAGTCCGCTGTCTGCGGCGACCGCGCGTTCGTCAAAACCGCGCACTGCGTAGGCACCGGTCAAGCTGAACTGTTCGCTTGAAACCAGAGGCGTGTTCGTCAACTGGGCATTGCCGGCGATGCGGAACTGCCAGCCGCTCTCAACGCCCTGCAGGACTGCGGCGCCGCCGCGGACGACCATGAAGCCGTCGCGCGTGCTCCGGTTGCCCGGCGTCAGGTAGGAGTAGTGGTCGTTGCGTCCATCAAGGTTCGTGTACCGCGAGCCGCTCGCGAAGTTGCGAGAGAGCCCGATGTTGTACGAAAGCGTCTGGTCGACACCATCGCGCTGGCCCATGTAGGTCATGCTCAGTGGCGTCGTGGTGTAAGGCACGCAAGAGGCAATGGGCGGTGTCGGACCGGTGTAGACGATCGGCTGGCCGTTCACGTCGCAGCGCGAATCGACTTTCCTGTGGTCCAGACCGATTACGACCTTCGACGACGCCTCTCCCGAGCGGCCGAGGTAATGGTTGTAGCGCAGCCCCCACGTCTCGCCCTTGCCGGTGAAGCCGAGGACGCCGCCGAGCGTCGGTGAGCTAGAGGGCGTGTTCACACTCGATCGCCCGTAGATCAGGTCGATGCTGTCGCCAAGGGCGTAGACCGGCACGCGGTAGCCCAAGGAATACACGTTCAGGTTCTGGCCGGAGGGGCCATCGGGCGTCGTGGCGTAAGCAAGCGTCCCGACGTGGTCGAGCCCGAAAAGGTTGGCGTGCTGCACGGCGATGCCGGTGCGCCATTGACCGCTGGTCGCCGTGCCGGTGTTGTCGAGCGTTGCCAGAACACGAAGCGGGTCGTGATCGACGACGGTCACGTTGGCATCCACTGTGCCGGGCACGGTACCTTCCGCCATGCGGACCGAGACCTGCTTGGCGGGGTTGTCGTTGGCCAGGTGGATCGACTGCGAGAGTTCGGCCAGACGCGGCGGCGTACCGGTCTTTAGGCTCCCAAGGCTGGCGCGGATGTTGTCCGCACTGAAATGCTGGTTGCCCACGATGGTGACCGACGTCACAACGGCTTCGATCACACGGATCCTGACCGTGCCGCCGGTGAGTTCCTGCTCGGGGACCGTGACCTTGACTGCGGTGAAGCCGGCCTGCACGTAAGCCTGTTCGATCGCGTCCACGGCGCGCTGCACGTCGCTGAACTGGCGCTGAGGGCCGGTCAGCGGCGACACGGCGCGGGCGATCGTCTCGCTGGAGACCAGCGTGTTGCCCTCCACCTGAAAGCTCGAGACCTCAAAGCGCGGAACGAAAGCCAGAGGTGCTGGATCGGTTGCATGGGCCGAAATACAGGCAAGCGCGCAAAGCGCCAAAGTCGTCGGTCGCGATAACGACGCGACACTGCATGGCTTCATTGCGTTCTCTAGTTTGGCGGCCTGACCCATGGCCACCAGCGATCGTTGGAGGGGAAGAAGAGTCAGCTCAGTCGCACTATGGACGACATTTGCGCCCCTGCAACTTCCGCTAAATCTTCATCCGAATGCAGGCTAGAGCACGTCCGCACAATGCAGATATTTGCTACCCAAGCCTGGTGCCGGCAAGTGGCTGCTGGGCGAGTTACCCACAGTAACATATTGTGACCCGTCCCGGTCTGATTGCTCTGACAAATACTTTCCCTCAGAGAGCGGTTGATCGTGGCGCCGGTCAGAGACCCCAGGGTTGTCGCGCGCGCAGCGTTGAACAGGCTCGTCGGGGGCGCATGTTAGTCAGCCTTGAGCGCCCTGCGCGACGCATCCTGCGGCCGATGGTCTCCCTTGACACGCCTATGTACGAGGGAACGCGTGCCTTCATAGAGTGGAACCAGATCGAGCAAGCAACCCGCAAGAGCGCGGCGCGCGCAAGCGGCGATGTGTTCGTGTGCTCCGGTCCACGTTCGCCCAACGACCCGCCACGATCGGAGCCGTTCAGGTAACCGAGCGAGGCGTCGCCGCAAGCTGCGTCGTGCCACGGCGTGTCTGCTGGCTGGCTACAGGGCGAACAAGCGCCTGACGGAGCTGTTCAGGTAGTCGCTGTATTGGCGACCGGCGGTCTGACTGGTCTGCACAGCCGCCGACATTCTGTCGAGCTCCGCAAGCGTCGGGCCAGAGCCACGTCCAACGGCCATCCTGCTGTACGCCCGCATGATGGCCTGATGCGCTTCCTGAACCTCGGCGGCCGAACTGCCGAACTCTTGGCGAAGACGTTTCGATTGATCGTGCATTTCGACCCTCCACGATGCATTTTTTCTGTCCTTTGCTCCGAATCTTCGGAAGGACGCCACTGCTTCAGCAGGAGGAATTTTGCGAGAGATCGTTCCACTGGTAGCTTATGGTTTGACCTGAGAGGCAGAGATTGCCTGGCCGATCTGCATGCGTCCATGCATGCGGCGGACAGGCGCCGACCCATGCAGCAAGTACGCGGAAAGGCCACCATGAGGATCGCTACTTACAACGTCAACGACGTGCGAAAACGGATCGCGCCGCTGCGCGCCTGGTTGGACGTGACTGCCCCTGACGTGGTCTGCCTGCAGGAGCTCAAGTGCACGGAGGCTGCGTTTCCGCGAGAGGCCCTCCGCGCCATGGGCTATGAGGCGCTGGTGCTGGGACAAAAGAGCTGGAACGGTGTGGCCATCCTGGCCAAAGGTGCTGCGCCGTTGGAGATCCGACGCGGCTTGCCTGGTGATCCCACCGACAAGGAGTCGCGCTACATCGAGGCAGCTGTCGACGGCATGGTGATCGGCTGCTGCTACATGCCCAATGGCAACCCTCAGCCCGGCCCCAAGTTCGCCTACAAGCAGGACTGGTTCAGGCGCTTCAACGCACATGCGGCTGGCTTGATGGCATCGGGACATCCGACCGTGCTGGCGGGCGACTACAACGTGGTGCCGACCGACGCGGACATCTATGCGACGCGGTCCTTCAAGGACAACGCGCTGCTGCAGCCGGAGCCGCGCGCCGCGTACCAGGAACTGCTGGACTCGGGATGGACCGACGCGCTGCAACGTCAATCACCGCGCGCACCGCTCTACACCTTCTGGAGCTACCTTCGCAGCCGGTGGCCGCGGGACGCCGGGTTGCGGATCGATCACTTGCTGCTCAGCCCCAAGCTTGCCCAGCGGATGGACCAGGCTGGCGTTGATCGCGCGGTGCGTGGCTTGGAAGGGGCCAGTGATCATGCGCCGGCGTGGGTGGAATTGAATTGGTGACGGCAGTGCGTCGGCTCCAGCTCAACTTGGCCTTTGTAGAAGGGCGAGCGTCAGCCTGTCGCGTGCGTCACCGTAGAAATGGCCCAGAACCGCGCCGAACACCGGGTCTTCAGGCAAAGCGGCCTCGAACAACGTCATGCAGGAGCACAGTTTGAGATCATCCGGCGAGCCCAAAATTTGGGTCGCGGTGCGTCCCTGGATGCCTAAGACAAGTTCACTGCACTCTCGAAGTCGCTGGCCGAGCACCGGATGGCCACCGTATGCCCGCGCTTCGGCCTTGCCCGCAAGCCCGTAGAAGCGGGCGGTCGAACTCCGACCCAGTGCTGCGTGCTGCGGGAAGATGAACCACATCCAGTGGCTGACCTTGTGCCCCGCGCCCAGCTCATCCAGCACTTGGGCGTACACGGTCTGCTGCGCGTCCAGAAATCGAGACGGGTCGAAGGTGGCCTTGTTCATGTCGCGTTCTTGTTCGGCAGGAGCGCTCGGAGATGCGGCGGTGGCCTCTTGGATTTTCTCAGGAAAACTGGCACCGTGGGTCTGCGCTCCTCAATGGGGACAAGGATCCAAGGCGCGACGAGAAGCAGCTGACCATCCGGCGCCCCGGTTCGCCAACCGTTTCGGCATGAAGATCATGTGCAGTCACTACCAAGCGGAAAAGCGGCGCAAGCTCAGCGAAAAGCGGTTCATGGTCACGTTGCCGCCGAACTACGAGCCGGGGCCAAGCTCGCACATCTACCCGACCTACAAGGCGCCGATCATCCGCCGGCCGGCAGAGCGCGATTCAGGTGACGAAGCTGTGCCGGACGTCGAGGTCGTCGATGCGCACTTCGGTCTGTTGCCAAGCTTCGCCGAAGAGGTGAAGTACGGTGTCCGCACATACAACGCGCGAAGCGAGACCGTGGCCAGCTTCAAGCATGCTAGACGAAGCCGCGGCACTGCATCGTGCCGTGCGAAGCAATCTACGAGCGCAGATGGGCGCACCGGGATGCACATCCCACCAGATTCTCTGCGGCCGACGGCGGCACGTTGGGCGTTGCCGGGATCTGGTCGCCATGGAAGACGCCGGAGGGGCAATGGGTCGACAGTTTCGCCATGCTCACGATCAACGCCGACGACCACGCACTGATGCGCAACATGCGCCGGCTCGACCCAAAGCGGCCGCCGGAGATGCAGGACAAACGCATGGTCGTGATCCTGCCGGACGGCCTGTACGAGGCATGGCTCGACGCGCCGGCCGCGAACTCTATGACTTAGGCGGCAGACCCGGCGGCGAGGTTGCTGGCGATCCCGGAGTCGCTGCCGCCGAAGAAGACGAGGCTTGCCAAGTTGGCGCGCTCCGACCCCGCCCAGAGCGACCTGCTCTAGTTGCTCTCAAGGTGCTCCACAGCAGGGTGGCTTCCGTTTGATGGACGGCTCAGTGGAACAAGAGCGGTGCGCACAGCGTGTCGAGGAAGAAGTTGTTTTCGTCCACATGAATCGCACTTGTAGAGGCCTCTCTTGGAGAACAGAAACTTCATCCATGCCGGGCGATGCAACCGATTTAGGGACATGGGCGAGCAGTCGCAGCGAGAGAAGTACAGCACGTTGATACCTTGAAGGAGAGCGCCTACGCGCAAGTGGGCGAATTCCTACAACAATATTGAATGCAACAGCCAAGCCTGATTTTGTCACAATCAGTTACTTTTAAGGTTTCGTTTGTGCTTCTGGCGCCGAGGCTGTGGCCGTAAAGGGGGCAAAACGTCTGCGCCTGCTGGAAGTCATTACCCACCGTGGCGGACATTTTTCTGCACGCCGCTCTCCTGCATTTCTAACAAGAGGATGCCGCCGCGGTTGAGCGGCCCCCGGGGGTGCGGCACAGCGGTGATGACGTCGACGTCAGCGTCCGGCCTCGCAATCCGGCGCGCGGCCGGACGTGGATGGAACATGCTGTCGTCCTAGCCTTCGTACAACCTGCTCACCGCCGCGTTCCGTCGCTCCTCTTCTTGGGCAGCTTTTTTCCGGCCAGGCAGATGACGTACACGGTGCACTTCATCGTCCGGTCTTTAAAACGGCACGTCGTCGAAGTCGAGGCCGACATGCGTGCGCGGGTAGAGCGCGGCGTCCCATTCGGGCTTCGACCCATAGAGCTTCGCGGCCAACGCCTGCGGGTCAAGGTCGGAATGATGGTGGAAGAGGCCCAGCGCCAGTTCGTACAAGGCGGCCGTATTCAGCTCGTCGGGCGCTGGCTCGTGAGCCTCCCACTCGCAGACGAACAGGTGCCGCCAAGCCTCGATGACGCCGAGCTCGCGGCCTCGAACGATGAGGGGTTCAGGTGGATGCCACATGCCCACATCGTACCGAAGATACTGTACAAATATCCAGTATTGCGTGAAATTTCAAGCATGACTTTTCGGAGCACGTGGGACGGTGCAGCGTGTCTGGCCGAGGCGACCGCCCTTTCGACCGCTGCGACGGCTGAGCGCCACAAGCACCTGCAGGACGCGGGCGTCATACGCGAAGTCCATGCCGACCTCGATCTTGCGAGGGTCGGCTGGTCGGTCCCAGCCATCATCGGCATCACGACGGGCAACCGCACACGCAGGCGCTGCTGAAGGCATCGCACGCGCGCGTCGACATCCTTGATGTGTCACCACGTCACGGTTGCCGATTTGTACTTGATGACCGTCGCCGTGGCAGACATGGCCGCACTGGAGTCGTTTCTCGGCCACGTCAACCGGTGGGGGGAGACACGAACGGCGATCGTCATGTCTACGCCCATCTTCAGGCGCGGACCACGGCAATCTTCGACCTGAGTCCATCTCACGCGCATCCCCCTCAATGTTCACATCGGTGCATAGCCTCTGCGATCGCGAAAATCTCTCTTGCAAGGCGCGTGCAGAGGTCGCAATAATCCGCCGGATGTCAGCGTAGTCCAGCACGCGAGCTGCCTCCAGCCTCGCTTCGGAATGAACTCAACGCGTCCCTTCTGTCTTCAACCACAACCATAAAAAATGCACACGACGTGGCCACCGCACAAACTCCTCGCGCTCGGCGTTGTAGGGATCCTGGTCAATGTGCTGGTCGCATGCGGCGGCGGTGGGGGAGGGGGAGGGGGAGGGGGAGGTGACAGCGCTGTGGGCGCCCCCGGCGCTCCCAGTGCCGATGCGTGCGTCACACCTGCCATCCAAGCGCAATTGCCGGCTGCGCAGGCGCTGGTGGCAAGGGCCAAGTGCTTTGAATTGAGCACCCCCTATGAGCCGCCACCGGGCAACGCCCTGGTGCACAGCACATCGGGCTATGCCAAGACCATGTGCTCGGCGGTCTTCATCACAGGCCTCGACCCTGCCGTCGCCGCCGAGAGCGTCGGCTACTTCGTGGCGCCCTATGCCCAGCGCAGGCTCGTCGGCACCCCGGTGGTCGATCGTGACAAGAAGGAGGTCCGTATCGCAATCCCCAATGGCCCCACGCTCGTGGCGCGTCACCTCGGGTCGCAAGGCTGCGTCACGTTGCCGCCCGGCCAGGCTGATGTTCTGTTCAAGCCCACGACGGTCGCCAGCGCGCTGGGTGACCCATCGACCACAGTCTGGCCAATGGGCGATGTGCTGCCGAACGACCCGCTGCCGGCCAGCATCGACGCCGCCGCCGTGAGTCGGGCCGTCAACGCAGCATTCAACCCAGCCGAAGCCTACACCTCAGCCTTCGTCGTCACGTACAAGGGACGGATCATCGGCGAGCGCTATCAGCCCGGAGTCGGGATCACGACACCTCTTGAATCGTGGTCGATGGGAAAGAGCGTGACGGCCACGATGCTGGGCGTACTGATCCATCAGGGCGCTTTTCAACTCGACCAGCCTGCGCCGGTTCCCGAGTGGCAGGGTGATAACGACCCGCGCAAAAAGATCCGCATCGCCGACCTCATGCACATGTCGAGCGGGCTGCGTATCAAGGCGCCCGACGATCCGGACTTCGATCCCAGCGGAACTTATCCCGATCACCTTTACTTCTATACCGGGAACATCAACGCGTTCAACTATGCGGCGACCCGGCCACAACAGTGGCCCCCCAACACGGTGGGCCGCTATCGCAACACCGATCCGGTGATCGCCAATTACCTCATTCGCCTGGCCGTGGAGAAGCGCGGTGAGGCGTATCTCTCGTTCCCTCAGCGCAGTGTCTTCGACAAGATCGGGGTTCGATCGATGGTCATAGAGACCGACCCCTACGGCAACTTCCTGACGCAGGGCTATGACTTCATGTCGGCACGCGATTGGGCGCGCCTGGGCAACCTCTACCTCCAGGACGGCGTATGGAACGGAGAGCGCATCCTTCCCGAGGGATTCGTCAAATTTGTCAGCACGGTGGCGCCTGCCTGGGCGGCCGACAAGCGGCCGATCTACGGCGGCTTTTTCTGGATCAACGGCACCGGCGCGCTGGCGGTCCCGACCTCGGCGTACTACATGCTCGGCGCTGACGGTCAATTCGTCGTCGTCGTGCCCTCTCACGATCTCGTCGTGGTGCGCATCGGCTATTCGAAGGGCGCCCAGTTCGCGACTTCTTCGCTCAATCAGGCGCTGGCGCTGCTGACGAAGGCGGTGCCCCAGGCGCAGTAGCACCGCCACGCATCTAAGGTGGGTATCGCTACCGGCTGCATTCGGCCGATGCTGTGTGGATCTAGCTTCGCTGAGTACCACGCTGACGCGGTTGCGCACGGCCCCTCCCAGTCAGTCCGTTTCGACGGTGCGTGGCGCTACCGTGTTGACAGTGATGCCACGGCTCCCTGGTTCGGTACGCCGATGGTGCTGTGTCGGGGATGACGGTCGGAGTAGCGTTGCCAGCTTGCCGAAGGATCGGTTCGACGTGCTGAGTTGGGGCCGTTGCCGCCATGGGCCCACTCACGCGACGCAAGCTCGACGAAGCTCTCGGCCCTACGGCTGGGCGCCCGTACCTGCGTGGAATCTCGTAGACATCCGGGGAGGACTTTCCTCGCCATGTCGGTGTGTCTCAACCTGATGCTGAATCGACTTGTTCCATGGACGAGTCATCTACTGATGACGCGCGGCTTGGACCACGCTTTGAGGCACCAGGATCTCGATATCGAGCAGCATCTGCGCCATGCCCTTGCCCAGCGGATCCATGCGCATCGACGAGGGGCCGCCGCCGTCGAGAGCATCGTGCACCAGCAGGTTCATCGATGCCGTGCCTGGCAAGTAAAAGCGCGTGACCTTCCCCGCGGGCAGGTGCTTGAAATAGGCCTCCACCACCTCCGGTTGCAGCCGGTCCCACAGCAGCGGCAGCCATTCGGGGCGGCGTGCGATCAGGCCGATGTTGGAGATGTTGCCCTTGTCGCCACTGCGCCCGTAGGCCAGCTCGACCAGCCGCACGGCCTCGAGCGCTTGGCCCTTGTCGTCCCAGGCGGGCGGCAAGGGTTGCGCGAGCGCCGTGGTCTCGCGCGCACCCGGGACGGTGTGCACCGGGTGGGGCTCGCCGTCGAGGACGAACTTCGGCGCGAGCGCGCCCTTGTCCAACAGGAAGGAAAAGGGCTTGATCAGCGGCGAGACCGCAGGGCGGCCGCCCCCGGGGCTGGTGGTGCCGGGCGCCCACGAGGTGCCCGAGGGAGCGATCTCGCGCGCAAACATCGCAAGCGCGGCCTTCTGCGGATGGTTGGCCACCACGCGCATCATCACCTCGCGCACATGGCGCGTGCGAGCGTGCGGCCCGTAGAGCGTCTCGCAGCCGATGACCTCGATGTAGGTCGAGGTGAAGGGCGGCAGGCCGCTCTCGCGCAGGATCGCGCCGGTGCGCTCGATGATCGCCTCGGCGGTGCGGCGCGCCTTCTTCTCGGCGTCGATGCCGATCATCACCATGCTGCCCGCGCAGCGGAAGCCGTCGAGTTGCGTGGCCGAGACCTTGTACTGTGGCGTGGGCGCGCGTCCCTTGGCCGGGCTCACGTGCACGCGGTTGTCGCCCTGCTGCGTGATGGTCACGTCCCGAAAGTCGCAGCTCACGTCGGGCAGCAGGTAGGCGCCCGGGTCGCCGATCTCGTAGAGCATCTGCTCGGCGACGTTGGCGCTGATCACCTTGCCGCCCGTGCCCTCGGGCTTGGTCACGACAAAGCTGCCGTCCGCGTGGCATTCCACGATCGGATAGCCCATGTGGGCCCAGTCGGGAATGTCCTCCCAGTCGGTGTGCAGGCCGCCCGTGGCCTGGCAGCCGCATTCGATGATGTGACCGGCCAGGCTGCCCGAGGCGAGCAGATCATGGTCGCCCGGCTGCCAGCCGAACTCGTGCATCAGGGGGCCCAGCGTCACCGCGCTGTCGACGCAGCGCCCGGTGATCACCACCTGCGCACCGGCGGCCAGCGCTGCCGCGATCGGCCCCGCGCCCAGGTAGGCGTTGGCGCTCAACACCTTCTCGGGTAGCGCCTCGCCGGTGAACATGTCACGCGTGACGCGCTCGCGCAGCGCGGGCATCAACCGGCTCACGTCGTCGCCTTCGATGACCGCGATGCGCAGCGTGATGCCCTGAGCCTCCGCCACCGCCCTGAGCGCGGCCGCGCAACCGTGCGGGTTGATGCCCCCCGCATTGCTCACCACCTTGATGCCTTGCCGCTGGATCTCGGCCAGCACGGGCTTCATCGCGACGTCGACGAAGTCGGTGGCGTAGCCCAGCTCGGGGTTCTTGGCGCGGGCCGAAGCCAGGATCGACATCGTCGTCTCGGCCAGGTAGTCGAAGACCAGGTAATCAAGGCGGCCGCCTTTGACCAACTGGGGCGCGGCGACCATGCTGTCGCCCCAGAAGCCGGAGGCGCCACCGATGCGCACGGTGCGCGCCGTGGTGGGGAGAATCGTTGCGTTGGGAGTGTCTGTCATGGAGTGTCCTCTGCTCGGGTCAGCTTAGCGAAGCGGTCGCCGCGGCGCTTGCGCCGACTCGCTGCGCGCAGCAGCGCCTGGGCGCAAGACGGCCGCCGCGGAGCGCGCCAAGATGCGCCGACCGGCCTTGGTCCGCTCCCTGAAGCAAAAGCCCCATGCCCCTGTCCTCTCCACGCGCCCAGCGCAAGCTGGCGCACACCCGAACAATCACGATCCGAGGGCACGAGCGCAGTGACGGCCTGTTCGACATCGAGGGCCACCTGGTCGACGTGCGGCCCGAGGCCGTGCAGTTCGCCGGCGGTGGCCGGGCTGCGGGCGAGCCGATCCATTTGATGTGGCTGCGTCTGACCGTCGATGCGCAGGCGCTGATCGTCGACGTCGAGGCCGTGACCGATGCCGGCCCCTTCGACGAGTTCTGCGGCACCATCGCGCCGGCCTACCGGGGTCTGATCGGCCTGCACGTCGAAGGG
>Ga0247813_10002391_pt1 | contig 12942 bp, 7 predicted proteins | sample UWRJL169409C1_FD_180719 | JGI IMG/M metagenome (GOLD analysis project Ga0247813, IMG submission 180719) | Plant litter microbial communities from Arlington Agricultural Research Station in Wisconsin, United States - UWRJ-L169-409C-1 | ecosystem: Environmental > Terrestrial > Plant litter >... | reverse complement strand
GAGTTGTTCCATTTTAATTCCTGCACATATTTATTGGTTTGAGAATTATTAGGAGCATTTATAATAAGTTTCTTTCCATTTTCCAATTGCAAAGTCACTTTTTTAAATAACGGCGCGCCCAAAACATATTCGTCTGTTGCCGGGCAAACAGGATAGAATCCCATTGCAGAAAAAATATACCATGCCGAGGTTTGCCCGTTATCTTCATCTCCGCAATATCCGTCAGGAGTTGGCTGGTACAAACGGTTCATTACTTCTCTTGTCCAATATTGTGTTTTCCAGGGTTCGCCGGCGTAATTATACAGATAAATCATGTGCTGAATGGGCTGATTTCCATGTGCATATTGTCCCATATTCATAATTTGCATTTCGCGAATTTCGTGAATAACAGATCCATAATAAGAATCATCAAAAACCGGAGGAGTTGTAAAAACAGCGTCTAATTTTGCTGTAAATTTCTTTTCTCCTCCCATTAAATCAATCAAGCCCTGAATGTCGTGAAAAACGCTCCAACTGTAATGCCACGCATTTCCTTCTGTAAAAGCATCACCCCATTTAAACGGATTGAAATTTTTAGGAAAACTGCCGTCTTTATTTCTACCGCTCATTAATCCAATTTCGGGATTGTAAAGGTTTTTATAATTCATCATTCTTTTTGCGAATAAATCGATCTCTTTTTTAGGGCGTTTTAATTCTTTTGCCAGTTTCCAAATAGCAAAATCATCATAAGCATACTCTAATGTCCTGGCAGCATTTTCGTTAATTTTTACGTCGTAAGGAACATATCCTAAAGTATTATAATACGATACTCCTCTTCTTCCAACTGCATCCATAGGACCTTCATTATTGGCACCGTGCAGTAATGCTTCGTATAAAGTATTAATATCATAACCTCTTAATCCTTTAATATATGCATCAGATACTACAGAGGCTGAATTGTTTCCTACCATTACATTTCTTAAGCCGGGACTTGACCATTCAGGCAAAAATCCTCCTTCTTTATAATCATTAATTAAACCTTCCTGCATTTCTTTATTTATCGAAGGATAAACTAAATTTAGTAATGGATACAAGGCGCGAAAAGTATCCCAAAAACCGGTTCCCGCATACATATATCCCGGTAAAATATTACCATTGTAAGGACTGTAATGCACAATTTTGCCCTCTGCATTTATTTCGTATTGCTTTTGTGGAAAACAAGTTGCGCGGTACAGGCAGGAATAAAATGTTTTTAATTGGTCTTCGCTTCCGCCTTCTGCATTAATTTTACTTAAAACATTGTTCCATCCTTTTTTTGATGCTGCCAGAGTTTCCTTAAAAGTTGATGTTCCTAATTCGTTTTTCAAATTTAATTCTGCCTGTTCCGGGCTAATAAATGAAGAGGCAACTTTTACATTTATTATTTCTCCTTTTTTGGTTTTAAAACCAACAACTGCTCCAACATGAATATCGGTTTGTTCTACTTTATCTTTTTCTAAAATCTTATTGTGCCATGTATAATTCGACGAAAAAGGTTTGTCAAACACCAAAACAAAATAATTTTTAAAATTTGTTGGAACCCCGCCACTATTGCGCGTTGTGTAACCTATAATTTTATTTTCTGACGGAATTATTTTAATATAAGAGGCCTTATCAAAAGCATCAACAACAATAGAGGACTGTTCGTTTTCAGGAAAAGTAATTTGAAAATGTGCCGCTCTTTCTGTCGTTGTAATTTCTGTTGTAACATCATAATCTGCCAGATAAACGCTGTAGTAGTAAGGTTTCGAAATCTCTGCTTTATGACTAAACCAACTCGATCTTTCTGTTTCGTCAAAAACGAGTTTTCCGGTAACAGGCATTATAGAAAATTGTCCGTAATCGTTCATCCAAGGCGATGGCTGGTGGGTTTGCTTGAATCCTCTAATTTTTTCTGCAGTGTAGGTATACGCCCATCCATCTCCCATTTTACCGGTTTGGGGCGTCCAGAAATTCATTCCCCAAGGCCTGCAAATTGCGGGATATGTGTTTCCGTTTGAAAGATCGGGCAAAGATTGTGTGCCCATTAACGGATTTACATATTCTACGGGATCAAAAGTTTTATCCTGAGCAGTTACAAAAATGCAACAATGCAAAACTCCCAAAAAAAATAAATGTTTTATTTTCATAATTATATCCTTTATGCTATAAGCTAAAGGCTTACAGCTTTAAAATTTGATTTTAAATTATACTTAACAGACTTTTAAATCTTGCCAGGAAAATGAAGACTGCAACTAAAAACTGAATGCTAAAAAGGCCTGTCTTCTTTTTTAACTCCAAAAGTCGTCGAAGGCTTACTTCCCATAAACAATTTAAGCTCGCCTCCTTTTACAATCATGTCGTGCGTGATGTATGATTTTGTGTAAGGTTTTCCGTTGTATTCTGCTTTTTGAATGTAAATGTTTTTTGAGCTGTTATCAACTGCTTTCACAGTAAATGAAATATCTTTCTTATGATGAATTGTTGCTTCGTTTACTAGTGGACTTCCTAAAACATAAATTCCATTTGCAGGATTAACCGAATAAAATCCTATTGAAGACAAAATATACCACGCCGACATTTGTCCCAAATCTTCATTTCCGCATAATCCGTCTGGTTTTGCAGTGTAAAATTTATCATCAATTTCTCTGATTAATTTGGCTGTTTTCCAGGGTTCACCCGCATAGGCGTATAAATATGGAATGTGATGATTCGGTTCATTTCCTTGTGCATATTGTCCGATTAAGCCACTGATATCAGGAGAGACCTCTTCACCTTCCAGTTTATCAGTTAATAAAAAAAGTGCATCTAATTTATCTGAAAATTTCTTTTCGCTTCCAAATAAATCTATCAAACCATAAGGATCCTGTGGAACAAGCCATGTATATTGCCACGCATTTCCTTCGACATAATCGTCTTTACGATGTGCTGACGAAAGCGGATTAAAAGGCGTTCTCCAATTTCCGTCGGTTAATTTCCCACGCATAAATGTGGTTTCCTTATCAAAATACAATTTGTACAGATTAGCTCTTTTGGTGAAATAGGTATAATCTTCGGTTTTGTTTAACGCTTTTGCCATTTGCGCGATGCAATAATCATCGATAGCATATTCTAAAGCATTCCCAACAGATTCGAGCATTTTATCAGCGGGAATATATTCCAGTTTTTGAACATAATCCATTCCGTCTCGGGTTTGCATAGCTGTTTTTTTGATGGCTTCGTAGGCTAAATTCGTGTCATAATCCCTATAGCCTTTTAAGTAAGCGTCTACAATTACTGCTATGGAATGATTTCCGTTCATAGTATTGGTTTCATTGCCCATTAAATGCCAAACTGGCAATCTGCCCTGCTGTTGGTAAATTGCCAAAAATGACTTTACAATATCATTAATTTTCTCTGGCTGTGTAATCGTGTACAAAGGATGTAAACCTCTGTAAGTATCCCAAAGAGAGAAAGTGGTGTAGTTGGTAAAATTAGCTTTTTGGTACACTTTTTTATCTGTTCCTCTGTAATCTCCGTTTGCATCGTTAAAAACAGAAGGCGCAAAAGCAGTGTGATACAATGAAGTGTAAAAAACTTTCATTGTTTTTTCATTGGCTTTTATCTCTATTTTACTTAATTCGGCATTCCATTTTGAAGTCGCTTCGTTAACTATCTTATCAAAATCCCAATTCGAAATTTCGGCTTTTATATTCGCGGCAGCGTTTTCAGAACTTACCGGAGAAATTCCCACTTTTACTAACACCTGTTTATTTTTTAAAGTCGAAAAATCCAAAACTGCTTTCATTTTTAGTCCTTCGCCTTCATTTCCTGTTACCGAAGTTTTATCATCGTATAAAGTAATATTTGAAATGGGTTCAGAAAATTCAATTGTAAAATAAACACGTTGATCTGCAGCCCATCCGGTAGAAAAACGATATCCTGCCAATGTGGTTTCATTTATTTTTTTGATGAATGTTTTTACCGGTGCATCCCAGCCTACTCCATCGGCTAGGTCCAATAAAACGTGAGAGTCTTTAGCAGAACTAAAAGTATATTTATGAAAACCAACTCTTTCGCTGGATGTCAATTCTGCTTTAATTTTATATTTATCGAGTAAAACGCTATAATATCCGGGTTTGCTAATTTCATTTTCATGAGAAAAATAAGAACCGTAACCGTTTACCATATCTTCTTTCGTTCCTTTAAAAAGAGACACTTTTCCTGAAACGGGCAGCAATAGTATGTCATTTAGATCACCAATTCCGGTGCCGCTTAAATGCGTGTGTGTAAACCCTAAAATGGTATTACTCGCATAGTTGTAACCGCTGCACCAATCCCATCCTTCAAAAATATTTACAGGTCCTAACTGAACGGCTCCAAATGGAATATTTGCACCCACAAACACGTGGCCATGCCCTGCAGAACCTATTAAAGGATCTACATATTGTGTATAATCAGTATATTTTTGTCTGGCTTTATTTTCTTGCGAAATGATCAGATTTGCAAAAAATAGGTTTAAAACCAAAATGATGGTGAAAGCTGTTTTATATTTTATAAACATTATTCTATATTTTTATTTGTATTAAAATGCAACGCGAATCACGCCGATTTAGGCGACTTTTTTAATTATATGAATATAGAAAATTCACCGTAGAGTTTGCAAAACTTTTTCATTTTAACCTTTGACTTGTCACTTTGATTCTAAAAAACTTAAAACCTGAGCATCTTGGAGACTTTAAAAAATAAGCCGGGTGGATACAGGCAATCTAACCCGGCTTACACTCAAACTCAACTAACGAACCAATTTTTAAAACTATTCTTTATTGACCTAATTCTAATTAACAAACCTCGCTGATGCAAACCACTAAATCGATTTAGTAAATTCTAAATAAAAAAAACAAATCTCTTTGTTTTCTTTTTATAGAATGCAAGCAACAATCCTATATATTATTAAATATCTTAATTATTATTTCTTTATCAATCTTGCTTTTGTAAGATATTTAATGGAATAACAAATATATGCAAAAACAATTACTAAAACGATTTTGCGGATTTTTTTTTAAATTAATCATTTTTTTAAATAAATAATCCGTAATAATTAATAGTAAATTAAGACATTTACCTAATAATTAATTCTTTCGTAAGTCAATTGAGTCCTTCTATTACTAGTAATATACGTCTAAAATGATACCCGGTTTTGAAGTATCAATGATTTTTTCAAGCCTTTTAAAGAAGGCTTCGCTTACCATTGGGCAACCGTGACTGTTTGATATGTAGTAGTCCTGTTCTTCTGTTGGAACTGCAGAATAAGCGTGCAAAACAATCGCTCTCTTTAAGGCGTTAGTATTAGTTTCATCAATGCCGTACAGTTTGTACGATTTTCCGAAATTTCCTTTATACGCTTTTCCAATAACGCATCTGCCCAATGAGGTACTATTTGAGTTTGGTTCATTGCTGAATTTTAACTCTCCCCTGACTTTTGTTTCAGAGCCGGAGCCGTGTGCGACCAGTCCCTGATCGATAATTTTATCATTGACTAAGTCATAAACAAAAAATCTGTTTTTGCCGGATTTGATTTTCATGTCCACAAAAAAAGCAATTTTAATATTGTAATTTGATGTCGTTTTGATTGTTGCTTTTACTTGTTCTACTTGCGTGTTAAATCTTTCCAATTCTGTATCGGTAAGTGACGTATTATTTTCATTTGTATTACCAAAAAAGCTAATAACAAAAAATAAAATGAGATTAAATATTTGCATGATATATGATTTTAAAGTATTGATTTACATCTGCAAAATTACATCTGAAACAAAAATAAAAACACACTTAAAAGACTGAAAAACAAAATAATAAGATTTATTTTTGAACAAAAAAACCTTGTAAAACTGATTTCACAAGGCTTTTTGAGTTATAACTTTAATAAATTTAATGCAAATCTACAGTATCCTGCGCTTTAATAATAGCATTTTTTGATTTCGCCAATTGGTTTACTCTCCACATTAAGGCAATCGTCAGCAATGTTACTGCTGCAATTACATAACCTAAGATATCATAATTTTCAAGCGGAGATGTTTTCGTTTTTTGATGCACAATAAATCCCGCGCATACGGCTGCGATACCGCCCGCAATTTGCTGTAATGATGAGGTTATAGACATATATGCGCCACGGTCTTTCATTTCAGGAATGGCGGTATTCAATGTCGTTGCCGGAATCATACGGCTCATGATTCCCATAAAAAGAATCATGTTGATTACGACAATTTGCCATAACGGAATGGGACTAAGATTGGTGTAAATTAAAATCATAATCACAGAAAGTAATGATCCGGCTGCAAACAATTTAAACTTACTAACTTTGTCACTTAATTTACCTACCAAAGGCATGATAAAAAGTACCGAAAGTCCCGTAAAGAAAAATACCATTGGCAATTGAAGATGGCTGATATGAATGTTGTTTACCAAATATGCAGTTCCAAAAGGCTGAAGCATAAAACCTCCAACCGAAAGAAATGCAATGGCTGCAAATCCTACCTGATATTGTTTGTTGCTCAGTGTATGCCATAAATGCAAAAACGGACTTTTGTCTGACTGCAATTCTAAGTGTTTGGTTATCGGTTTCATTTGCGTAATAATAGCAATTAAAATCAATACTCCTAAAACGGCAATCATAATAAATGCAGAATGCCAGCCCCAGTTATTGGCAAAATATAACCCGACAGGAATTCCTAAAATCTGGCTGGTGGCAAATGCCATTTGTATAAACCCCATTACACGGCCTCTTTGTTGAATAATAAACAAATCGGTTACAATTGCTAATGAAACTGAACCAATTACACCACCAAAAAGTCCGGTTACGATTCTTGCCATAAGCAACATAAAATAACTGTTAGAAAGGGCGCAAAAAACAGTTCCGATAATAAAACCAGTATAAAAGAAAATCAGCAGTTTTTTTCTGTCGAATTTATCAGCAAAACCTGCAGCAAGCAATCCCGAAATTCCGGCGCTAAAGGCATAAGCAGAAACGGCAAAACCAAAGTTTTCTGTTGTCATATCCAATGTTTTCATCAGGATATCGCCTAACGGAGAAATTACCATAAAATCTAAGATCACGGTGAATTGCAAAAGTGCCAATATGGCAATAATTATTTTTTGATTTGAAGTGAAAGGAGAGCTTTCTATCTTATTCTTTTCCATTTGAATAGATTGTATTTTTGATTAAAGTAATTCCTGGCATTCATGACCAAGAGAATTGATAAGCGAAATAATTCCGTCTGGATTTAATGTGTCTGATACGACGCGAAGTACACGATCGCAATCTTCGCAATCAACACTCCATTGCTGAATATCTAGATGATTGTCCAGCGTTGTATTTATGGAACAATCCGGATATATTTTATCAATGTTAGTTTTAAAAATGTGTATTTTTTGTAAATCTGTTTCCATTATTTTCATGGTTTTAATGCTTTAATAGTGGCCTCAAAAGCTTCTCTCATTATTTCTATGGTTAGCACGAATGGCTTGCCGCCCATACTTTTACCCTCGGTATGAAAATTTAGCAAAGTATACAACGGCCCGTAAGCGATACTCCAGAAAGCTTCAAATGTCATCGGAATTAGCTCTTTATTTTCCAGTCCGTTGTCGATAAACCGTTTCATAATAGCCCTGAAATCTGAAAACTCTTTTATTGAATCTAAAATAGCTTCTGAGTGAGGAGAATGTTTGATTATTTCAAAAAATGCAACTTCTTTTGGATACTTCATTGTAAAGTTGGCGCGGTTTTCCCATTGTCGCCACAATCCTTCTTCAAACGTCATATCCGGCGAAAAATCTTTCACTGTTCCTGTAAAAAACTTTAAAGCAATTTTTCCGCCTATTTTTTGAATTAAATCATCTTTGTCTTTGTAATAGATATATAAAGTGGCTACGGATATCGAACAGGCTTTTGCTAATTTATTCATACTAAAACCCTGAAATCCATCTCGTACAATTTGGTCGATTGCATTTTCAATCACTAAATTTTCTTTATCAATATCTCTTATTCTCATGCCACTAATTTTCAACAAAGTTAAAATAATAAATGAATGAACATTCTTTTATTTATTGTTTTTTTATTTGATATTAAAAAAACTTTTTGGTAATTTTTAGAAATATTGATTTTAGATTAAATTAAAGGGAATCCATACTTCATTTTGATTACTCTCATCTAAGTTTCAAAGTTTGAGAAAGCTTGAGAACTAAAATAAAGAGTAAAATTCTTTCAATCTGAGCATCAACCACATCCGAAGAAAAAAGCAATAACATTTTCAAAGAAAAGACTATATTTGCCAACGAGAATTTTTGATTCTGATTGCCTTTTAATTCTTTTATATTTATTTACGTCTTTGAAATTTACTTTAAAAAATATCTTCTCCGGTCGGAACTTTTTTATTTTAGGAATTGTTTTTATTGCTCTTACGCTACTTTCTCTGTACGTACTAAGTAACTTAATTACGCAAGTCACCGAAAAATCAAATACAGAAAGTACCAAACGAAATTTCTTAAAAAGACAAGAGGATGTACAACTTGAATTTTCATACTTTCTGGACACTCAAAAAGACCTGGAACATATTATCAAAATTAGCACTTCGGAAAATCTTGCAGATCACTTGAAAGTTTTAAGTTCAATTCATGCCAATGACAGTATTAAAAAAAATAACTGGTTTCAAATCGGTAACGGAAAAATAGAATTTACAGCTCTAAAAAGTAATTCAGCTCTTGAAAAAAGTATAAAAGATTTTATCGGGAAAAGTAATTCTAAAAATCAGTCGAACTATATTGTAAAGGATAACAGTAACTTTTTTTGGCGTATTTATTTCAAAACGATTTCAGCAAACGGAACAATTGTTCGATACGGTTTTGATGTTGATCTTAAATCGCTTCAATCTTATTTTTCGAACATAAATAAAAACCTGCCGAATTATGCTTTTGTTTTTGATGAAAAAGGAACGATTCTTTATCATCCGGAAGTAAAACTTTTGAAACAAAATGTTTTTAAGATTACCAATTTGACCCCGACCGATACTACTTTTATTAATGATGAGTTTTTTGGTAAAAAAATTGCACTTTCTGAATATCTGAAATTAGATATTGTTAGATACACCAAACGTCTTAATGTAAAAAACACCCATTGGTACATAAGTGTTAACTCTCCAAAAGATATCGCAAGTGAGGATGTTGACGCTGTAAAAAAATATGGTTATTTAATATACATCATCACTACTTCGATACTGATTCTCTTTTTCTATCTGTTTACTATTTTTAATAAAAAAACTTTTAAGGAAAAAGCGATTCTTTCGAGAGAAAAAAACAGGCTTTTATTAGAAAATGAAAAAATTAATAAAGAGAAAGCGCTGATTCAGTTACAACAGCTTAAAGAACAAATCAATCCGCACTTTTTATTCAACTCGCTTAATTCGCTTTATATGCTAATTGATAGCGACAGAGGGTTGGCGAGAAAGTTTACATTGAATCTTTCTAAAATTTACCGTTATCTCATTAATCCGCCATTGCAGAATATTGTGACGCTTCAGGAAGAAATTCTTTTTATAGAAAAATACATTTTTTTACAGCAAACCCGTTTTAAAGACGAATTTATTTTTTCGGTTGATATGGTAGATGATGAAACCGTTTTGTCGAAAAAAGTCCCTTATCTGGCTTTTCAAATTGCAATAGAAAATGCGATAAAACACAACATAGCTTCTGATAGAAACCCGCTTTCGATAACTATTGAAATTCAGGAGAATCAGGTTATCATTACTAATAATTTAAACGAAAAGCCAACTTTTGGACAAGAATCCAGATTTGGTCACAAATACTTAGAAAGTATCTATAATTATTATTCTAAAACCGAATTTCAGGTTTACAAAAAAGACGGGAAATTTACTTGCATTTTACCTCTTATTGGCTGAAAACAAAACATTCACTCCCAAAAAAAAGCCACTCACTCCATTTTGTTTTTTTTAACATTATTTATAAAATAATTTCGGCAAAAATTAACCTAAACTTAACTTTCAACATGAGGGAAAAGGCATTATTGACGAACCTAAAAAACGTTGCTTTGGTAGCCTTGCTATTGAGTACCGGTTCGATGGTTTCTCAAAAAAAGAATAAAAAAGATAAAGACAAAACGGAACAAATTACCGATTCTCTTAAATCTTCAAAAGGAAAAAATTACAACGACCTTGTTAAAAAGGGAATTTTCAAAAAAGGCTTATTCAATACAATTCAGGTAAAATCAGATCTATATTTAGAAATCAATGATTCTTTGTTTCAAAGGGAATTTTTGGTGGTTAATAAAATTTCAAGTGTTCCAATGCCCGTTAACGATGCCGGACTTAACAGAGGAATGAATTACGAAAATAAAATTATTACTTTTCATAAAGATCTTGTTGCAAAAAAAGTTTGGGTAAAATCATCTGTCCCAAAAGTTTCTTCACCAACAGGAGACGCTATAACGGCTTCGGTAAATGCAAATTTTTCGGAGTCTATTATAGAAGTTTTCGACATCGAAACAAAAAACAACGATTCAACTTCAATTGTAATCAAAGCAAATAAGGTTTTTGACGGAAAACAAAAAAGTTTCAATGATGTTTTAAGTAATGTTGGTCTTGGAGGATCTGTAAAATCAGAGCTTTCGTATATAGAAAGTGTGAAAACTTTTCCGAAAAATATTGTTGTTAAATCTCAGCTTACCACTTCGGTTTCCGAAGGCGGACCAGCTTTATCGGTTACTCTTGGCGTAACTAGTAATATTATTTTATTGGATAAAGTGCCAATGCAGCCTCGTTTTGCAGACAAACGTGTTGGTTATTTCTCTGAAAAACACTGGTATTTTAGTGATGATCAGCAAGCAATGCGTGAGCGCGAATTAATTACGCGCTGGAGATTAGAACCTAAAAAAGAAGACCTTGAAAAATATAAATATGGCGAATTAGTAGAGCCTAAGAAACCCATTGTTTACTACATCGATCCATCGACACCTAAGCAATGGCGTTCCTATATAATAGAAGGGGTTCGCGACTGGCAGGCTGCGTTTGAAAAAGCGGGCTTTAAAAATGCTGTTATCGCAAAAGAACCTACGGATGAAGACACTGATTTTGATATCGATGATGTTCGTTATTCTGTTATTACTTATGTTGCGTCGCAAAAGTCAAATGCGATGGGACCAGCGGTTGTTGATCCAAGAAGTGGCGAAATTATCGAATCAGACATTATCTGGTGGCATAATGTGATGACGTCACTTCATAGCTGGATGCGCATACAAACCGGTGCAATTGACCCACAAGCCAGAGGAAATAAATTTAGTGATGAACACATGGGAGAAGCAATTCGTTTTGTTTCGTCTCATGAAGTAGGTCACACTTTTGGTTTGAGACACAATATGGGTGCTTCCTTCGCTTATGATGTAGAATCACTTAGATCTCCAGCTTTTACCGCAAAGATGGGCGGAACTGCTCCTTCTATTATGGATTATGCACGATACAATTATATCGCACAGCCAGAAGATCATGTAGAAGCGATTACACCAAAAATTGGTGAGTATGATAAATACGCTATCGAATGGGGTTACAGATGGTATGCGAATGAAAATGAAGAACATACTGCCTTAAACGCTATGATTACCAAACATCAAAATGATCCTATTTATTTTTATGGAGAACAACAAGACGGAGAAGCTCCAATTGATCCGCGTTCGCAATCTGAAGATTTAGGAAATGATGCCATGAAAGCCGGAGAATACGGACTTAAAAACCTGAAAAGAGTGGTAAGCAATATTCTCGAATGGACGTATGATAAAGATGAATCTTACTATGGAACGGGTAAACTTTATATTGCCGCAATTGGTCAATGGAGTTTGTATAACTACCACGTATTAAGCAATCTTGGAGGTGTTTATTTAAACACAACTGTTCACGGTGATAACAAACAGAGTTATGTTGCGGTTCCGTCTGCGATACAAAAAAGAGCTGTTGCTTATTTATTAAAAAACTGTATTGCGCTTCCTGAATGGTTGTTTTTCAATCCGATTTTAGATAAAACAAATCCTTTAAAAGATTCTCCGCTTGGGCCTTATGAGTATACGCCTTATACTTTGGCAAGAGAATATCAATACGCAACCTTGTACAATATGTTGAGTGATGATCGTTTGTTGCGTATTACTGAAAACGAATTATTTCAGCGTAATGAAGCGAAAGAAAACGTGTTTACGGTAACGCAATTATTTAAAACGTTACGTCAAAGTATTTTTGCTTCGACCATTCAGAATAAATCACTTACGATTTTAGAGCGTATGACTCAGAAAAATTATGTTGATGTTTTAATTGTATCGACAAACAAACTTTTTGAAAAGACAGAACCTAAAAAGGCAATTGAAATTAAGGAGAATTTAAGCATGCCGCAATTGTGTGATTATTTGGATAATTCGAAAATGGCACGCAATATTAATCAGTCTGCTATGAAAAGAGTTTCTGAAGTTACATCGGATAAAAAAGGAGAATTAAATCAGGTTTTACAATTATTAAAATCGAAAAGAAGTATTGGCAATCAGGAAACGAAGAACCATTATTTCGATTTGATTCAGCGTATTGAAAGAGCATTAAACAACACATTATAAATTTTTAACCAAACCCAAACACCAGAATGAAAAATGTATTTTACATCCTGAGTTTTCTGCTTACCCTGTCAGGGTATGCCCAGGAAACCAGAACGATTAAAGGAAAAGTAAGTGATTCTAAAGATGGTATGCCTTTGTATGGTGTATCTGTCTTTGTAGAAAACGCTTCCATTTCTAACAGCACTCAGCAAAAAGGCGTAATTCAAAGTTCAAGCCTTGGTACCGTTACCGATTTTGATGGTACATTCGAATTAAAAATAAACAATAACGTAAAGTTTTTAAGGGTAACTTATATTGGTTACGAGTCAACT
>Ga0247813_10002390_pt1 | contig 12944 bp, 9 predicted proteins | sample UWRJL169409C1_FD_180719 | JGI IMG/M metagenome (GOLD analysis project Ga0247813, IMG submission 180719) | Plant litter microbial communities from Arlington Agricultural Research Station in Wisconsin, United States - UWRJ-L169-409C-1 | ecosystem: Environmental > Terrestrial > Plant litter >... | reverse complement strand
ATTTTCTCGCAAACAGTAGCTTTCATTTTGATGGTGCTCATTACTGCTTTTGCCATCCTACTGTCCATTGCTTATGACCGACAAGAACTGGCCGTTTTATCCATCGTAGGTGGTTTTTCTTCGCCGATGATGTTGAGCACAGGCTCTGGAAATTATATCGTATTGTTTTCTTACATCTTGATTTTGAATGTAGGGATGATTGTATTGGCTTATTTCAAAAGATGGAACATAGTGAACATTGTCAGTTATGCCTTTACCATTTTGCTCTATGGAGCCTGGTTGGGTGCCAAGGTGCTAAGCGGTGATGATCCCAATCCTCCATATGCCGGTGCCTTAATTTTTGCTACCATTTTTTATGTGGTGTTTTTTGTGATGAACATCATCAATAACCTCAAAGACAACCAGAAGTTCGTCGCTTCTCAGATCATGATTTTGGTGAGCAATACCTTTGCTTATTATGCCGCCGGAATTCTTATTCTTAAAAATATCGAAGGTGGTTTGTACCAGGGGTTATTCACCGCATTGATTGGCATCTTCAATTTCATATTTGCTTACACACTCTACAAATCCAAGAAGGCAGACATGAACTTGATCTATCTGCTGATTGGGATGGTGCTGACGTTTGTCAGCTTAGCAGCGCCCGTCCAATTAGAAGGCAATTACATCACGCTGTTCTGGGCAACGGAAGCGGTCTTGTTGTTATGGCTTTCTCAAAAGTCCGGTATTCAATTGTTAAAAGTAAGTTCTGTCATTATCAATGTACTGATGCTGATCAGTCTTGTAATGGACTGGTTCAATATTTATGAATACTCTTCTCTGGATGTAAAAATCTTGTTGAACAGAGCCTTTGTGACAGGTGTTATTGTTATTTGTTCAGTAGTGGCAACCGTTTTATTATTAAAAAAAGAAAGTGGAAGTATCGTAAAGAATCTTGCTGCAAAAACATATCGCATGATATTGACTGTAGCAGGAATTTTATTGGTTTACCTGGTTTGTTTATTAGAGTTGAATTTTCAGCTGGAAGGCAGAGTCGAATCGGAAGGTGCTAGAATAGTTTATCTGGAGTTGTATAACTTTGTGTTTGTACTCTTCTTTATTCTGGCTTCATTCAAGCAAAAGAGCAGGTTCTTCATGATCGTTTCTTTTGTCTTCACAGGTGCGAGTCTGATTGCTTATGCGATGTGTTACCAATTTGCTGTCGAGTACATGCGTAACGATTACCTGCTCGATTTATACAGTTCTTCCATTCCTTATTTTACTCATTATCTGTTAAGCGGATTGTTATTGGCAATGATTGCATTGTGCGGTTTATTGCTGCATAAATTTTATTCTATTTCAACTCCGGTATTCAAATCGTTCATCTGGGGTAGTTCATTTTTGGCACTGCTTCTCCTTAGTTCGGAACTGCAAAATACATTAGTTTCAATCTTGTACAGCGGCGGTGGCTGGGACGAAATAAGCAGTCTGGAAGATCACATCTTTCAGATCGGTTATCCTATTTTATGGGGACTTTGTTCCTTCCTGGTGATGTACATCGGAATGGCAAAAAAAATCAAGACCTACAGAATCATTTCACTGGTTGTTTTTTCTATTACGTTGCTGAAATTATTCATCGTCGATGTCACCCGCATGTCAGAAGGTGGAAAGATAGCTGCATTCATTTCTTTGGGTGTATTGCTGCTGATCATTTCCTTCATGTATCAAAAGTTGAAAAAAATTATTATAGAAGATGATAAGAAAATTAATTAAAACATTGTTAATAGCCTTTGCCTTTGCAGGTGTTTTTTCTCTGCAGGCCCAGGATTATAACTGGTCGGCTTCATTGGACAGTGTAGCACAGGATGGATTTTACAAATTGATTCTTAAACCGGATGTGACCAGTAGGATATTGACGGATAATTATTCTGATCTTAGAATTTATGACCAGAATAATAAGGTGGTGCCTTATCTTTTGCACGAAGAGTGGAACAACGACAAGAAATGGTTTGAGGAGTATACTATTCTATCCAAAGAAATCAATCCTGAGCGTTCTACCAAACTGGTCATTCATAATCCTAAAAAGAATAACATTGACAACTTCAGTCTGGTCGTTAAGAATAACAATGCGTATAAACTAGCAAAACTGAGTGGCAGTGATGATAATCAGAACTGGTATTTTATTACGGATAAGTACTCCCTCAGCATGATGCACGATCAACAGGGTGTAGTGAGTGAAAAGCGAATTAATTTTCCTTTGAGCAATTATGAGTACTACAAATTAGAAGTCAACGATTCTGCCAGCGCTCCCCTGAACATTTTAAAAGTAGGATATTATGCTTCGTCTGTAGAAATAGCCAAACAAATACTTTTGCCTGCGCCGCACATAAGCCATGCAGACAGCTTGAAGAGCAAGCAAACCTTCGTGCAATTCAGCTTTAACTCTAATTTCCGTGTCAATACGTTCAGCTTTGTTATCGATGGACCTAAGTTCTACAAACGGAAAGTGGTGCTCTACAAAGTTGAAAAAACGGTGAAAGGAAACGTCCAGTTAGAAGAGCAATTTACGTTTGATCTATTTTCAAAAGAACAGCACGTTATTTCAATACCCGAATTATACGGCAAAGATTTTCTGCTCGTGATAGACAATGGAGATAATGAATCACTTAAAATCACTTCTATTCAAGCCTTTCAGACCGCTCATTACCTGGTGGCTTACTTGAAAAGCAGCCAACGCTATTTCTTGTCCATCGGAAATAAAAAAGCAGAACTGCCAGTCTATGACCTGGACAGCTTTAGAGACAGCATTCCTGTTGTGCTCCCGGAAGTGAAACCTGTAAGATTTGAAAGGATTAAAAAAGAGAAAGCCAAAGTAGAAGTAAAAGAACAGTGGTTCAAGAGTAAAATTTGGATATGGTCCGCACTGGCTCTTGTGATTGCCTTGTTAGGATTGATTTCCTACAGAATGATTAAAGAGATGGATAAGAAGGGAAATGAGTAGCGGGACGGATTCATCAACACACGAGAACAAGACCTTTGAGAAGGTCGTTTACACCGGAAAAGAAGTACGCAATAAAGAATTTGAACAATGTACTTTCAAAGATTGCGATTTGTCAGATAGCTTGTTTATACACAATCGCTTTACGGAATGTACTTTTGTAGGATGCAACCTTTCTATGACAAAGCTTGCCGGTTCCTCGCTCCGTGATGTAACCTTTAAACAATGCAAACTGCTTGGCGTAAACTTCAGTGAGTGTGAGGATTTTTTATTCAGCGTAAGGTTTGAAGAATGTATTTTAGATTATGCTTCCTTCTCGCGAAAAAAAATGCCAAAAACAAAATTCATTAATACCTCTTTGAAACAAGTAACGTTTGCCGGGGCTAATCTTTCCAACTCCATATTTGATCAGGCAGACTTAACCGATGCTATTTTTAACGGTACAGATTTAAAAGAAGCAGATTTTAGAACGGCAAATAATTATGCGATTGATCCGGAGTTAAACGCTATCAAGAAAGCAAAATTTTCTTTACACGGCGTCGCAGGCTTATTAACGAAATATGGTATTCGGATAGAATAGAAGAAGTGGTCAGTGGACAGTGGTCAGTGATCAGCAAAAAAAAATTAACTACAAAAACAAAAGGCCCTGCTGCAAGCATGGCCTTTTGTTTTTGTAGTTAATCTGACAACTGTCCACTTTGTCTTATTTCAATTTTTCAAATACCAATTGCAAATCGTGGAACTTCTTGGAGCCTGTTTTAGTCAAACGAATAGTAAGCCCTTGCGACGGTACAGCCCAGGTCATGCTATTGGTTTCTTCTGTTGCTTTTGTTTTGAATTTAGAAGAAAAATAATTTTTCAATTCTCTATAATAGATGCCCTGTCTGTATTCATTTTCGGGATACACGACCACTTCAATTTTGTTTACTTTTTTATTGGCAAACTGGTAAGTGAAATCTGCCGCTTCTACGGCATCCAGTTGCGAAGAATAAGTATAAGTCGTAGCACTGCTGTCCACTTTTTGCAAGCTGCTGTTTTTAGTTTTGATCAATTCACTATCCATCCCTAAAGAAAAGCCCCGGATCAATCCATTGGGGTCCTGAATGAGCGCCTGGATATTTTTATCGTAGTCAGTCAGGTGCAGCCCCAGGCTATCTGTTAGATTTGGGATTTCTGTATCGGATGTTTCTTGTCGTACATCATCTGTTGCACAGCTCACAACAGCAAGAAAAAAAACAAACAGGCAAATGTTTGAAAGGGCGTACTTCATTTTATTTAATTATTTGTTTTCTTTAATGGCTAATTGTCCGCAGGCTGCATCAATGTCTTTTCCTCTGCTTTTGCGTACATTGATGACAATGTCATTACTTTCAATGTATCGTTTAAACGCATTCATTTTCGCTTCACTCGCATTGAGGTAATTGGCTTCCTGGATCGGATTGTATTCAATGATGTTGATCTTACAGGGAAACTTCTTGGCAAACTGATACAAGTCTTTTGCATCTTCAATTTCATCGTTCACCCCATTGAATACAATGTATTCCAAGGTGATCTTATTTCCAGTTTGCTTATAAAAGTGATTCAAAGATTTTGCCAGAATGTCGAGTTTGTTGGTCTCGTTGATCGGCATGATGTCGTTTCGTTTCAAATCATTGGCGGCATGCAGAGACAAGGCAAGGTTAAACTTCACTTTATCATCACCCAGTTTCTCAATCATTTTCGCAATGCCGGCAGTAGAAACGGTAATACGCTTGCTGGAAATATTCAAACCATGAGGAGCAGAAATTAAATCGACACCTTTGATCACATTCGCATAATTCAGCAAAGGTTCACCCATGCCCATGAATACTATATTAGTCAAAGGCGTATTGTAATGCTCCTCCGCCAATTGCTTGATGAGTACTACCTGATCGTATATTTCGGCAGGATCTAAATTGCGTTTACGCGCCATGTAACCTGTTGCGCAGAATTTGCAGGTCAAAGAACAACCTACTTGCGAAGAAACGCATGCCGTCATCCGGTCATCTGCCGGAATCAAAACGCCTTCAATCAGGTTGCCGTCAAATAATCGGAAACCACATTTGATGGTACCGTCTGCACTGACTTGTTTACTATCAATGACAACTGGCCTGAATTCGTATTGCTCAGCCAGAAGCGTACGTGTAGTCAAAGAAATATTGGTCATCTGGTCAAAAGATGTCACCGAGCGTTTCCATATCCACTCGTACACTTGTTTTGCCCGGAATGCTTTTTCCCCAATCGAAACGAAAATTTCTTCCAGTTGAGGGAGCGTAAACGACCGTATATCTTTCTTCGCGTTAATCATTGCAAACAAAAATACAAAATAATGTCCCTTGTTCCCTGTTCCTGTTTGTATTTCTTCCCAGTGACATGTTTCGCCGGTAAATGATTAATTAATTCCCCATGGCTTTCCCCAAAAGTACCTCTCTTTTTTACTTTGCTTAATAGTACTGGTAATACTATCCATTCTTGCATTAAAGACAAATTGACATCTGTTTTGATTTTATTACATAGAAAAGAGACATTTTGTCCTGTTAATGCCAGTTTTCTCGATTGGATGATAATTTGTAACTAGGAGTTCAGGAGAAAAAATAAACCTATGAACTTTAATAATTATACAGTAAAAGCTCAGGAAGCGCTTCAAAAAGCGACAGAGATTGCAGGTGTAAATGGACAGTTGGGCGTGGAATCAGGACACATTCTCAAAGGCTTGATAGAAGCGGACGAAAACGTATCAGGATTTCTGTTTAGAAAATTGAATATCAATAAGAGTATCCTGCAGACCAAGTTGGAAGAACTCATCCAGTCGTATCCGAAAGCAAGCGGTGGAAGTGCTTATTTAACCAATGATGCGAACCAGGTTTTTAATAAAGCATTGGCTTCCATTAAACAGTTTGGGGATGAATATGTAGCCATAGAACATTTGTGGTTAGGTGTTTTGGCTGGAAAGGATAAAGCCTCCAACCTTTTGAAAGACGCCGGCTTTAATGAGAAGGACTTAAAAGCCGCGATACAGGAATTGCGGGGAGGGAGCAAAGTAACCGACCAACATGCCGAGGGAAACTACCGTTCGCTGGAAAAATATTCCATCAATTTAAATAAACAAGCCCGCGCAGGAAAGATCGATCCGGTCATCGGTCGTGACGAAGAGATTCGTCGCTTGTTGCAAATTTTAGCGCGCCGTACAAAAAACAATCCGATTCTTTTAGGAGAACCGGGTGTTGGTAAAACCGCTATTGTAGAGGGTTTGGCGCAACGCATTGTGTCTGGAGATGTGCCTGAAAATTTAAAATCTAAAACGCTGGTCTCACTGGACATGGGATTGTTAGTGGCCGGTGCAAAGTATAAGGGTGAATTCGAAGAGCGTTTGAAAGCGGTCATCAAAGAAGTAACAGATTCAGACGGAGAGATCATCCTGTTCATTGATGAGATCCATACCTTGATTGGTGCTGGAGGCGGAGAAGGAGCCATGGATGCTGCGAATCTTTTGAAGCCTGCATTGGCTAGAGGAGAATTGCATGCTATCGGTGCGACTACTTTAAAGGAATATCAAAAGTACATTGAAAAAGACAAAGCCCTGGAGCGCCGATTCCAGGCGGTGACCGTAGATGAACCCAATATTCAGGATGCCATTTCTATCCTGCGTGGGATCAAGGAAAAATACGAATTGCATCATGGTGTCCGCATCAAAGACGATGCGATCATCGCTTCGGTAGAATTATCGAGTCGTTATATTTCTGATCGTTTCTTACCCGATAAGGCCATTGACTTAATGGATGAAGCGGCTTCCAAGTTGCGCATGGAGATCGATTCTGTACCGGAAGAATTGGACGAAGCCCAGCGTAAACGCTTACAGCTGGAAATTGAAAGGGAAGCCATTCGCCGTGAAAAAGATAAAGACAAGGAAGTTGTTTTGTCTAAAGAAATCGCTGAGTTAACGGAGAAAGTAAACGAATTGCAAGCGCAGTGGCAGAATGAAAAATCTGTCATTCAAGGGATACAAAAAGCGAAAGAACAATTAGAACAATTAAAGCTCGAAGCAGATCAGGCGGAGCGTGCCGGAGATTATGGTAAAGTAGCTGAGATCCGCTACGGCCGTATGAAAGAAGCGGAAGAGCAGTTGGAGAAAATGAAAGTTCAGTTCTCCGATATGCAGGGCGGTGGTACCATGTTGAAAGAAGAAGTGTCATCAGAAGACATCGCCGAAGTGGTAGCTAAATGGACCGGGATCCCGGTCTCTAAAATGTTACAAAGCGAACGCGACAAGCTGTTATTCCTGGAAGAAGAATTAGGCAAACGTGTGGCAGGACAAGAAGAAGGCATACAAGCGATAGCTGACGCGGTACGCAGAAGCAGAGCGGGCTTGCAGGATCCTAAGCGTCCGATCGGTTCTTTCATATTCCTGGGAACAACCGGGGTCGGTAAAACGGAATTAGCGAAAGCGCTGGCAGAATTCTTGTTCAATGATGACAGTGCCATGGTCAGAATAGACATGTCCGAATACCAGGAGAAACATGCGGTAAGCCGTTTGATCGGAGCGCCTCCTGGATATGTAGGATACGATGAAGGTGGTCAATTGACGGAAGCCGTGCGTCGCAAACCGTATTCTGTCATCTTGCTGGATGAGATTGAAAAAGCGCATCCGGATGTGTTCAATATCTTGTTGCAAGTATTGGACGACGGCCGTTTGACAGATAACAAGGGGCGTGTTGCGAATTTCAAAAATACGATCATCATCATGACCTCTAATGCGGGTGCGCATGTGATCCAGGAAAACTTTGCCAACCTGCATTCCGGAAACGAGGAAGAAATTGTAGAGAAAACCAAAGAGCAGGTTACTTTATTGCTTCGTCAAACGATCAGGCCAGAGTTTTTGAACCGTATCGATGAGATTGTAATGTTCAAGCCATTGAGCGCAAAAGAAATCCGCAAAATTGTAGACATTCAGTTTAAGATCATTCAAAGAAGATTGGATGAAAGCGGAATCAAGATTGAAGCAGCAGAAAATGCCTTGGATAAACTGGCCTATTTGGGATACGACCCTCAATTTGGGGCAAGACCACTAAAAAGGGTAATGCAACGTGAAATCCTCAATGAATTATCGAAGGAGATTCTAGCTGGTAAAGTCAAGAAAGACAGCTTAATCGGGCTTTCATTGGACAAAGAGGGGAACTTCCAGTTCATTAATCTGGATGAAGTCCAATTGTCATAGAATGCGACAAGTAATAAAATAGCCTGACAAGGGCTGAAAAGCTATGCCAGTTTGTCACAAACAGGCCTACTGGCATAGTGATTGTAAAAGGGTAACAGGATTAAAAAAAGAAAAATAATACAATTATGGGCAAAATTATAGGCATAGACTTAGGAACAACTAACTCATGCGTGTCTGTGATGGAAGGTAACGAACCAGTTGTCATTCCTAACAGTGAAGGTAAAAGGACGACTCCGTCCATCGTAGCGTTTTTGGAAAATGGAGAGCGTAAAGTAGGTGATCCTGCAAAACGTCAGGCTATTACTAACCCTACGAACACGGTTTCTTCTATCAAACGTTTCATGGGAAAGAAATTCTCAAAAGTTGGTAGCGAAGAAGGCCGTATATCCTACAAAGTAGAAGGCGGAAGCAACGATACGCCTAGAGTGCGTATCGGTGATCGTTTATATACCCCACAAGAAATTTCTGCAATGATTCTTCAAAAAATGAAGACTACAGCGGAAGATTACCTGGGTCATGAAGTAAAAGAAGCGGTAATCACAGTACCTGCTTATTTCAACGATGCAGAAAGACAAGCAACGAAAGAAGCGGGTCAAATCGCTGGTTTGGAAGTTAAACGTATCATCAACGAGCCTACAGCAGCAGCTTTGGCTTATGGATTAGATAAAAAAGGTCAGGATTCAGTGATTGCTGTATTTGACTTGGGTGGTGGTACTTTCGACGTATCGATCCTTGAATTGGGTGATGGTGTATTCGAAGTAAAATCTACCAATGGTGATGTACACTTAGGTGGTGATGACTTTGATGAAGTAATCATTGCTTGGTTAGCAGACGAATTTAAAAACGACGAAGGCATTGACTTGCGTAAAGATCCAATGGCTCTTCAACGTTTGAAAGAAGCCGCTGAAAAAGCGAAGATCGAATTGTCCAGCACTGCTTCTTCTGAAATCAACTTGCCATACATCATGCCAGTGAATGGTATTCCGAAACACTTGGTAAGAACATTGAGCAGATCTAAATTCGAACAATTGTCAGATTCATTGATCCAACGTACATTGGAGCCTTGCCGTCAGGCATTGAAAGATGCCGGTTTGAACGTAAGCCAAATCAATGAAGTGATATTAGTAGGTGGTTCTACCCGTATCCCTAAAGTACAGGAAGAAGTTGAAAAATTCTTCGGTAAAAAACCTTCTAAAGGTGTAAACCCGGATGAAGTAGTAGCTGTAGGTGCTGCCATTCAAGGTGGTGTATTGACAGGTGAAGTGAAAGATGTGTTGTTGTTGGATGTTATTCCATTGGCATTAGGTATCGAAACAATGGGTGGCGTATTCACTAAATTGATCGAAGCCAACACAACGATTCCTTCTAAAAAATCAGAAGTATTTTCTACTGCCTCTGATCAACAACCTTCAGTTGAGATTCACGTCTTGCAAGGTGAAAGATCAATGGCGAAAGATAACCGTACCATCGGACGTTTCCACTTAGATGGTATTCCTCCTGCACCAAGAGGTGTTCCTCAAGTGGAAGTAACATTCGACGTAGATGCTAACGGTATCTTGAATGTTTCTGCGAAAGACAAAGGAACGGGTAAAGAACAAAAAATCCGTATCGAAGCTTCTTCAGGATTGACTCCGGAAGACATCGAGCGCATGAAAAACGAAGCGAAAGCAAACGAATCAGCCGATAAAGCGGAACGCGATAAAGTAGAAAAAATCAACCAGGCTGACTCTTTGATTTTCCAAACGGAAAAACAATTGAGTGAGTACGGAGATAAATTGACAGAAGGCAACAAAACAGCTATCGAAGCGTCTCTAAAAGACCTGAAGGCAGCTTTTGAAGCGAAAGATGTCAACTCCATAGACAGTGCTATGGCTGCGTTGAATACAGCATGGGAACACGCATCTCAGGAAATGTATGCACAACAACCGCAAGGTGGTGCTGCTCCTGGAGCCGATGCTTCTGCTGATAAAGACAGCGTAACGGATGTAGATTACGAAGAAGTACAAGGCGACAAGAAATAATCGTCTTAACATTCAATAGAATTAGCACAGCAAGAAATTTCCTTGCTGTGCTTTTTTTATTATATTAAGTCATCAACCAAACCGCTAGATGCATGAGAAAAATAACGTTGGGAGTACTACTCCTTATAACTACCGTACTTATTGCTTCTTTTACTTTCAATCATTCTTCCGAAGAGCAAATTGTAGGAGAATGGCTAACGGGAAATCAAAAAGCTAAGATTAAAATTTTCAAAAAGAACGACCGGTATTATGGTGCCATCAGCTGGATCAAAGAACCCTTGAAAGACGGCAAACCTAAAACGGATACCAATAACCCGGATGCTGCGAAAAGAAGCCAGCCCATTATGGGATTGCTATTGTTAACGTCCTTTAAATATGCAGGGGATGATGAATGGGAAGATGGACACATCTATGATCCGGAAGAAGGCAAGACCTACTCCTGCAATTTAACTTTGAAGGATAATGGTAAAACTTTAAACGTAAGAGGCTATATTGGTATTTCATTGATCGGACGCACTGATGTGTGGACGCGTGCGGATAAATAAGGTTAAGTTTTAATAGGGTGAAGAAAATATTAGTTGACTTAGGGAAGTTAAAAGATTTGAACTCCGGCTTGGGTCAGGTTTCTTTAAACTTTGGACACGAACTGTCCCGTGAGTCAAGGTCGACAAATTTATCCCTACATTTTTTGGTACCAAGAAGTTTCGTTGGCGAGTTCGAAGAAACAAATATTCATTACGTCCATTTATCTCCGATTCGCCGTTGGTTTCCGGCATTGAATAATCGCTACGCCTTGTGGCATGCTGTTCATCAGGATTCCGGCTATATGCCTCCTGCCGGCACGCCTTATTTGCTTACCATTCACGACCTCAATTTTATGTATGAGAAGTCGAAAGAAAAAGCAGATAAACGATTGGCGATTTTGCAGCGTAAAATTGACAGAGCTATTCACATCACGTTCATCTCACAATTTGCCAAAGACGAAGCCTTAAAGTATGTCGATCTGAAAGATAAACCCAGCAGCATTATATACAATGGAGTCAAGACTCCGGATAAAAAGAACATGGCTCAACCGCCATGGATTCCTACCGGTGACTTTTTGTTTTCTATTGGTGTGGTTAGACCGAAAAAGAATTTTCATGTGTTGGTAGAAATGATGAGCAGGCCTGAGCTGGCTGATTATTCACTGGTCATAGCAGGCAATGATGATCATGCTTATGCGCGGGAAATCATGGAAGCAATTGCCTTGCATAACCTGGAAGACCGGGTGGTCCTAACCGGTAGCCTCGAAGAAGAAGAAAAAAATTATTTTTATCATCATTGTTCTGCTTTTGTATTTCCGTCCTTGTATGAAGGTTTTGGATTACCTGTCATTGAGGCGATGCTGTGTGGCAAGCCTGTTTTCTCTTCGCGTCATAGCAGTTTACCTGAAATTGGCGGCAATAAAGCATTTTATTGGGATTCCTTTGAGTCTGCTCATATGGCTGAGGTCTTTGCTAATGGAATGGCAGTTTATAGTAAAAATCCTCATACCTTTGAAAAAGAATTGAAAGAATATGCTTCCCGTTTTTCATGGAGAGAGAATACAACGGCTTACGTGCAATTGTATGAATCCATTGTGTCTGGACGCTAAGCGCATAGAATAAAATTTAATTTTTAAAAGAACGGAATGGCACTGATCAAGAATAAGCTAAGCTGGATAGACGGCAATGCTTTTTTTTTAATGGTATTGTTGGCAAATGTAGCAGGACTCTTTTTTACAAAATACTATCCGACCATGGATGGTCCTGCCCATTTGTATAATTCTAATGTGCTTTCCAGTCTCCTGATGGGAGATGAAACGTTACAGCAATTCTATTCGATCAATCTGATGCCGATCCCCAACTGGTTGAGTCACGTTATACTTGCTATAAGCGGAGTGCTTTTACCTGCTTACCTGGCGGAAAAAGTATTGCTGATTCTTTATGTAGCAGGTATGGCGATCTCTTTCCGTTTATTGGTGGTGCAATTTGCGCCGGGAAATAAAAGTTTTAGTTTATTGATCTTCCCTTTTATCTACACCTTTTTGTTTTACCTGGGTTTTTACAATTACAGTCTGTCATTCATTTTTTTCTTTCTGACGGTATGGATCTGGAACAAGCATTATACTGCTGGTTTTACATGGGAAATAAAGTTGCTCCTTACAGCCTTAATTACATTCACTTATTTAGGGAACGTATTGGCTTACGGTTTTCTTGGAATCACACTGGGATGCTTGATATGTTACGATGCATTAAGAGTCTATGAACAAACCAACGATGAAGTATTAAGTTTGAAAAAATGCTGGAGTGAATTACAGCTCTTGTTACAAATGGCTTTGCCAAGCTTGTTGTTCTTTGCTGTCTTTTATTTGAATGCGCAGTTTTTTTCCACGGATCAGCGCTTACCGAAGGAGGAACTGATCAAATGGCTTATGGATAATCGATCCATTATCGTGTACGATTATTTAAAAGATGAAATGTACAGTAAGAAAATATTTTGGACAATGGTATTGTTTGTGTTGTGTATTGCTTACAGAAGAATCAGAGAATATGAGTTGTCAAACGAAATCAGTTTTAGTAAAAGCGATGTCATCCTGGCTCCCTTAGCATTGGCGTTGGCTGCCTTTTTCCTGGTTCCTGACGGCTCCGGCGCTGGAATGATGTCTATCCGTTATTGTATTTTAGTTTCGTTTCTG
>Ga0247813_10002389_pt1 | contig 12952 bp, 11 predicted proteins | sample UWRJL169409C1_FD_180719 | JGI IMG/M metagenome (GOLD analysis project Ga0247813, IMG submission 180719) | Plant litter microbial communities from Arlington Agricultural Research Station in Wisconsin, United States - UWRJ-L169-409C-1 | ecosystem: Environmental > Terrestrial > Plant litter >... | reverse complement strand
CTCCGCTGCCCCATACCGGTTCACGGTCTTCTCCTTTAAAAGCAGAGATTTTAGTATAATTATTGTTCTTCACATTATAAGTCCAGATATCACGTGTTACAGAAGAGGTATGGTGTTTTCTCCAGGCGTCTTCATAACCCTTTCTATCCTGAAAAATCAGCTGGTCCCCTTTGTCATTGTAATGCGCATACTCAACTCCTGCACTGCTTAGCAAACGGCTGTTTCCTCCCTTGGCAGGTACTTCATAAAGTTTAGTGAAGATTGCGTCAAGTGGAAAACGGGCTGAAGAATAAATATCATGCCTGTCTGTACCAAAAATTACTTTAGCGTCATCTGGTGAGAAATCGTAAGGGATATCGCGGCTGGAATTATAGGTTAGCCTGCTGGTCTCGCCCCCGGCGGCCGGCATCACATAGACATCAAAATTGCCGTATCGGTCGGATGAAAAAGCGATTTTTTTACTATCATGGCTCCAGACCGGATAACCATTATACGAGTTAGCGATGGTTAAAGGCACTGCATCCCCACCTGTATAAGGCACTTTAAAGATGTTACCTTTATATTCGAATGCAATCCATTTGCCATCCGGGGATACTGAGGGTTGCTGCATCCACCGGGGCTGACTTTCCGCATGGCTTTTTAAGCCAGCAATCGCCAACAGGGAGAACAAGAGTAGTATTTTCTTCATGTTACTGGTTTGTTTAGTTAATAAGGAAACTGTTAGGTTTAATATCGTAAATTTATTACGAAAATCCATTCCTGCAATACGTTTGTAGCAAAATCTTACTATATAAATATCGCTTCAGCATCAAACTGATTTGCCGCTCCCAAATCGGAAAATGTTACCTGAAAGTCATTGTTCTTTTTTACTGTGCTTCACTATGAAACAACATATTGAATAGCATTAACTTTGCATTTTATTACAACTTTCCGTATCATGCAAACCATATCCAGTACCGATCAATCGTCATCCAAAATCAGTTTAACCATAGTTAGTTTTGTCGCCTTTACATTTATCGGGTATTTCACTATAGGTTTACCTCTGGCAGTATTACCCATATTTATCCACCACGATTTAGGGTACAGTGCTATGGTAGCCGGAATTGTAATCAGTATGCAGTACGTAACTACATTCCTGTTACGTGGATATGCAGGCGGTATTGTCGACAAACAAGGGCCAAAGCCTGCGGTTTTATTAGGAATGGTTGGTTTTGCATTAAGTGGGGCATTATTGTTTATCGCTTACCTGGCGAGGGAAATGCCAGCGATCAGTTTAGGCATCCTGATCATTACCCGTTTGATGACTGGTTTTGCTGAAGGACTGATTGGTGCGAGCCCTATCAACTGGGCGCTCTTTGCGGTTGGTGATAAGTACACGGGTAAGGCCATTTCTTATAATGGCATTGCCAGCTATGGTGCTTTAGCTGCGGGAGCACCATTGGGAGTGATATTAAGCAACGGTTTCGGTCTGGGCAGTATCGCTCTGCTGATTATGATCTGCGGTGCTCTCGGCTTTATCTATGCAAAAAGTAAAACTGCATTAAAAGGACTTTCCAATGCACCGAGACAGCCCTTTATGCTGGTACTTAAAACAGTATCCCCATACGGGATTTGTCTTGCTATGGGTGGTTTGGGTTTTGGAACCATTTCTACCTTTATCACTTTATATTATGCATCGTTGAACTGGAATGGAGCTGTATTATGCTTAACGGTCTTCAGTTTAATGTTTATTACCGGACGAGTGATTTTCGCAAAAGCGATAGACAATTATGGCGGCATGAAAACGGCTATATACTGTCTTGCACTGGAATCAATTGGGCTGATGGTGCTTTGGCTTGCCGACATCCCTCACGTTGCACTGATCGGTGCCGGAATAGCGGGATTTGGTTTTTCGCTGGTATTTCCAGCACTGGGTGTGGAAGCTGTCAAACTTGTACCCGCATCAAATAAGGGTGCGGCATTAGGTGGTTATGGATTATTCATTGATATTTCCTTAGGGATTACCGGACCTTTAATCGGCGCAGTAGCGAGCCGTTTCGGAATGATGTATATTTTTCCATTCAGCATGGTAATGGTACTGATTGGCTTGTTGCTTGCCATCAGGATTTATTACCGCCATAAAGCTCCGGTAAACAGGCATGTTTAAGATACTCCGTATCTGTTTCAAAAATTGTGATCAGCACACTGATTATGACCATTCAATTCAAGTTTAAAAATGAAATATCACATTCCCAAATAGTATTTATATTATCTGGATAATATCTGGGGAAAATGAATTTATAGCAGTTATCTGTAGGACAAATGACCACTATAAACCCGAATGTAATTCAATTAAATACGCCGGTTGTTATAAACTTTCTCTCAGGTCAACCAATTGAAGATGACAAATCATTAGTCTTCAGATATAGTGGGACTTTTTTTATAATAGGTATTGTCCTGCAATATTTTTAAAGCAAATTGCGCCACACTGTACCTGCTGATGAACAGACCGGGTTTTGGTGATCCGTTATAACTTACTTTTACTCTTTTTTGCTTACCAGAATTGGTTAACATGGTGGGCCTAACTGATGTCCAGTTCAGACCGGAAGTACGCAAAAGTTCTTCCTGCGCTTCGTGCTGTTTGTAAGTTACTCCTATTTTACTGTACGTAATAAGCCACTTCAACCAAAAAGGAATTTCTTTTCTGCTTTCCAGTGCACCCCATGCAGAGATGGTGATAATACGAAAAATGTTTTGCTGTTTGGCGATAGGAATCAGCGTACTCATAATGTCGGAGAGCAACTTCTCCGGAGTTATGACTTCAGCCCATGGAAAATCTGAAGAACGGGAAATATTTAATGCGCTGATCACTGCCTTACAACCTCTCAACGCAATTTTTAAATCAGCAGCATTAGCAGGAGATCCTTCAAAGACGGTTAATGGCTTTGCAGGAAAAGGAAGCGAATTTTTATCACGTACCAGTATGTTTACATGATAGCCACGTTTTAACGCTTCCGTAACGATAATGCGGCCACTTCTGCCCGTAGCGCCTAAAATAAGTATTTTCATAATCTTAACTTATAGCAGGCAGCAAGAGCAATATCCTGTACCCTACTATAAGTTAAGAAATAAATATACCGTCGTCAAATTCCTGGCAAATTTGTGTCTTCGTACTCAAAAAGCTTAAATATGATTTCAAAAACAGTGATTTTATCCAAATTTGCTTATGGATTTTTAAGCAGATTAAGAAACCAGTGTTGCTTCGAGTGTAATTTCAAGGTTATATGCCTTACTCACCGGGCAGTTTTCTTTCGCACCAGCAGCAATTTCCTGAAATTGTTCTTCAGTAATGCCTTCAATTTTTGCTTTCAAAACCAGGTTAGAGCTGGTGATCACACCTTCATCCAAAGAAATAGTTGCAACAGTTTCTAACGATTCAGGGTTGAAACCCGCTGTTGTCAGGTCCAGGCTCAATTTCATCGTAAAGCAACCTGCATGCGCTGCTGCCATCAATTCTTCCGGATTAGTACCTACGCCATCAGCGAAGCGGCTGTTAAAGGAATACTGTGTATTGTTCAAGGTAGTACTCTGAGTAGTGATATGCCCCTTACCTTCTTTGATTGTACCGTTCCAAACGGCTGTTGCGTTACGTTTCATGTTATATTTGTTTTAGTGATGATTACTTCAAATATACAGTCTTGAGACAAAGAAGGCAATGCAAATTTTGATTGAAGAGAATTACCTGTCAGCAGACATTCAATGAAGAACGGAGATTTGCTGAAGAGTATGGCGAACAATGTGAAACATTGGATGTACAGATACAAAATGTAGTAAATAAAATCTCCCTTTATAACTGGGGCAATGATGAGTTTCCCCATCGCTATTCATCATGATTTTCCTTGAAATACATCGAAGGAAAACAATATCGATTTTCTAACCGTACACTCGGGCTTCTTTATGAAGCAATGATATTATATTTTATTTAAAGTTGCAAATAATTATTTTAGGCCTATTATTGTTAATAATGGAAAAAGACGAGAAGATTATAGAGATGAGCCGGTTAATGTGGGAGCGCGCTATACCCCATCTTTCTGTAGACAGCGTAGTGTTCGGCTTTCATGAAAACCAGTTAAAAGTGTTGCTGGTAAAAATGGCTAAATCACAAATGTGGTTGTTGCCAGGAGGCTTTGTTTATAAAAATGAAAATGTAAATGATGCAGCACAAAGAGTGCTAAAAGAGCGTACAGGGGCCGAAAAAATCTATTTACAAGACTTTGGAATCTTTGGTAACCTGAACCGTTCGGAAGGTTTTTTTGATCAGTATGATGACGACCTGTGGCATAAGCAGAGGTTCATTTCTGCCGGCTATTATGCACTGGTAGATTACACCGCTGTGCATCTGGCGACTGATACATTCAGTGATTCATGTGAATGGAAGTCGATCGCTGACCTGCCGGAAATGGGAATGGATCACCAGCATATTTATGATACTGCGCTGACAGTTTTAAGACAACAATTAAGTTACAAACCAATAGGTATCAATTTACTACCGGAAAAGTTTACAATTTCTGAATTGCAGAAATTATATGAAACTATACTCGGCCGTCAATTGAACAGAGGAAATTTTTACAGACGGATTATGCGCTTCGGTATGCTGGTTAAACATGAAGACCAGCGTAAAGGAGGGGCGCATAAAGCGCCCAACCTATACAGCTTTGATCCTGTGAAATATCATGAATCCCTGCAGGGCATGGATTGGTAGCTGGTTATTTCCAGCCACCGCCCAATGCACGGTATAAATTCACAACTGCCTGTAACTTCTGCAGGCGATCGCTCACCCCACTCAATTGCGCAGCAAGCAAGCTTTGTTCGGATGTTAATACATCAGTATAATTTGTCGCAGAGCTGAAGTGCAGTAATTCCTGGGTAAAATCCACTGCCTTTGTTAAAGCAGCAATCTGTTTCGCTCTCGAATCAGCTTTCTCTGTTGCAGTCTGGTAAGCGTACAGGGCATTAGACACCTCCTGTCCGGCAACCAGCAGACTTTGCTGGAAACTGTTAAGTGCCTGCGCCTGTACAGATTGTGCAGTAACCAAACGAGCCTTGTTCAGACCCTGGTTAAATATTGGTTGTGTTAAACCACCTACAAAATTGTAAAAGATCGACTTATCAAATAAATCTTTTAACTGCAAACTCGATAAACCTCCGGTTGCAGTAACTGTCAGTGCAGGATAAAAATATGCTCGTGCCGCATTGGTATTTTCGAATGCAGACCGCAATGCGAATTCAGCCTGCTGCACATCAGGACGGTTTTGCAGCAATTGTGCAGGAACACCTGTAGCGAGTGTTGCAGGCGTTACCTGAGCATCTATAGTATTTCTATCAATAGGTCCCGGCGCCTGTGCCAGCAGAATATTCAGTGCATTTTCAGTTTCCCTGATACTCTGGTTCAGATCCGGTATTGATACTTCCGCCGCATAACGGTTCGCTTCACTTTGAACTACGGCAGCCCCGTTCACAACGGCTCCGTCTTTTAGTAATTTCATCGTTTCAACATTCGCAATCCTGCTTTTCAGTGTCGCTTTTGTAATGGCCAGTTGCTGATCCAGGGCCAGCAGACTAAAATAATTATTAGCAATATCAGCAATTAACTGTGTTTGCACTGCTTTCCTCGCTGCATCAGAACCAAGGTAACTGGCAAGGGCTGCTCTTTTCGCGCTGCTGAGTTTGCCCCAGATATCCGCTTCCCAGCTGGTGGTTAAGCTCAGTTTAAAAGTATTGGTCAACGTATTGATATTGATCCCGCTCGGAAAATTTAAGGCGGCAGGTGATTGTTTCGATCGTGTATAATCTGCCGTTGCATCCAGTGTTGGCAATAGCGCAAGCTTACTTTGTCTTAAAGTAGCCTGTGCCTGCAGGATATTCTGAATGGCATTTTTCAGATCCACATTCTGATCAAGTCCCTTCTGAATCAGCCCTTTCAGCTTCTCATCAGAAAATACACTCTGCCATGGCATATCCGCAAGGGTCGCAGAGTCTGTCGTTTGATGGTCACGGTAAAGCCCTTCCGTCTGAACGATCGGACTATGATAAGTTTTTGTTACTGAGCAAGCGCTTAACAGTGCTGTGGCTGCGAATAGTATAAAAACCTGCTTGTTATATTTATATATCATGTTATTCTGTTCTTAATTGATAAATCAGCTATGCTTTTGGCGGTTCAATCAGCTTATGTTCTTCAGCTCCCACTATCCTCTTTTGCTCTGCGGCAACAGCAGCATCTTCTTCTTCATCATCGTCATAACCATTTTTGGCCGGACCACTGATTTTTTCCTGTAAACTCTGGAAAATGATGAACAGCACAGGAATAGCAAATACCCCGATGATCGTTCCGATCAGCATCCCGCCTACTGCGCCTGTACCGATTGATTTATTACCTACCGCACCCGCACCACTGGAGAACATCAAAGGAACCAGTCCGAAGATAAAGGCAAATGAAGTCATTAAAATAGGGCGTAGACGTGCAACGGCACCATCTATGGCCGACTGTACAATGGGCATACCATTTCTTCTTCTGTCCAGCGCAAACTCTACAATCAAAATCCCGTTTTTGGCAAGCAGCCCGATCAGCATGATCAATGAAATCTGCAGGTAAATATTACTATTCAGCTTAAAAATAATAGAGAAAATATATGCTCCCGCTAATCCGAAGGGAATGGCTAACAATACCGCAAATGGAAGGATATAACTCTCGTATTGCGCACTTAATAAGAAGTATACGAAGATCAGACAAAGTATAAAAATAAACACGGTTTCACTACCCGAAGCCAGTTCTTCCCTAGTTAAACCAGAGAAGTCAAAACCGTAACCAGCAGGCAGGTTTTGCGCCGCAACTTCCTGTATCGCTTTAATTGCATCACCGGAACTGTAACCTGCATTAGGCGCTCCTGTAACTGCGATCGAGCTGAACAAGTTAAACCTTGAAATCGATTCCGGACCGAATACACGTTTCATCTTCACAAATTCCGTAATCGGTGCCATGTTACCCGCACTGTTTCTTACAAAAATCTTAGACAATCCTTCAGGGTTTTTGCGATACTCTGACGAAGCCTGTACCATTACCCGGTATTGTTTTCCGAATTTGTTGAAATTGGAAGCATACAAACCACCATAATATCCCTGCATAGTAGATAAAACATCGTTGACACTCACTCCTGCTTCCTTACATTTCTCCAGGTTCACATCCATCATATACTGAGGGAAGTTCGGATTGAATGAGGTAGTAGCATATTGAATCTCCGGACGCTGTGCCAGCTTGGCGAGAAACTCTGTATTAATCTTGAAAAAGTCGGCCGTTGTGTGCCCACCCTTATCCTGCAGCTGAAACTCGAAACCACCACTCTGCCCGAAACCCTGGATAGTGGGAGGCGAGATAAAGAACACACTTGCTTCACGTATACCACCGGTTTTTGCGAACAGTTCTCCCACAATATCATCTACAGTACGTTTACGCTGATCCCATGTTTTCAATCGCACAATTACCATACTGTACGCACTACCTGCACCTGCCACGAAATTCTGACCGACAATACGCAATGTATTGCTCACTTCTGGAATAGTATGCGCAATGCTGTCTATCTGTTTTGCTACTGCCGTAGAACGTTCCATAGAAGATGATGGAGGCAGGCTGATGTTGGCGAAGATAGTACCCTGATCTTCCGCAGGTACAAAGGCTGAAGGGGTTGTTTTCATCATATAGAATAACCCGCCGCCTGCAACAAGAATAGATACAATAACAATCCACTTTTTGACAGAAAGGAATTCCACAGAACGTTTATAATTATTAGTGATCCTTTCAAAACCTACATTGAACGCAGTGTAAAATCGCTGGATGAAAGTCTGGTTTTGATGATCATCTTTATGCGGTTTCAGTAAAAGCGCACACAGGGCCGGACTTAAAGTAAGTGCGTTGATTGCAGATAAGATAATCGCTACTGCAAGCGTAACCCCGAATTGTTTGTAGAAAACACCTGTTGATCCGGTAATAAATGTTACCGGGATAAAAACCGCTGCCATCACAAGTGTAATTGAGATAATTGCGCCAGAGATCTCATCCATTGCATCAATAGTTGCTTTTTTAGCAGATTTATAGCCGTTATCCAATTTGGCATGGACGGCCTCAACTACTACAATCGCATCATCCACCACAATTCCGATGGCCAGTACAAGCGCAAACAGCGTCAGTAAGTTGATGGTAAAACCGAACAAGTTCAGGAAGAAAAACGTACCTACAATCGCAACCGGAACAGCGATAGCTGGTACTAAAGTGGATCTGAAATCCTGCAGGAAGATAAATACCACGATAAATACGAGGATAAATGCCTCCACCAGCGTATGGATTACTTTTTCAATTGAAGCATCAAGATTTTCATTTACATCCACCAGGTAAGTATATTTAACCCCCTTGGGGAAAGTTTTCGATGCTTCTTCAATGATCTTTTTGGAGTTATTAATTACATCTCTCGCATTAGAGCCCGGAGTCTGACTGATTGCCATACCGACAGATTCTTTACCGTTCATGCTGATCGTTGCTGTGTAGGTCAGTGATCCCAACTCTACTTTTGCCACGTCTTTTAACCTTAGGATCTGACCTTGTCCGACCGACTTAATAATGATGTTCTCAAATTCCTGCGGAGTAGTTAAACGGCCTTTATATTTTATTACATACTGAAAAGCCTGATCTCCGTTTTCACCAAACTTACCCGGTGCAGCTTCAATATTTTGTTCAGCCAGCGCAGCTGAAATATCCTTTGGAATTAAGCTATACTGTTGCATGATATCCGGCTTCAGCCAGATTCGCATGGAATAATCTTTAGACCCGAAAACCGTTGCATCTCCTACCCCGGTAACCCGTTGTATTGCAGGAACTAAATTAATTTTCGCATAATTCTGCAGGAAAGTCTGGTCATAAGTTTTGTCTTCACTATACAAAGAGAAGATCAGTAGATTACTACTCTGGCTTTTTGTTACTGTTACACCTGCCTGTGTTACTTCAGCCGGGAGCAAGCTTGTAGCCCTTGAAACCCTGTTCTGCACGTTTACCGCTGCAAGATCAGGATCGGTACCTACCTTAAAAAACACCTTGATACTGGCAGAACCATCATTTGTAGCAGTAGAAGTCATGTACGTCATGTTTTCTACACCGTTGATCTGCTCTTCCAGCGGTATTATAATACTTTTTAAAACCACATCAGCATTCGCACCCGTGTAACTGGCTGAAACGTTTACCGTAGGTGGTGCAATATCAGGATACTGCGCAATGGGAAGGGACGTGAGCCCGAGTACACCCAGAATAACAATAATCACGGAGATTACTGTCGAGAGAACTGGTCTCTGTATAAATATTTTAAACATTAGCTCTTATTTTAAATCAGCATAAACAGTTTCGGCACTTTGTACATTTGCTTTGATCTGTGTACCGTCCTTTAAAGTCGATACGCCTTCCAGTACGATCTGATCACCCACCTTAAGTCCGCTTTCCACCACATAGAAATTTCCAGTTGTGTTTTCCATCACCGTCAGGTTTACATTTTTAGTCTTTCCATCTTTCCCAACCGTCACTGCAAACAGTTTATCCTGCAACTCAAAAGTGGCGCTCTGCGGAACAAGGATCACATCCTTTAAATTATTAGGAATCCTGACAGTAGCACTGCTCCCACTGCGGATAATTCCTTTTGGATTGGGGAACCGAGCCCTGATGTTCGCAGAACCGGTAGCCGTATTGATTAGTCCGTTCACCGTTTCTATCTTACCTTTTTCACTATAAGCAGAACCGTCAGACAATAATAAAGAGACCGCTGGCAGCGCCGAAAGTTTTTTGGCAAACGTAGTTTCACTGCTTCCCTTCGTGAAATCCAGCAGTAATTTCTCGTTCAGTGCGAAATAAGCATATACATTTCCAATGCTCGAAACGGTAGTCAGAGGATCCGCGCTCGCAGAGTTCACTAAACTACCCAGGCGGAAAGGTATCGAACCTACCACCCCGTTTACAGGGCTTGTAACTGTAGTATAACTCAAATTAACTTTAGCATTGACGAGTGTGGCTCTTGCCTGCGCTAAACTCGCAAGTGCAGATTCATAAGTATACTGTGCAGATTCCAATTCGTATTTACTCACTATATCTTTTTCTACCAGAGGCTTTACCTTAACTACCGCCAGTTTAGCTGTACTTACCTGAGCCTGTGCAGTTTTAATTCCGGCAGTAGCTGTCCTTACCGCCTGCTCATATTGGGGATCGTTGATTTTAAACAGGGGCTGGCCAGCCTTTACGACAGCACCTTCGTCTACATAAATTTTTTCAATATAACCTTCAATCCTGGGCCTGATTTCAATATTTTGCTGTCCCTGGATACTCGCTGGATAGTCAGTATTTAAAGTGGCGGATCTGGTCTCCAGCGTCAGTACTTTATAATCTTTCACTTGCGCTGCTGCGCCAGCCTGGGGGGCCTTGTCTTTGCCGCCACCACATGAGGCGAGGGTTAATCCTGATAACAACAGGAGTCCGATCTGTAATTTAGCTTTCATTTGTGCGTATTGTTTTTAAGTCCTGAGCAATTTGTAACTATATCTGTTTATTCTTTGCAAACCTTTAATTCTCTTTGCTATTCCGTTTTACCTATTCAGTCGGTTTTACGAGTTAAGTGCCTGTATAGATCATTTCAAAAATGATTTGTTTTCGCTGTTTCATTAGTTTCGCAAATTCTGGTTCACTGATTTTCAAAAAACTTTTATTTAAAGACCCTGATAAAACCGGGTAGGCCATCAGGGCAAAAAGGTTCATCATAAATTGTTTGGGGTTCATTGTTTTCAGGTTACCCTTCTCCATTTCCAGCCTCACCTCTTCTAAAAAAGGTTTAATGTGTGTTTCATGGATTTCATCAGCATGTATTTCATTATCACTGTGGGTTTCTGTAATAATAAACAGTTCCCTGAATGGATAGGCCATCGTTTCATCAATAAATACATCAATGACCTTTTTTAACCTGTCCTTAAAGCTTCGTTTGCCCTTCAGCACAGAATCGAGCATATTTCTCAGTTCTGCTTTCGCCTCTTTTACTACCTGCTCAAAAAGAAGATCACGCGAACGAAAATAATAATGCACCAGGCTCCTGTTCACCCCGGCTGCATCCGCAATATCCTGCGTGGTAGCATGTAACCTGCCTTCAGAAAAAAAAATCTTTTTAGCGGTGTCTTTTATTAATTGCTCGGTACCTACATCTTTTACTCCCATGTAACTTTTTGTTTAATAGTAATGTTTAACAAAATTGTTAAACAAAAGTATCAACGATTGTTAAAACATATATCACATCTCCGTAATATTGTTCCTCAGTATTGAAGCACGGCAATACATTAGCGGATACGCTCAAATGAACCCACTAAAAACAGAAAATAAAAATTTAATAGACAGGCAGGTGAAAAACGTCGACGAATATGTGGTTTTAATCTTTTAACAAATGCGGGATAACTAGTTTATTCCAGATCTGATAACCAGTTCCATTCATATGAAGCATATCTTCCTTAAATAACAGGGGACGCATTTTTCCGCTTTTATCCAGCATCGGCTGATAGATATCAACAAAGATACTATGCTGCTCACCTTTTATGAAGGCGCTGATTAATTGATTGGCCTTTTTAGCTTTGTCCTGGTATTGGGCCCGGGAAGGACTGCCTTTGATTGCTATGTATACGAGTGGTGTGGAGGGTAATTTTGCCCTTAGATGAAGATACAGCTTTTTGAAATCTGCGAACACTGTTTCCGCATCCGGTGATTTGATCAGGTCGTTCTCACCAACATAAAGCACGATCTGTTTTGGTTCGTACGGAAATACGATATCGTCCAGGTAACGGTCAACGTCACTAGTGACCGCACCGCCTATCCCGCGATTCAAAACAGTATATTCTTTAAAAGCTTTAGTGAAGTCTACCCATAAACGGATCGATGAACTGCCGATAAAGAGGATCGGATGTTGTGGTGGACTGTATATTTTATCGTACGACTTGATCGTTTGTATATCGTTCCAGAATGGCGGCTTATCCTGCGCAACGGTATTCAGGCAAAATAGCGTAAGAAACGCAGAAGACAATAAGATTGATTTGATCGGTCTGTACATAAAGATATTATAGCTAGTGAAAATTCACAAGCTAAACTAAGTAATCTGTTAATTTATACCACATCATTATTCTGTCATTTTAATGTAATCTGCCCGGCTAATATTTGCTGATGTATTACATTTGACCAAAATGCAGCAGTAGTCAGCATAAAAAACAAAACAATTAAGCCGTTTTAACGCTTTCATATTAACAGAAATATAATTGTGATTTAGATTATATTTGGCCGCATCAATCAAAAAGAATGGATCCTAACTCAGATAATCCGAATATCACGCCTCATAAATACGTCGTTTCTAAAAGACTCGACGGCTTTTTCTTCAGCATCTATCACGCTTACCAGTTTATCCTCCGGTTTTTTAAAGAAGTACTTGTCCCTCCTTATGAATTCAAAGAGATTTTGCATCAGTGTTATGAAGTTGGTTACAAATCGTTGCCACTGATATCACTGACAGGCTTTATTACAGGAGTGGTATTTACCAACCAGTCACGTCCCTCGTTAGCAAATTTCGGCGCTACTTCCTGGTTACCTTCGCTGATTTCCATAGCAATCGTAAGGGCTCTGGCACCTTTGGTTACAGCACTGATTGCGGCAGGAAAAGTAGGATCTAACATGGGTGCCGAACTTGGATCAATGAAAGTAACTGAACAGATTGATGCGATGGAAGTCTCCGCCACTAATCCATTCAAATATTTGGTAGTCAGCCGTATCCTGGCCACTACCTTTATGATCCCTTTACTAGTAATGTATACTGCATTTGTAGCCTTGATGGGTGCATATTTGAGTGTTCACAGTAACGAACAAACG
>Ga0247813_10002387_pt1 | contig 12954 bp, 10 predicted proteins | sample UWRJL169409C1_FD_180719 | JGI IMG/M metagenome (GOLD analysis project Ga0247813, IMG submission 180719) | Plant litter microbial communities from Arlington Agricultural Research Station in Wisconsin, United States - UWRJ-L169-409C-1 | ecosystem: Environmental > Terrestrial > Plant litter >... | reverse complement strand
TGGCGGCTAAGGCAAGCAGGGCACTGAACAGATGGCGGCTGCGCATGGTCGACACTCCAGACAAGACGCAGCGAGCTTAGGCACAGGCCGACCGGAAATTGTGAATATTCCGTCATCCAGTGGCACTCTCACGGCGTTGAGGTGTGCGTGGAACGCGCGCGCCGCTGCTGCCGGCCGTCCGACAAACTGCTGCCCACGGCAACTGCTGGGAGCGAGAGAATCACAGCCACACATGGACCGACCCACCAAGACAAAAGGCTCTCGGAAATCCAACCTGCGTGCATGTATCCTCCTGACGGTGGCGCAACCTTCTCAGAGGGCGCCACTTTCCGCCAGTCGTGGTTTCCCCCACACGCAAGGCCTCATACCGGCACGGGTTGCAGGAGTGCCTCGGAGTTGTTCCGCGGCGTATTTACCGCGCGGCTGACGCGATAGGCGTCCATCGCCGGCGGCTCGCTGGCCAGCAGCATCGCCATCGCGTCGTCGGGCCCGGCTGCCAGCCACTCATCGGCCTGGGAGGTGGTCAGCCACACCGGCATCCGGTCGTGGATATCGGCCGACACGCCACTGCTGTCGCCGGTGATCACCATGTTGTCCGGGTCGAGCAGGGGGCTGGTGTCTCCCCACAGCCCGGCGGCCAGCAGCGGTCAACGAAGAAGGCCAGCGCAGCGCGCCGGCCTTCTGCAGAACCCGGTGGACTTACTCTCTCCGAGTTCACAACTGCCAGTTCAAATGGGGTCAGTCTCGCCGACGGTGACCTCACCGGTGCGTCCGCCGCCGCAGTTACCGTGGCAGCCTCCGCCGATAGGAGGACTACCGCCCCCACCAACACCACCACTACCTCCACCTCCGCCTCGAGAGGGGGGGCGGGAGGACGGTCGAGACTTCTTCACCAGAGTCGAAATCCTTCCCCTTCCAGGTGTAATTGACACAGGAGATGCCGTTGCAGACTGTTATAACGTCTCCGATCTGAACTCTTGTTTGAGCCGTCCATACAGTGGTCTTGCCATTGTTGAGCTTCGCCACTTCTTGGGCAAGGATCTGATTCGTTACGCCGTCTGGGCGCGGGGTTTTCAGCGTGCACCCTGTCGTACAGTTGATTACTCCAGGGATTTTTCTCGCTTGAAGACTCCTGCTGCAGTTAAAAGTAATGCGCACGCTAGTGCGGGTATTGTGCTCCTGCCAGGCAAAGGGATAAGTCCATTTAAATTGATTTTCAAAATATGTCCTTATTGGAGGGTGCAGCAGTCCGTGAAGAGTTTGTTGGATAGCACTCGCGCATTCTCTCGATCTTGGCTGCTCAGCTTGTTCTCGTGGTTCGCAATGTCACTGGTCGTGGCAAATCGAGGATCTATTCTGTTGAGTACGCGTGTGTAAGCCAGAGCTGCAACAGGATCAGCAGGCACGAAGCCGCCGTAGGTGTACTCCCTTGCCAAATCGCCAATGACATCGGCGTTGCCTTGTGCGGCCAGTTCATGGGCATAGCTGCTGGCTGTCTGCTTCCACTGCGCGAGCTTCTCTGGCTCGTTGATGGCATCGTCTAGCGAACCGATGATTTTCTCTGGAGACAGTGAGTAGGCGCGCATCGCTTCCTGCGACCCCATCCCAGCAGCCTTCGAGAGCCAGTCGGCGTCATATATGCTTTGATCCGAGATCAGCGTTCCGCACTCCTTGAGGATTCGCTCGGACCTTTCGAGGAACCAGCCTTCAGACCCTACGCTGGCGGCTGATTCGATCAGCGTGTCAAGGCGATCTGAAGTGAACGTCCGGCACTGCTCGATGGTTAGATGGATTTCGTAGGTTGCCGCGGCATCGCCAGATTTGGAGCGCTCAATCAGCTGTTTGACATGAGCGAGCGCATCACCTGGAGAGCGAAAATCATTTGGCCTGTCGATTACGTAGGCCTTAGGTCCCAATGCTTTGTACGAACCTAGGGGAATCTTGTTATCCCTCTCCAGGACCTGTGCGGTTGCTGCACCAGAAATTGGAAGCTGCCTTTCTTGGGTAGACCTATCCTCTTGGCCGTCTGTCCTTTCGGGCTCTCTTTGTGTGGCGTAGATGGCTGCAACTGCCACCGCCCCTGCGATCGTGACGAATGCGATTAGCCCCTTTTTCATCTATTTTTGTCACCTTCGTTGTAGTAGCGGGCATGATTGCAAACGGGAGCCTGGCGTTCCATCGCCCGAACTGACTTGCCAATTGGCTTCCGGAGCCGGCGAGCACAGATTGCCCGGGCGGCACATGCGGAACTATCGGATGACCGCCCGGGCTGTTGTGGGGTCAGCCGCCCCTGCCTCTCGGAATCTGTGCCCCCTGGCACCTTTGCGCGGCCCTGACGCGCAGTCGCGGAATCTGAGACCGCGGTTCGTATCCTGCGCCCATGGTTCCTCCCTACTTCCGATGTCACTCGGTCGCCAGCCGCCCCTACCAGCTTCCCGATGCCATCTATTGCGGCATGAGGGAGGTGCTGCGCCTATCGCAGCGGGTGGATGACCACGTCTGGTGGGTCGACGTCGACCGCCATCTAGAGGGCCGGCACCATCGGCGCCGGAAATGCACCAGCTACGAGCAGGGCGTAATCGGGTCGGAGCTGTGGGCCGTCAGGCATCAGCAGCGGATTCACCTGGAGATCGATCAGCGGAAAGTGGCCCGCGCGGCCCAGCGAAAGAACCGGACCTGGTAGGTAGTCAGCCTGCGTTGGCTCCGTATCGGAGCGTGCGACCGCCGGCGGCGACAGTAGCTGCATGGATCAGAAGAGCATCGGCAAGGCGCGCTGGGCGCGCGCGAGGGCGGCTTCGCTATGGCAGCAGGCCGACGATCTGGACATGAATCACAGCGGCGACTGGCGGGCGAGGGCGACACGCCGGCGCGGCGCCGATCGCTTGCGAACAGAGACAGCGAAATTTGATGGTATCGCCGCGCGACTGCTTCCGGTCGATGACGAGCAAGTCGCATGACGCCCCATGAAATCCGTGCAAATTCCGTGCAACAGGCAAAAAAAAATGACCTGCATTTCTGCAGGTCATCTGAAAGTGTGGTGGCCGGGGACGGAATCGAACCGCCGACACGGGGATTTTCAATCCCCTGCTCTACCAACTGAGCTACCCGGCCACTTCATCGCTGCGTTGCCGCTGGCGAGGACGCGAATAATACGGAGGTATGAGGGGTTCGGCAAGCGTTTCGCGAAAAAAATTTCACATTTGTTTCCGAGCCCCTGTCCGAAGACACGCAAGTGCTTGATACAGCGGGTTCGCAGGCAGCAGCGGAACGCATGAATCCCGGTTCAGACGCGGGCCCGGCGCAGCGGCCACTGCTCACGCACCGCGGGCGTGGTCCTCATCCGGAATGCACCACAGCAGCGCGATGCCGATCGCCATCATGACCGCAGCCAGTGCCAGGGCGCCTTGGTAGGAGCCGCTGTCGCGTGCCAGGGTGCCGGCAATCGCGGGTGCGATGATCTGGGCAACGCCATAACTCAGCGTCAGCGTCGCCATCGCTTTGGCCGGGTTGTGCGGGTAGTGACGCCCGACCACGGTCAGGGTCAGGCTGACGATGCCGGCGAAGGTCATGCCGAACAGCACGGCGCTGGTGGCGCCGGCCCACACGCCGTCGTCCAGGAGCGGCAGCACGAATGACACGGTCTGCAATGCATAGGCGAACATCAACGCGCGGATCAGGCCCAGCCGTGCCGCGATGCGGTCCCAGGCGAACGTGGAGGGGATGGCGGTGATCCCGACCAGCACCCACACCCAACTGCCGCGACCGGCGAAGGCAGGGGTCTGCACGAGAATGGCGACGATGAACGTCGCGCTGACCACGAAGCCGAACCCCGCACAGAAGTAGGACGCGATCAGCAGCCAGCGCCAACGCTGCCCAGGGGGCGAGGGCGCCGTGGCGCCACTCGCCCTGGAGATCGGCACCGGTGCCGGCATCCAGGCCCACGCCGGCATCAAAAAAACGAGCGCAAGCGCACCGAGGGCGAGCCACTGCTGCGAGGACAGCAGATGATCGGCCATGGCCGCCGCAGCCAGGCCGGAGACGGCGATGCCCATCCCGAGCCCGGCAAAGTGCAGGCCGAGCCGGGGGCGGTGCTGATGCGCGAGCAACCAGTTGAGCACCAGCCCCGAGGCGAGCAACAGGCCGGCCGTGCTGGACAGGCCGGCCACGAAGCGCAGCACGCTCCATGCCGTCATGTCTGCGGTGGCACCCATGAGGGCGGTAGAGATCACCGCCAACACCAGCCCGACGCGGTAAAAACGGAATTTCAACTGCATGTCACCGACCTGGGCAACCAGCAGCGTGCCGGTCAGGTAGCCGAGGTAATTGAAGGTCGCCAGCCATCCGCCGTTGGCCGCGGACAGGCCGGCATCCTCCCGCATGAGCGGCAGCAACGGCGTATAGGCAAAGCGGGCCAGGCCCACGGTCAGCACCAGGGCGCAGATGCCGGCAGTGATGACCTGCCAGGGGGCGCGGGAGGGCGGCGCAGTCGATGAGGACATCATGGTGGCTCGCGCCTGCGTCAGCGCGCGTCGGGACATTGCAGGCGGGTCAGGCGCTCGCCATCGAAGTCGGCCACGATGCTGCCATCGCTTGCCTTGTGCGCCGGCCAGCGCGCCTGCTCCGCAGCGCCCGGCAGCGGATTGCCGAGGTGGAAGTACACCTTGCCGCGTGAATCCCCGGGTTGCAGCCCGGCGCAGCCGGCGACCGGCGCGGCGCGCTCACCGCAGTCGCCCTGCAGCAGGCACAGCCGCGTATGGCACTGGCCGCTGCCGGATGACCAATGGCCCTGTGCGGCGAGGCACCCTGGTTCGGTGGCAAGGATCGCCCAGCACGCCAGGCCGAACACGGTCGTGGCCGACATCAGCACAGGCAGCAGGTAGTGGCATGGACGCGAGGGGGAGTTGCTCATGGCTCGATCATGCGCCTGGCATCGCTGCCGGGGCAATCCGTCCACCGCGCGAGGCACGGATGGAACGCTGTGGCGCCATGGGACGCGGCGGTCGCCGCTGCACAAGGCCTGCCGGGCTTGGCAGCGTGCTGCACCGATGGAACGCTGTTTTACCCACCGCCCGTGCACATGTGGAACCCGTACTGTCGGGATTCCTTTTTGCTTCGCTTGGAGTCACGCCACGATGAATGCCCTGACCAACACCCGCATCGTGCTTGCATCGCGTCCCCACGGTGAGCCGGTCGCCGCCAATTTCCGCCTTGAGCAGGTGCCGGTTCCCACGCCGGGTCCCGGTGAAGTGCTGCTGCGTAATCGCTACCTGTCGCTGGATCCCTACATGCGCGGTCGCATGGAAGAGGGGCCGTCCTATGCCGCGCCGGTTGCGCTGGATGCGGTGATGGAAGGCCGCACGGTGTCCGAGGTGGTGGCCTCCAACCATCCGGACATCGCGGTGGGCACGCAGGTGGTGGCATCGGGAAACTGGCAGACGCATGCGGTGGTGCCCGGCGACGCGCTGACCCGTACGCTGGAGGACAACGGCCTGCCGCTCAGTACCGCCCTGGGTGTGTACGGCATGCCCGGATTCACCGCTTACGTGGGTCTTCAGGAGATCGGCAAGCCGCAGCCGGGCGAGACGCTGGTGGTGGCTGCTGCCAGTGGTCCGGTCGGGGCGACCGTGGGCCAGATCGCCAAGCTGCAGGGCGCGCGCACGGTGGGAATCGCCGGCGGCGAGCAGAAGCGCCGCTACCTTGAAACCTTGGGGTTCGATGTGGCGCTGGATCATCGTGCCGACGATTTCGCCGAACAGTTGCGCGCGGCGGTGCCCAACGGGATCGATGTCTACTTCGAAAACGTGGGCGGGCATGTGTTCGACGCCGTAGCGCCGTTGCTCAACGATTTCGCACGCATCCCGGTGTGCGGCACGATCGCGACCTACAACGCACGTGGCGCGGTGCTGCCCGGCCCGGACCGTCTGCCCGGCTTCATGAGCCAGGTGCTGCGTCAGCGCCTGACCGTGCGTGGCTTCATCCAGTCCGATCTGCATGCCTTCTTTCCGGCGTTCCTGCGCGACATGGGCCAGTGGCTGAAGGACGGCAAGGTGCAGTATCGCGAAGACATCGTCGACGGGCTCCAGCAGGCGCCGGAGGCCTTCTTCGGGCTGCTCAAGGGCCGCAACTTCGGCAAGCTGGTGGTCAAGCTCGACTGAGCACTGGGCCACGTGTGAGTGCGCCGTGTGCAAGGCCGTGCCGATCGTGATTCGTGCATCACGATCGGCCGGTTAGCCTGCGGGTGAAGGCCCCGTACCGGGAACCGCACAAGTGAGTAGACCCATGGCAGACACCAAGCCCAGCGAACACGGCAAGCAGGAAGGCATCGAAGAAAGCCAGCAGGACCGCAAGCAGGATGAGACCGCCAAGCAGCGGCCGGCGCAGACCGATCAGGCGATCCATGACGCGGGGACGCGCCGGCCGGAGCGCAAGGATAATCCTGACTGACGCCGCACCGGGCTGAACCATCCCGGAGACGAGACGAACCTGCCCGGTGTGCCAGGTTCGTCTCCTTCGGCGTCGTTCTCCCGCGCGTGGGGGCGAAAAAGCTAGGGCGTATCGCCCTGATAGCCGAAGTCAACACCGCGCAGGACATGCACGCGCACCGCCTCGGACAGTGGATAGCCCAGCGTCTGTCCGTGGATGGTGCCACGCACCACCCACGTTGACGGAAGGCGCATGCTGGATTCGAGCGTGGCGTACAGCGGCGTACGTGTCGTCGGACTGATCGGCAGCCAACTGCACACCACGATGGTAACGACGGGAAAGACGAGGGCGGTCGCGGCGAAGATGCCCCGGCGCTTGAACAAGGGGTATCCACGGAACAGGCTTGCCGTCAGCATCGTGAATTTTGCCATGTGGGCCAACGCGCCAAACAGCGACAGGCTCAACGCGATGAAGGGGACCAGCAAGGCGCGTCGTGCCTCTCGCCCGGGATCCAATTCCCCAGCCTCGGCCAGTTGCCTGTCCACTTGGCATTGCAGTTCCGGGAGATGGATGTGGCGGTTGAAGGCAGCCGCATCGGGAATGTCGGCAGTGAATGACTGCACGCACGTGTAGCCCAGTGCTGACAGGATCCTCGGCTGAACCCCTGGATCCGTCAAAAATCCGCGAAGAGAGTCGGGCGCTGACACCCCGCGGAATGCGGGTACCTGATTGCCCAATGCCTCGTTGAACTGTCGTGAGGCATCAGCACGCGCACTGCGCGTAGCGGCCTCGATGAACCGCCTGCGGTCGCCCGGTCGCCAATCCGACGGTACTGGTACTCCGTCCCGCTGCACTTGGCTGCGGACCCTGCCGTGGTGACGTCGCGGCACGCCATCCGGCGAAAAGCCGCGCTGGCGGAGTTTGCGAACGTAGCGCGACCAGGCATCCGCGCCAGATGCGTCGATCCTGCTCAGCGCCTTCCGATAGTCGCCATAGATGATCTGCAACTCCCGCAGCATCGCGGCGTAGGCGTTCAGACGCACATTCGGATCGCCCATTGCCCCGGCGACGAGATGATGGGTTACGGTGCGACGTTGCTCAGGCCCGAACTGCTCGCCAATGACGTCACCCAACCCCGACGCCATCATCGGAAACATCGCCTGAAACGCTTTCCCGTCCGGCGCGTCGAGTTCGCGGGTCGTCAAGGGCAGGCCGGTCAGCTCGACAGCGCCTGCATGAAGTCCGCTGCGCAGGAGCACCAGATGCTGTGCCTGGCGCAGTTGCTCTGTGCTCGAGTGATGCACCAGCACCCGCAGCAGGGCTTCCTGTCCGAGGTACATGCAGAGCATCGCCAGGAGGGAGCGCGCGGCCAGTGACCGCGCCCGCCGAAGCCGGCCAGGGTAGCGCTCGATCGCACGCTGGATCCAGCTCGGCCAGAACACGAGCGCAAGCGCAAATCCGGAGATCATGCGGCCCCACAGTTCGATCCGGTCGATTTCGTGCAGGGTGGCGCTGCCGCCCACCACATCGAGCAAGCGGGCATTGAACGACAGTTCGACAACGAGATAGAGCGCGGTGGCTGCACAAACCGGCAACAGCCAGCGCGGTCGGGTCGGGACATGGTGCCGGACCGATGCGACGGCCGGTGGCTGGGTGTCTGGAAGCGCGGGGGGCAGGGTCGACACTAGTCCCCCTTCTCAAGGGTGACCCGAGTCGGTGGCAGCTTGACCACATCGATGCTGCCACTCGGAATGGCGACTGCGTCGCTGACGCGGGCCGGTGGTGACGTGGGGCGGGGGGAAGGTGCGCTCGGCCGGGGCCGGGGCTGCACGGGAGGTGCAGGGGTGGACCGCCGCGGCGCCGGGCTGGCGGTACGGGGTGCGGGCGCCTGAGGGGGAGCTTGCAGGCGGCCTCGTTTCAGGCCCTCAGGCGACCACGCCCAGACCATCGGGCGCTGCTCAACGGTACGCAGAACAAGCTGGTCGTTCTCCACGTTGACGGACACCGGCTGACCGCAGCCAGGCTGGATCAGGTTGCGCGCGACGTTGCCGCGGGTGATGGTCAGCAGTTCAAAGTCGACACACTGGCGATTGCGGCGCTCGAACAAAGCGGCCGTGGTGCCGCCCACCGTAAGGGTCCGCACGAGGGAGACCTGGTCATGTCGCCCCATGCGGTACACGCTGAGAGTGTCGGGGAAGCGTACCCCCCATGTGCCATCCATGTGCCTGCGCAGCCGTGCTTTTCCATTCGCCGTCTGAAACTCGGCCACGGAGGTGCCAGGATCGATGAAGCCAAACTGATAGCTGCCATTGCGGGTCTGGCTGACCACGCAGCCGGACAACATTGCCGCGGTGACCAGTGCACACAGCATCCAACGCCAGGAATGTCTCGACACTGCCACTGCTCCTTCAAGTCGGCCTGAAACTCCATGGAAGATGCGATGCGGCTGGCCGCATCACTCCAGTGGGCGATATCGGCAGCGGGCTGGCAAACTTGAGTGACGATGCGGCGGTTCTCGGGCCGGCTAAACAAAAAGCCCCGAAAACCGTGTTTTCGGGGCTTTTTGTTGAATAGTGGTGGAGCCAAGGAGGATCGAACTCCTGACCTCGTCGATGCGAACGACGCGCTCTCCCAGCTGAGCTATGGCCCCACGGATACCGCACTTGCCTCGCGCGTGGCGTCTTGGAGCGCCGTGCGATGGATGTAGTGTAGCCCCGGCCAGTGGCGGCTGCCAAGAGGGGAGAGGTGGGAGCGACGCTTCATCCGAATCGCTCCAAGGCGTCTTCGAACTGAACGGAAGAGTGGGTTTTGTGAGGATCGGTCGGCCGCAAACCCTTGCAGCACAACGGGTTGGATTTCTTGAGTAGCGAAATGTAACTAGACGCCATCGCGTAAAGAGGACCAAAACGGTGCCGATATGAAAGGGAGCCAATCCCTCATACCCAATCCCTTCGAGTCCCAACGATGACGACCCGTGCCGCCACCGTTTTCTCCTCCTCCATCGGCGCGCGTCTGGCGCTGCTGATGGGCCTGATCACCACTGTGGCTTTCATTGGGCTGGCGCTGCTGGTGTACCAGCAATCGGCGGCAAGCTACCAGCAGCGGGTGGAGGCCGGGCTGCAGTCGGCCACCGTGCTGATGCGCGACTCGGTCCAACTCTATGACCGCAGCCTCAGCGACAGCACCGAGCGCATGGCCGGCACTTTCCGCGCGATGCTGCCGGCGGGCGATGCCACCCTGGACCCCGCAAAGACGATCCTGATCGGGGAGCGGTCCACGCCGACGCTTCGTCTGGGCAGCGATGTCGTCAATCTGCAGGAGGCCGCCGTCGATCGCTTCGCCCAGGCGACCGGCGGCGTGGCCACCGTGTTCGCGCGCGAAGGGCAGGAGTTCATTCGTGTATCGACCTCGCTGCGCAACGCCGAGGGTGCCCGTGCCATGGGCACCGTGCTGGACCACGCCAATCCGGCCTACCAGAAGCTGCTGGCCGGCGAGCGCTACACCGGCCCGGCCCGGCTGTTCGGTGTGGACTACATGACCCACTACATGCCGATCACCGATGCGGCGGGCGAGGTCGTGGGCATCGCCTTCGTCGGGCAGAACTATTCCGATGGCCTGGCGGCACTGAAGACCCGCCTGCGTGCCTCGCAGCTTGGCAAGGACGGCTACTTCATCGCCGTCGATACCCGGCCTGGTGAGAACTTCGGGACGATCATCGCCGGCCCGGAGGGCGAGGGTGGCAAGCTTCAGGGCAAGGTGCCCGAATCCGACCACGCTACGCTGCAGGCGCTGTTGGACGGCACGGTCACCCAGGGCCAGGTGCAGCTGCGCAGCGGTGATCAGGGCGCGGCCCAGGCGTACTTCGTGTCGACCCAGGCCTATGGTCCGTGGCACTGGGTGGTGCTGGGCATGGAGCCGGTCTCGGTGGTGCACGCCGTGCTTGGCAAGCTGATGCTGCACATCGCGCTGGTCTCGGCACTGGCACTGCTGGCGGTGATCGTGGCGATGGTGCTGGTGGTCCGCCGGGTGCTGAGCCGGCCCTTGGCCGAAGCGGGGCAGGTGGCCCGGGACGTTGCGGCCGGCCGCCTTGAAGGGAGCATCGAGGTGCGCGGGCAGGATGAGGTGGGCCGCCTGATGGCGGCGCTGCAGCAGATGCAGGGCAAGCTCCGCGCGATCATTGCCGCACAGAACGACATGAGCCGCCAGCATGCCGAGGGTACGATCAGCTACCGCATCGATGCCGACGCATTTGAAGGGGAGTTCCGCACCATGGTGACCGGCACCAATGCACTGGTGGAGGCGCACATATCCACCAAGCTGCGCATGGTGGAGCTGGTGCAGTGCTACGCCGATGGTGACCTGTCGCCCTCGATGGAGGCGTTGCCGGGGGAAAAGGCCAAGATCACCGACGCCGTGAACGGTGTGCGCGATCGCCTTCAGGCCATCAATGGCGAGATCAAACATCTGGTCGCCGCGGCGGCAGCGGGCGATTTCAGCGTGCGCGGTAATGCGGGCGCGTTCAACCACGATTTCCGGGTGATGGTGGAAGGGCTCAACACCCTGATGGTCACCGCCGACCGGAATCTGTCCTCACTGTCGGGATTGCTGCGCGCGCTGGCCGCCGGCGACCTGCGCGGACGCATCGAGGGCGAGTTCCAGGGCGTGTTCGCCACCATGCGTGACGATGCCAATGCCACCGTCAGCCAGCTGACCACGATCGTCGCTGGCATCCAGCAGGCGGCCGTCTCGGTGGCCACTGCATCGTCGGAAATCGCGGCGGGCAATGAGGACCTTTCGCGGCGTACGGAACAACAGGCGGCCAGTCTGGAAGAGTCCGCCGCCTCGCTGGAAGAATTGACCGCAGCCGTGAAGCAGAATGCCGATCACGCCCGGCGCGCCGATCAGCTGGCGGCGCAGACGGCGGCCGTGGCCGCGCAGGGGGGCGCGGCGGTCGCGCAGGTGGTGCAGACCATGGGCGATATCCAGGCGTCGTCGCACCGTATCGCCGACATCACCACGGTGATCGACGGCATTGCCTTCCAGACCAACATCCTGGCGCTCAATGCGGCGGTCGAAGCGGCACGTGCGGGTGAAGAAGGCCGTGGCTTCGCCGTGGTCGCCTCCGAAGTGCGCGCCCTGGCACAGCGCTCGGCGCAGGCGGCCCGGGAGATCAAGAGCCTGATCGGGGATTCGGTCACCAAGGTCACCGATGGCAGTGCGCTGGCCGATGAAGCGGGGCAGACACTGCAGCGGATGGTGCAGGCCGTGGGCGAGCTGGGCGGGCTGATCGAAGAGATCGCCAGCGCCAGCCAGGAGCAGGCAGCGGGTATCGATCAGGTCAGCCAGAGCATCGTGCAGATGGATGGCGTGACCCAGCAGAACGCCGCCTTGGTGGAAGAAGCCTCGGCCGCTGCGCGCGCACTGAACGCGCAGTCGAGCGAGTTGCAGCAGTCGGTGGGGCGTTTCCGTCTTGCCGGGCACACGCCGGCGCGACGCCAGGCCGTTCCCGCCTGAGCCCCGCAGGGGCAGGGGTCGCCGCCCCTGCCCATCCTCGCCGATCGGCCGATGTGCAGGGCCGATCGCGCCGCGCGCCCTTCCGGGCGGCGCGCCGTGCGGGCATAATCCGCGCCAGAAAACGCGGCCGCATAGCCAGTGGATCAGGGGGGCCGGACAGCCGTCGCCCACAACGCCCTGACACCAATCTGCAACATCCAGCCAATACCGTGCCGCATCGCTGTCTCCACCGCGATGCCGATTTCCTATGGTGCCCGGCCATCTGCCGGATGCCCCGATCTGTACTACCCGAGACCTTTGCATGCCCGCTCTACGCCACGCCCCTGTGTCGACGCGTCTTCTCTCCCGTTCCCTCTCCGCTGCCGTGCTGCCGCGCCGCCGCGCGCTGGCGCTGGCCTGCGCCTCCGCTGCGCTGATGCTGTCCGCCGCCGCCTCGGCGCAGGACGCGCAGTCCGCCAGCGCCACCTCGCTGGACACCATCACCGTCACCGCCGACCACCGCGAGCGCAACCTGCAGGAAGTGCCGGTGTCGGTCGGCGTGGTGCAGGGCGAGAAGATCCGTGATTACACCGCGGGCGGCGATGACACCCTGCTGGCCCTGTCGGGCAAGGTGCCGAGCTTCTACGCCGAAACCACCACCGGCCGCATCTTCCCGCGCTTCTACATCCGTGGTCTGGGCAACATCGATTTCTACCTGGGTGCCTCGCAGCCGGTGTCGATCATCCAGGACGACGTGGTGCTTGAACACGTGGTGCTGAAGTCCAACCCGGTCTACGACGTGGACCAGATCGAGGTGCTGCGCGGCCCGCAGGGCACGCTGTTCGGCCGCAACACCACCGCCGGCATCGTCAAGTTCGACACGATCAAGCCGAGCCAGGATTACAGCGGCCGCGTGCAGGCCAGCTACGGCTCCTACGGCAGCGTGGCGATCGATGGCGGCTTCGGCGGCCCGATCAACGACATCGCCTCGTTCCGCGTGTCGGCGCTGTACCAGCACCGCGATGATTACGTCGACAA
>Ga0247813_10002386_pt1 | contig 12954 bp, 15 predicted proteins | sample UWRJL169409C1_FD_180719 | JGI IMG/M metagenome (GOLD analysis project Ga0247813, IMG submission 180719) | Plant litter microbial communities from Arlington Agricultural Research Station in Wisconsin, United States - UWRJ-L169-409C-1 | ecosystem: Environmental > Terrestrial > Plant litter >... | reverse complement strand
GATTGAGCGCGGCCAGTCCGGCTGGGAAGTCCGTGGTATCTCCGCCATTGGCGCCGGGACGAGGAAGGAAATATGTGGGAGCCATCGCGCCCAGCAGCACCAGCGAGCGATTAAGGTGACCATAGATATTCGAACCGCCAATGCCGGACATAGCAACTCGACGTGCGCCGTACGTTGTGCCTAGTTTGTCAATCTCGCGATCACCGCTCGGCCCGACAGGGGAAACCCCGAACCCCTCTCCCAAGCTGTCCTGAACGAATAATGCCTGTAGTTGCGTATCGTAGTCGGCAACGGTCTGGAGGCTATAGAGTTTGCTTGCGCCCCCTACAGATCCAATGCTCAACGAGCCGTGATAAAGCCCGCGCGCCGTATTGATGTTGCCGAAGGCGCTTACGACGTCGGTCGTGCCTGCCGCGCTGCGATCAGTATACGTGTTGATACCGCCATCAGTTACGGTATGCGCGAAATAGCCAGGACCGTTAACTTCGGTCAATTCAATAAGCAAATCTCGGTATTTCTTAGTGCAACGGACGGCGATCTTTTTACCAGACGCCAGCCATCCAGCACCGTCCATGCCAGTGACCGCCACCGTATCGCGCAAAGGCGGCAATGTCGCGCCGCCATTCCAGCGACCGTAGATCAGGAGTTGATTGGTGGATGTCTTGATCGTGAACATCGATCCTTCGAACTGGCCGGAGTCAGTCGGCACCGTTGGATTGGTCGAAACGATAAGCTCGCTGGAGCCGGACGATGGAGAATAGACAAAAGTATCGTAGTAGCGATCAAGTCCAATCGGCATTTGTGTCGATATTTGGTCGTAAAAATTGGCCGCCTGAGCAAGCACAATTGCGCCAGCGCCATCGACAGATGCCACACCACCGGGATCGCGCCAACCTCCGGGGACTTGACTAAATCTGTCATAGCGACGCAGCACTGGACTTGCTCGCGGAAACTGGATCGATGAAAGTTTAACCTTGACGCGTACATCAAGGATGGCGCTAGTGATCGGTGTCCCGAAGGCATCTGATCCTACATAATTACGCATAATTGACGCGCCGCCCAATGCCCCCGGTGCCGGAAAGCTTAGATATGGCATAGGACCAAACTTATATGCGATAAGCGCAGTTGACCCAGCCACCAGTAATTCACCGGGCTCTAGGATCATGGCTTCGCCGTAAGCGCTATTGATCGCATCGATGTCCATAAAGGTAGTGGTAGACGTAACGGGCTGAACTATTACTGTGCCAATAGACGCATATTTATCCGCGTCATATGTCGGCTTTATGCGGGCAATTGCATTTGTGCCAGATGCACTTAAAGTGTGAAACGTTATTTCTTCCACAAGGGCACGTTGTGCGAATGGTCCGGCTATAACAAAGGTGGCTCCAGCATCAGCCCCATTTGTGCTGGAAGGTGTTGGTAAATCGCCAATTGTCCGAGCAAAAGGAAAACCAGCAGATAAAGCAATGTCGCCTGAGGATTTTGCATCAATAGCCGCAGCTTCAGCAGCTTCTTGGGCTTCATTGATAACGGATAAATCTGCCTCGCTAAGCCCTGGCCCTCTTGCGCCAGTAACCAAAATTTTGAATACAGGTCCACCAATAGCGGTCATTGCGTTACACCCGGCTTTAGAATGATTGTGCCCCTAAGGGCAACTACTGTTTCAGAATTGGCAGTTGCCAGAATATCATACGCTACTCTGGCGGTCTCTTGGTCACCACTTACAAGGCCAAAGCCGCCACCGCCTACACTAACTTCAAAAAGTCCATACAAAGGGTCCCTAATTACAACTGGAAAACTGGTGAATGGGGATATCCCGGCGACCATTGAGCAGGACATCTCAAAAGTCCATCCAGTAATATCGATAGGAGTTTCCGTCAGGTCATCTAAAAGCTGAAAACCTATCGGTACGGAAGCATTCCGCTGGACTTCAATATCAAAAGGGGCTTGGAGCCACATTAGAATGCTTCCACGAATTGTGCGGTGACAGAGCCGCGACCGCCTGTTAATTCAGGGGATATATCACTATCGGGCACAAGTCGGCAAGTGAGGCAAGGCCAATCGAAATTGATGGATGTGGTGGATGTTATGGCCTCGCGGAGGGGCGGCCAAATACGAAGTGTGGTGGACGTGGCAGTGGGATGCGCCGTGACTTGTCCCGTCTGATATACGCGCTTGCCGAACGTCGGATGATCCACCTCGAACGTCTGCCCCCCTTGCGCGCGCGAACCCTGCGCTACGTCCAATGTAACGGTTGTGGCACGGAGAATGGCGGGCGCAATGGTGGCAACAATTAGCGGCGAACCATAGCCGACTACTTCGGGGAAATAGGGGTCGATATCCGACCCGACTGCAAGCGAACCAGGGCGCGCTAGCTTACCGCCCTGCAAACCGCGCGGTGCAAAACGCAAATCCAGCACTGGAATATTGACCAACTGCGCTCCGCCGTCAAACTCCCCCTCCCATGCGCGCCAAGCCCGCACTTGATCGTGCGTCCGTAATCCCATCACCCCATAATCCACGCGCCACAGTCCTCCGCCATCCGTACGCAGCGCCTGCACCACACCGGAAATAGTCCCCGGCGATGTGACGACTTGCCCCACGCGCGCCAGCTTCACACTGGCAGGATTGAACAAATGAGCGGGGAAAGTTAGCGGCATGTTGAGCCCACCTTAGCATGAAACACGGTCATTCGGTAGGCTTCAGATTATGCGACAATACGCCAGCACAGATATAGGTATGCGCGTTCTCAACGGTTATGCGAACTACGCGGAACGTCCCCGGTACAGGCACGCCAAGCGTATCATGGCGGTTCCATGTCCCCGACAGCCAAGTCTTATGACCCGCCGTGGCCTTGAAGCCCAATGCAGACCATACGTCATCACTCTCGGTAAACGATACAGCCTCGACGGGATAATCACCCCACTCATGAGTGATCTCATGCTGAGTGCGGACGATATCGCCCACCACGATGTCACCAGCCCGCTTCTGTGTCCCGTCCGCCATAAGGATCAATTCATCCTCGACGGGACAATAACCACCGCCACCGTCACCCCCGCCACCGCCAGTTCCTCCGCCACCCGTAGTAATGGCGAACGTCACTTCTGGCGTCGAATAGTTCAGCAAATCGGGGCGATCCGTCCAAGCATCGTAAGCTGCTACCTTGGCATAGAATGTAGCAGCCGCAAGCCCTTGCAGATACGTTGGGGATGCCAGCGATTTTTGTATCGTTCCCTGCGTGAGTGGATCAAAGCCGGAGGCTGTGGAGTAGGCAACGCTATAGCCCGCTACGCCCGTCACTTCGGTGAAGTCAATCTCTGCGTCAGTTGCGCCACCTGTAGCGGATACGCCCGTAATAGCGGCAGGCGCGGCTAGCGTCAGAGTGCCGGTCAATGCCTCCGTACCTGCGCCAGCGCCATTCAATCCCGCTACATGCACTATATAGGCCCTGCGCGCGCCATCTACGGCAGCTTGTGCGGCGGTATAGGATACTGTGCGACCGGAGGTCAGTAATGTGCGGACCAAAGTTGTACCGTCGCTGGCATAGAAGCGCCAACGGTAGGAGCGGGCACGGGCAATATAATCCGTTACCAAATCCAAAGTGTCCGACCAATTGGTTAGCGTGATGCTGGTGGCAGGGTCGGGAGCCACGGCATCGGTGGAGGTGTCGAGCGTGTACGTTGCACTGTAACCGGACAGGCGACCGTCGCCAATCTGGTATTCGACTTCGATATCGATTGACGTGTCTACGGGGACGAAATTTATGATAAATTCCACTGCTGAGCCGGGATCGGTGTCGTTATATTCGTCTTCTTTCCAGACACTCGCGGTGCTTTTTTTCCAGCGCAGATACCATTTCAAATCATCGCGATCCGGCCCCGTCACAGTGACGGCAATACGCGTGCCAGTGCTATCCTGTCCCGATTGATCGTAAACGGCAGTAGCATCGGTAATAATCGGCACCTCCAACGGTTCCGGTGCAACGCGATCCCCAACGGCAGCGCCCTCACCTTCTTCGGTAGCGGGGTTCCACGCGTCGATATTGGGATCGACAGCTACCCAATCGAAATCCAGTCCTCCTGTCTCGAAATTACGGGATAGCTTAAGGATTTCCACCACACCCGCGAAAAATACGATATCGCCTTCGGTGTGGTTAAGATAGATATAACGCTGCCCACGAACGGATCGGCCTGCCAGCGTAGTCGTAATAGACCCGCGTTCTGCCGAATTAGTGCGATCCATAATGCGTTTCGCCAAGCGACGGTTTTGCGAGAATGAGGGCGTTACGGCATCAATTGAGCCTGTCCGCGTCGATCCATTTTCTCCGCCCCAAGGTGTAGCCTCTACTTCGGTATAATCATGCAGGGAGGAGATATAGGTAACTTTTACCTGATCGATTCCATTTTCGGTCTCCACGAAATTCTGCAAGGATGCATTGATAATTTCGTCGGGACCAATGGTGACGGTTGGCGTATAAATCTTACCGGCATAGATAATGAATGCGCCGTCCCCGCGTTCTTGCATCCATCCGTCGAAGCAAGAAAAATACGATGCCAGCACCTCTTTTTCCAAGGAGGTTGCGGCATAAGACAGGCAAGAACGATAGCGCGGTTCTGTGCCGCCTGCCTTCAAGGGGATAGCTTCGTCACAAACATCGGCAGCGGTTTTCCAAAATTCCACAGTCGGCAGAAAACGCTTGGCATATTCGTAGCCGCGATCCGTCATCATGTAATCTAGCGTATGCAGAACCGGATTTTCCGTCCACTTCCACGAACCGATATACACACCGCCAGACCACATATCTGTGCGCGTGTAGCTATCCGCCACATCCATATCCGGGTCGCGGGGATCGTAACAAAGCCCCCAACGGTCTACACGGGAGAAGTCCGTATTATCACCCTGCGGATAGGTCTCCGCGTAATACTTTTCTTTTTCCGAACGCTTGATGAGATAGCCAGTGCAAACACCATCGCCACGGAAGAACGATGTCACACCGGGAATTTTTGCGATCACCGCGCCGAATGCGGTATTCGGCATCGCCCCGAACGTCATGCCAAGATTTACCAACCCATTCTGGTATTTCTTATCCGGCAAAGTCTGCACCGTTTCGCCCACAACCGTAACGACTTCATCGTTGATGTAGATTAATTCGTTGCCGTCGCTCGGTCCGTCCATAAAGGCGTCAAGGTCAACCGTGCTACCGTCCGATGCGGTTTCGTAGAGTGACCAATAGGCATGTAGGCGAGAGCGTCCGCGCGCACGGATGCGGGGTGGAATGGATTGGCGTTGGCTGGAAACTGTTGTGTCGGGTTTCGTTGCTTTGGGACGGTTTAAAAAGCCCGCTACAATGGAAAGTCCAGAAGCGACGGTGAATAGCGTTGAAACGGACACGCCGCCAATGGCAAGCGATCCCAGCGCCGCTCCGCCTGCAATCGCGCCGACGCCGGTTGCCACAAGCGCCACAGATGCCGTGATAATCGCAATAGTGGCGAGAGCCTTACCCACCGTGACAGGCTTCGTGCAGCGGATTTACGACACGCCAGATGCGTAATGGGCGCATATGTGCTTGGAATACGCCTTTAGGGGATAATGCGTGGAAGCGCTTGCCGCCAAAAATTGCGCCGCATTGGTTCACGCCATCGTCGGTAACGCACTCCACTACCGCAACATCCCCAATCTGCGCCTCGTCAACCTCCGGTATGCCTGCATCAATCATCCCCAATGTCCAAAGATCGAGTAAAGTATAATGTGCCACCAATTCCAAAGCCTCCGCTTCTGTGTATTTACCCCTCCACCGTTTGCCGGGGTCGTCATTGCCGCATTCTACGCACCAATTAGCGGGCCACATGCAGCAATCTGGGATGGTAGGCCCGAAATCCATTGCTGCGCCTTTGGCGATATAGCGGTGAAGTTGCGTGGAAATCATCGTGGGCCGAACCTGCGTGTTTGATTTTGAATACCAGCAATATATGAAAAAAACGCATCATCGGGTGACCGCGTACGCTGATCCGCGTCGGTGAAAAAGTCTAGCGATGTGGTGGAGCGCGTTACGGTGGCGGTGCCAGCGGAGATAGTGATGGATCGGGTGCGAGAGCCGTTGTCACCGCCTTGGCTGTCAACGGAGATAGTGTCCGCTATGCCTTCCCATTCCCAATCTACGGGGCCGGAAGGCTGGCCATTGTCCGCTAGCACGACGGACCCGATACGTATAATCGAGCCGGGGATACTCTCGCGGTCTTCGTGCGCGTATTGGAGGGCGATTGCGTCAACGCCCGATAAGGTAAATTCTGCCCGATCTGCCACACCGTTGATAAGGTTTTGCAGAACCGGAAGGCCGGATAAGGTGCCAATACCTTTGTATCGGGTAATACCAGCACCAACTAAAGCATCGCCATTTACGTCTAAGTCACCTACACCTGACCACAAATATGCAGGGGGATCAGCTTCTAGCCGAAAGAGATATGCCTCACTTGCCACTGAATTAACCTTAGCGACGTGTAGTGTTGCGCGTCAATAGGGTTACGACCCCAATTGCGACAACTTCTGCGAACGTTGCGGGCTTGCTTCGTAGGCAGATTTCCCCGCCCTAGCAGCAGCCTTGTTTGCGTGAGCATTGGCTTGCCGCAAAATGTCCGAAGCAAACCCCGCTGGCGTAACAGAATTGCGCCCATCAACCGAGATATATTGCGTTACTGCCACGCCGCCGCCATTCCCCGGCGTCATCCTACCCAATGGGATAATCTTGCCGGATTGCGCTGGCTGAAAACCCTCAATGCCGTTTTCATTAATCTTGTAGAGCTTGCCCGCCGACACGTCACCGCCACTGGCTCTGGCTCCGCCGAACAAACCCGCAAAACTGGAAATAATCCCGCCTAGCCCGCCCGATGTAGAGCCATCTGCCTTGCCAAACAAACCGTCCGCCAAAGGCCCGATCAACTTACGCTGAATACCAATCTTGATGATCTGCCCGACGATATCGCCCAATGCACCGGTAAGGCCGAGCGCGTTGGTCGTGGCGCGAGCAAGGCTGTCGGCTACTTCATCTAACACCTCGATTTTGATGTTGTCGATTTCGTCGGACAGACTTCCAGCGTCATCAAGATTGTTACGGTATTTTTGGTATGGAGTTTCGTTATCTTGAAGCAATTTTTTCTGAGCGTTGGCACGGATTTCACCAAAGTCTTTTATTTGACCTTCAAGGTTAAACGATTCATCGCTACCCGGAGTAGCTTTCTGATATGCTAGTGCGAGCGCTTCGTAACGAGCATCGTATTCAGCATTGAAAGCCTCCTGCTCCTTAGCTTGCCTCTGAATGCGGCTTTTCGTTACGGACGCTTCCGACCGCAGCAAGTCAGCCTTATTATTATTCTGGTCAATTTGTACTTGCAAACCTTGGTTCGCAAGCGCCGCAGCTTTCTCTGTGTTGGCAGTAAGGATCGATTGCGCACGCAACTGAGCTGCGAGGGAAATAAGTAACTTCCCTTTGCCGTCACCAATCTTTTTTTCTTGCTCAAGATTGGTATATTTTATCTCGCGCTCAGCAAATTCAGCGTTCGCATTGGCAATAGCCGCTTCTGCCGTTTGCTCAATCGTTTGAGCCTGTTTTCCCTTTGCAGAAATAATCGCGCTATTGAGAGACTGGCTTTCTGCCTCGAATACATCGTCGCGGCGCTGGGCTTTGGCTTCTAGTGACGCTTGTGACGGACCCTTGCGTCCGCCACCTCCCGCTCCGCCAGCCGCAGCAGTAGCCGCCGCAAGCCCAACACCCTGCTGTAAGTTGGCAACGATCCTTTGACGACGTGCAATCTGCTTGTTAATCGTCGCCAACTCTTTGCCAGAAGCATTCGCTTTCAGCTTCTCCAAATCGGCGATTTGCTCCTGATATTTCTGCAAGTTGGCATCAATGCGCGTTGCGCCTTGGGGCTGATACGTCGCGGACCGACGTGGCGCAGGCGGCACAACCTGAGACATATTGATATTGCCGTTGGCGTCAGGACGCGGAACCTTGTAGCCAAGGCTTTCCAGTCGCGCGATAGCATCGGTCAGTTTCGATTGCGCCGTGCTTACCTTGAACCCAGCGAGGAACCGCCCGTTGAAGTTGGATACGCCGCCACGCTGCGGAACGCCTGCAAAATTAGATACGGTATCGCCAAATGTTTCACGAATACGATTGGCGGGACGATTGCGGATTTCATCAATCAAGCCAAGGATTTGCGAAATACTATCTCGGGTATAATTAGCCTGCTGACGAATACCCCCGAATGCCGCTTCCGCGCCCGACAAGAGAGGGGAAAATGCATTTTCCAGTCCCGAGAACGCAGCACGGATTTCCTCGCCAGCCGCGCGCGCATCCTGTCCCAATCCAGCGAAGCCATCTGAACCTTGCGTAAGAAAGTTGGCAAGCGATGTGGAAAACTGCCCACCTTGGTCAAACTCGCCAAATGTCACGGTAGCGGCATTTTTCAACACCGTCATCGCTTGATCGAATGTAACGGGAAGCTGCTTAAATTCCTCGTCAATCTGGCTGGTGAATTTTTGGTTAGTAAGCGCCGCCTTTAGATCGTCACCGGTAATTTTTCCTGCCTGCGACAGTGCGCGCAAAGCGCCGATATTCCCGCCCGTTAGCTGATCCGCCAACAATTTTGCCAAGCGAGGGGCGTTCTCGACAACGGAATTAAACTCCTCACCGCGAAGCGTACCGGACTGCAACGCTTGGAGGAATTGCCGCAAACCGCCCGAAGCCTCGGCAGCGGTCGCGCCGGATATTTGGAACGACTTGGTAACAGTCTCGGTTGCACGCGCAGATTGCTCTTGCGTAAGACCCAACTGCCCTGCATTACGCTGGAATGTGGCGTACAACTGTGCAGTTTCTGCCAAGCCAGTTCGCGTCTCATTGGCAATCCGCTGCGTATCCGTTTGAGCCTGCGCGAGATTCCCATTCTCCGCAGTAGCAAGGCGCAACTGCGCGTTGTACTGCTTATAGGCGTCGGTAAGCTCTAGGTATTCGCGCGCACCTTGGATTGCACCATAGCCTGCGACAGCGCCGAGAGCTAGGTTGCGCGCGCCACGGATGGCCCCGCCGATAGCGGAGCCGCCGCTTGCTGTAGATGGTGCGCTAGAAGCCTGTCCAGCCGCAATAATTTGTTGTGTGCGGGCGTTTGAGCGACGACGCTGGATATCGGCAAGCCGTTCCTCCGCACGAATGTCCGCCTGCGTTTCGTCCAGCCCGGCACGCTTGTATTGATTAATCAGCCGCAGTTGCGTTAGCTGATCGCGATAACCCTGCGCTTCGATTTTGTTGCCCGAAGCGGTTGCGCCTGCAAGTTTCGTCTGCAAGTCGATCTGGTCGCGGAGTAGGTAGTTGATTTTATCAACGGCGGCGGTTGGCGCGGCCATAGTGCCTGCGGAACCAAGCGCGGTGCCAGTTCGCATGATGGCGGTTTGGCGCGCAGCAAGCCCCGCGCTTGATTGCGTGGCAGCAATGCGTTTGCTGGTGCGTTCTGCCGATTGTGCGTCACGCTCGCGATTGGCGATGGAACGATCCACCATCGCGGAAATACGCGCCGTAGCCTGCGCTTCGGTTTCCACCTCTTTACGCTTGGCAGTCACCTTGCGAGCGGTCGCACGCTCAACAGCAGACGCTTCACGATCAACTTGACCAGTCACCGAGCCAGAGCCTACGGTTACAGGGGTGTTCGCCTTACGGATGCGGGCAAAGACATCCTCGGTTTTCTTCGCAGCGGCTTCCATAGCCGTTTCATAGGCCTTGGTGCGAGCTTCAATGGCAACGATGACGCTATCGGCAGTTACACCAGCCATGATTAATGCACCTTATGACCCTTGGCGTCAGCCCTAACATCGTCAGCAATCATCCACTCGATAGGCGGAGGCTCGCTATTCTCGCCCGCCTCATCGCCAGCGGCTTCTTTTTGCCGTTCATTCCAGACCCGAAGCGCCTTGCCGTATTCAACAAAGTCCCATTCGGCGGCATCTTGCCATGACATGCCCATTTGCAGGCAGTTGACTAGATATCCGGCGTATCCATCTGGTCCAAAGATTGAGGGCCGTCCGACGCGTCCGGTTCCGCCCCCGTCGCGAGGGCCTCGGCTTCCCCCGGTTCGTAGCCTTCCATGGTAGCGTGCAAACCAGCAGCGGCCAGTTTCCACAATTCCACGCGTGGACGCTCGTCAAGGTAAACCTGAATAGCGTGATTGACGTGAAAATCCTTGACTTCGGTTTCCACGCCATCCTTGATCTTACGCGCGCCGCCAATGAAGCCTTGGCGCACCACTTCTACCAATTCCGAGTTTTTCCAGCGCGCTTCAGTGGGCATCACCACCCATTCGCCGTCAGTGTCACGATACATGCCCGATAGAGAACGGGAGTAGATATCCCCAAGCGCTGCACCGGTAGATGTTTCCACCGCATCAATACGCTTGTTTTTCAGGTGGAATAGCCATTGCCCGTCGCCGAACTCAAGCCAAATGTGGTTGGGCATGGCTTACGCGTCCACCCAGACCCATTCCCCATCGCTTGCAATCGCCAGCGTGCCGTTAGCATAGGCTGCATTGCCTTCGCCCGTAACCTGGAAATTCGTAACCTGCGCCATTCCCTGCCAATAGCCCGCGTCAACAGCAGTTCCGCCGACCGGTTCCGAGAACTCGAAACGGAAATTGCTGCTATCGCTGGTTGCCATCAAGTCGCGGATAAGCGCGGCCTGCGTGCGGTTATAGACGATATTCAGCGAAATATCCCACTGGCGACCGGTAACCTGCAACACGCGCGACGGAATTGCTTCGGGATCGTCGCAGGGGTCAAGAACGTCATCAGTAGTGTTCTTCTGGTACGTGAATCCCTTACTCGTGGCGCCACAGATTTTGGTAAATACCTCGGGAGAAGCGCCGTCCCCTACGAGAACGCTGATATACCCGCCTTTGAGTCTCGTAGGAAACAGAGCCATGAGATAGTTTTCCTTCTAACGGAACGTGCCGTCTCACGACGGGGAATTTGAACTATTGGCTTATAGCGCGGATAACACGTTAGGTAAAGCCTCACCACTAAGCCGAAACCTCCGCCGTCCACTGCGAAATCAAATGGAAAATACTAGCCTCCGCGCTATCCCGAACCACCGTGTTTGATACCCATGAAAGGTCCAGCGTAGCGGGGTAAGGACACAACACGGGCGACTCCTCCAAATCCAAATGCACCCCGTCCAACTCCACCACACGCTGTCCAATCTGGTTGGCTACCGTCTCGCCCTCGGTATAGGCGTGAATTGCGAACCTAGTCGTGGTGGCGTCCATGCACTGAATGCCATCTGGCGAAATGATCGGCACACCGACAAAACCATAGGGATATGGCTGGTTTGCGGGGATTTGTTGCGGATACCACCTAGCGGCTATGTTGGCGACGTTGAGCGCTTTTAGGCGAGCTACTAGAGCATAGCGGACGTATAGGGCGGGGTCTTTATTGGCCAAGGCTGCGCTGCCTACGGCCTATGTCATTTATCATGCGGCCCAAATCGCGCGGAGAAATGCCGCCTATGTTAATAGCTTGGCGCTTACTCTCTCCGTCGATCATTTCCCGCACAATCCGGCGAACATCATCTTCGGTCACTTGCCGGTGTCCTGAATTTCGATGCGCTTTGTATCGGTAGCGGGCGCACCATCCTTACCCCACCCCTTAGCCACGGCATCCTGTAGCACCTCGGCCTTTACCGTCAGCACCTCCGCCCCAGCCTTGAACGCCGTAAGCGAGCCGGAAGGCCAGCGATAATCTTTGTCGCGGGTCACGATTAGTTTTGCCACAATGAATTTTCCTGTTGACATGGCTGTTGCAGGCATTATGCCCTAGCTATCAGTTTTAAGCAATGGAGTGAGGGAATGACGCAAACCATAGAAACACAAGCCCGCATCGTTCGGGAAGCCATATTCAGCATCGTCAATCACCACGAAACATCGCTAGAGGATATGACAGCGATGATTGGAGCCGCTATGAACGCCAGCGATGATGTTTTGGCTAAGTTGGGGAGGCTGTTGAAGTGACGGATAAGCTGGAAGAGACGAGCCTGGTTGAGCGGCTGCGGGAACCAATCGCAAAAGAGATCGCGGTTCATTGTGCACGCCGTCCGTGGATCAGCATGGCGACTGATTACGATAAGCGCGCGCTGATGAAGTCGCACGGTATTATCCCGCCAGTGGTCGCCGATGAAATGACCATCGAAGGTGCATTCACTGTCGCCGATAGCGTGCTTGCCCTACCGGCCCTGCGCTCACTTCTCGACGCCCTCGAAGCCTCCATGAAGAGGGAGGCTGACTTGATCGAGCGATGCGCGAAGGTCGCCGACCTAGTCGCCAAACAATGCAGTCTTGATCTCCGTTGCCTCAAAGCAGCGGGCGACGACTTGCCCGGCGAATGCAAAGCTAGCGGTGGCCAGATCGAAGCGCTCCGTATCGCCAAAGTGATCCGCGGAATCGCCCTCTCTCAAACTCAGGAAGGACGGTCGTGAAGGCATTCGTCTGCGTCGGTCTCGCGATCATCTTCACGCTGCTGTTCGTGTCGATCGATGCTGAGACCGGATGGGTATTCGGCTGCGATGGTCAGCCCTGCACGTCGCATCCCGCAAATCAGGAGCAACCCCAATGACATCTCAGGCACTGGAAGAGCGGGAAGCGATAGCGGCTGCATTTGAGGCAGCGGGTGACAGCCACGCCGCACGATTTGTTCGCGAACAACCGAGGAGGGACGCTGCTCGGCGCGGATACAAAGCCCAACAGAGCGAGCGGGGTGATCGGGAGGCGATTGCGCGGATCATCAACCCTTCCGCCTGGGGCTGGCATGACCGCTGGTTAACCGAGGCTGACGCTGAAAAGATGGCAGGCCGCGCCGCTAGTCTTAGAAAAGATGCGCACGGTCATGTAGCAGCATCGCTCGCCCAGGCCGACGCCATCCTCG
>Ga0247813_10002385_pt1 | contig 12956 bp, 12 predicted proteins | sample UWRJL169409C1_FD_180719 | JGI IMG/M metagenome (GOLD analysis project Ga0247813, IMG submission 180719) | Plant litter microbial communities from Arlington Agricultural Research Station in Wisconsin, United States - UWRJ-L169-409C-1 | ecosystem: Environmental > Terrestrial > Plant litter >... | reverse complement strand
TCGATGCGCAATATGGTGAAGAAAGCCGGAAATGTTTTCCCGATTGATATAGAAGAGGAAGTGAAACGGATTGCTTCTAACGGCGGAACACCACTGGTTGTTGCTGAAAATGAAATGGCACTTGGGGTGATTGAATTGCAGGATATTATCAAACCTGGTATCAGTGAACGTTTTGACCGTCTGCGTAAAATGGGGGTGAAAACGGTAATGGTGACTGGTGATAATCCGCTGACGGCCAAGTTTATTGCAGAAAAAGCTGGTGTGGATGATTTTATCGCAGAAGCGACACCGCTGGATAAAATGAATTATATCAAAGAAGAGCAGCTGCAGGGAAAACTTGTAGCCATGATGGGCGATGGTACCAATGATGCGCCGGCATTAGCACAGGCTGATGTAGGTGTTGCGATGAACAGTGGCACGCAGGCGGCAAAAGAAGCCGGGAATATGGTGGATCTGGATAATGACCCAACTAAACTGATCGAAATTGTTGAGATTGGTAAACAGCTGCTGATCACCCGTGGAACGCTGACTACTTTTTCAATTGCGAATGATGTAGCTAAGTATTTTGCGATAGTACCTGCATTATTTATCGCCTCTATACCCGCCTTACAAAGCCTGAACATTATGGGCTTACACAGTCCGGAAAGCGCAATCATGTCAGCCGTTATATTCAACGCCATCATTATTCCGATACTGATCCCGCTGGCATTAAAAGGAGTAGCCTACAAACCTATCGGTGCCAGTGCGTTATTACGCAGAAACCTGCTGATATATGGTTTGGGAGGGGTAATCGCACCATTTATCGGAATAAAAATTATTGATTTACTCGTTGGTTTATTTGTTTAAAATAACATATCATGAAAAAGTACATATTACAGTCGATACGCCTTACAGCCATTTTAATGGTCTTATTGTGTGTCATTTACCCACTTGTCGTAGCCTTTGCCGGTGGATTTTCAAAAGGAAAAGGAAATGGCGAACAGGTAATGAAAAACGGTAAAGTAGTTGGGTACGCCTTGCTGGGGCAGTCGTTCACCAAACCGGAATACTTCTGGGGCAGACCATCTGCGGTTGGTTATAATGCTGCCGGTTCTGCGGGTTCAAATAAGGGGCCTTCAAATAGAGATTACCTGCAAGTGGTGAAGGAACGTGTGGATACGCTCCTCAAATATCATCCGTACCTGAAACGCAGTGATATCCCCGCAGATATGGTCACTGCTTCAGGGAGTGGCTTAGATCCGGATGTTTCAATTGAAGGTGCTGCAATACAGATTAAAAGGGTTGCTGCGGTTCGAAAATTAGACGAGAAGATAGTGGCCGGACTGGTAAAGGAAAATGCGAAGGGTCCTTTCTTAGGCCTGTTCGGTCCTTCTTCCGTGAATGTGCTGGCGCTGAACCTGGCGCTGGATAAGCTGACAAAATAGTTTGATTAAAGCGGGTTCTTCCCGGGTTGTTAAAAGAATCACATGAGAACGTTTTTTGAGGTTTTTATTACTGCGGCAATAACTTTTTGTACTGGCTTCCTGTTTTTAAAATACCGGTCAGTACCGAAAAGAAAATTAAAACATCATCCTGCCGGGCAGTTCAATAGGGAGCAGGGTAATGGTGTACGAATGGATGGCAAAACAGCGAAAAGGAGCTTAATGACTAATGCTGCAACTGATCATAGAACGGAGCATAAACGGAAATATCCTCCTCAGCTGATATGGCTGCTGCTATTGGGAATGACATTTTTTTCGGTTGTATGTTATCTGGTGGAAAAAGGAATGATTATCTTGAAATGGTAAATCAATATGGATAACGATCTGGATGAGCAAAGTAAAGAACCTTCCGTAAGCCAGTTTATTGAACTGGTGAAGAAATCCCGTCGAGGCAAATTTAAGGTCTATATCGGGATGAGTGCCGGGGTGGGTAAAACCTACAGGATGTTGCAGGAAGCGCAGGCCTTGTTGAAAAATGGAATAGACATTAAAATCGGTTATATAGAAACACATAACCGGGTTGAAACGCATGCATTGCTGGCAGGGATCCCGATCATTCCGAGACGAAAGCTGTTTTATAAGGGCAAGGAAATGGAAGAGATGGATGTACAGGCTATCTTAAGCCGTAATCCGGAAGTGGTAATCGTAGATGAACTGGCCCATTCTAATATTGAAGGCAGTAAAAACGCAAAACGCTGGCAGGATGTTATGGATATACTCGAGGCTGGAATCAGTGTGATTTCAGCGGTTAATATTCAGCACCTGGAAAGTATTAATGAAGATATAGAGCAAATTACCGGGATTGCGATTACAGAAAGGATACCGGACCGAATCCTGGATATTGCCGATGAGATTGTCAATATCGACCTGACCGCAGATGAGCTGATAGACCGGCTGAAGGCGGGGAAAATATATGAGCCGACCAAGATTGCAACGGCGCTGGGGAATTTCTTTCAGCCGGAACGGATTTTACAGCTAAGGGAACTGGCGCTGAAGGAGGTAGCACATCACGTGGAAAGAAAAATCAGTATAGAGGTCCCCAAGCAGATCAAACTCAGACCCGAACGTTTTATGGCCTGTATTTCCACAAATAATAAAACCGCACGGATCGTGATCCGCAAAACGGCAAGGCTCGCCTCTTATTACCGGTCGCCCTGGATTTTACTGTATGTGCAGCATACCAGCGAAAATAGTGACCGGATTAAGCTGGATCTGCAGCGGCACCTGATTAATAATTTTAAACTGGCGACTGAATTGGGTGCGGAAGTGATTAAAGTGAAAAGTGATGAAATTACGGATACGATTATCCGCATAGCTGAAGAAAAGGAAATCACAACCATCTGTATCGGCAAACCACACTTAAATCTCTTCCAGGTGATTATGCGGACTGCGGTGTTTAGTGGGTTGCTAAAAAACCTAAGTAAAAACGATATAGATTTGGTCATCCTTTCCTAATGGTAACCAGCTGATATCTGCAATCGCCCTGCAAATTAAAGATGCTCCCGTGGTTTACTTGGAGGAAGAACCTTCCTCCGTATCGTGGGAAGTCAGGTCTGGAATTATCATTCGCAATGCCGGTTTTACGGGGATAATAATTAAATAGATTGAAGAATAACTGATGAAACCTGCATAAATTAGCCTTGATAAAAAGGTAGAACTTTAGACAAGGTTTTATAACAAAAAACAGCTTGAAGCAGCTGTTGATAAAAGAATATATACTCGTGATAAATCAATTATAAACTGATGAAGATAAAAACTAAACTGCGCCTGGGATTTGGGTTCCTGTTCGTGGTAGTCCTCTTGTTTGGCTCGATCTCTCTGTATTATATGAACAAAATCTCAGAAAGTTCAAAGGTGATCCTGAAGGATAACTACAAAACACTGAGCTACACCCGTGATATGAGAGAGGTGTTGGATCAGCGTGATCTTCCGCTGACTAAAGACCAATTCGATACCTTAAAAGCGAAGCTGGATCTGGAACATAAAAACGTGACTGAAAAAGGAGAGCTGGATGATGTGCATGCGCTTATGGACGCTTTGTTTATTCTTAGCGATACCACAACGGCGATGGCTAAGCAAAAAATGGCTGCCGCAAGTATGCGTAAACATCTCAGTCATATCGACCAGCTTAATATGGCTGCTATCGTCAGGAAAAACGATGCCGCACAAAGGGCGGTAGAAAAAGCAGGTTTATATCTTGTAACCGCGGCAGCTTTGTGTTTCCTTGTATTGTTTTCATTTGTGGTCAATTTTCCTGGTTTTGTCGCCAATCCGCTGCGTGAGTTTTCTGATGCTATCCAGGAGATAGGAAGAAAGAATTATAAACAGCGGTTACATTTTGACGGGACAGATGAGTTTGCTGAACTGGCCAGATCTTTTAATGAAATGGTTACCCAGCTCAATAAATGGGAGAACAGTAATTTGGCCAAGGTGCAGTCTGAGAAGCTACGGATCGAAGCCATCATTGAGCAGATGCAGGACGCAATTATCGGTCTCAATGAAAAACAGGAGATCCTTTTTATGAATAAAGTCGCTGCTCAGATCCTTAACGTTAACGAAGGACAAATGATAGGTCTGAATGTAAAGGAGCTTACAAAAAAGAACGATCTGATGACCAGAATTCTGAATAACGAGGGAAGTAACCAGCCGATCAAAATCTACGCTGACCATAAAGAATCTTACTTTCAACTCCAAAAGCGAGAAATCATCGTTCCTGTTTTTGATGATCTTGATGCACCTGTCGTTCTGCAAACCAGTAAAACTGCTGGAATGGTGTATATTCTGAATAACATTACTGAATTTAAAGAACTGGACGAAGCTAAAACCAATTTCATTGCGACTGTCTCCCATGAGTTAAAAACACCGATATCTTCGATTAAAATGAGCTTGAAATTGCTGGATGACGATCGCATTGGTTTGATGAATGCAGAGCAGAAACAACTGGTGGCACATATCAAAGATGATTGCAGCAGGTTGCTGAAAATTACCAGTGAACTGCTCGATCTGGCGCAGGTGGAAACAGGTAATTTACAGTTGAATTTTGTAAAAGCCAATCCGCTGGAAATTGTTGATTATGCATTGAATGCAGTAAGGTTCCAGGCAGATCAGAAACAGATCCATCTGGAATTGCTGAATGATAAAAATATGCCATTGGTTTTTGCAGATGTCGAAAAAACAGCCTGGGTACTGATTAATTTTTTATCTAATGCTTTGCGTTACAGTGCAGAAAAATCCAAAGTGCAGATCCGTATTGAAGAAAAAGATAAGGGAGTTGAGTTTTCTGTCAGAGATTTCGGAAAAGGAATTGATGAGCAGTACCAGAAGAGGCTGTTCGACCGTTACTTTCAAGTTCCGACAGATGGAAACAATAAGTCGGGTTCCGGACTGGGATTAGCTATTTCAAAGGATTTCATTCAAGCAGAAAACGGAAGAATATGGGTAGAAAGTGAAATAGGGGCAGGGAGCAGGTTTTGCTTTTCACTGCCTGTAGCGGAGTAAGTAAAGCAGCATATTTATGACAGATTATCAATTATTTATGATGCTGAAAGCTAAAGCTGCCGCCAGTTTTGCGGTGCGCTGTTCCTGATCATAAACAGGATTTAATTCGGCGATATCCGAGCTGATTACTTTTCCGCTGTCCATAATGGCTTGCAGCAGGCTAAAGAAAAACGGGTCGGGAAATAAGCCTGAATAAGCCGGGGCACTTACCCCCGGTGCCACTGCAGATGAAAAAGCATCCATACAGATCGTCAGGTATATATAGGTAGATCTGTTGATAAAATCTTTGATTTCCTCCTGCAATTCGTGTTGCTGCAAAGGTTGCAGTCTATCGGCAGAGATATAGGTTACTCCTAAATTGTCTGCTGTTTCGAATAGAAGTCTGGTATTACTGTTTCGTTGAATGCCTATAGGCATGTAGCTAAAATGCTGACCAGCAGCATGGCAATCATCTGCAATCTGAAAAAAGCCGGTACCGGAATTTGTAAGGTTTTGCACGGGTTGCCTTAAGTCAAAATGTGCGTCAAAATTGATGATGCCGATAGTTTCCGTTTCTTTTATTCCCTTACGGATACCTGTATAATGTGCGTAAGCAACTTCATGTCCTCCGCCAATTACCAATGGCTGGTAACCTGATTGAATTAAGGTGGAAATGATCATTGACAACGTTTCCTGCGCTGTTTCCATATCCCGGTTTTGACAGGTGACGTTGCCGAGATCCAGAAAGAGTATATCTTCTTCAAATTGAACAGGCAAATTACAGCTCGCCCTACGAAAATGGTCGGGCCCATCTGCCGCACCTGTTCGTCCGCCGTTACGTCTTACTCCCTCGTCACATGCGAATCCGATCAGCGCTATTCCTTTTTTTGTATCGCTAAGCGCCGGGATTTCCAGTGCTAACAAATCTACAGGAACAATCCGCTGATGCCAGCGTTGCGCGGCAGGATCGTTACCATCGTTTCGGCCAGTCCATATTCCGGCAGTAGTTTGTGTATAAAACAGCGGATTTAAGTTGAGCATAATTAATTTTTTTAGATGTTCCTGCGGTTGCTAGTAGCCATGATTGGCCAGGTTCCTGTTTATTGAGTTTTCCTGCAATTATTTGAAATTCACAATAGCTGTCTGGTATCCCTTAGATTTACCTTTTTTCCAAAGATTGACTGGTTGCAATTGTCCCTGCTGATACAGTATCTCACGGTAATCGCTGCAGGGATATGCCTGCATATCAGCAAGCAGGCCGGGACTAATCGTACCCCGGTCGTTTAAATTCAGTGCCCTGGCCGCCCTGAAGGTTAATCCGGCAAAAACCTCTGCTGTACTTAGTTTTTCTGATGCGCTCATTACTGCAGCCTGCAGCAATAAATTACCCATAGGAGCTGAGCCCGGATTCCAGTCGCTCGCAATAGCCAGACAGGCACCACCATCTAGTAATTTTCTTGCCGGCGCATAATGCATCCCTAAACCCAATGATGCACCGGGTAGAACAACTGCAACGGTACCGCTGGTTTTCAGTAGCGCTATTTCTACAGGAGTTGAAGCTTCCAAATGATCAGCGGATAAGGCACCTGTTTCTACCGCAACTGCTAAACCACCCGTGCTGAACTGGTCTGCATGAACAGTGAGTTCAAAACCCATCGCTTTTGCGGCCTTTAAATAATACAAGGCATCCTCACTGTTGAAAGCACTTTCTTCAATGAAAATATCCACTCTTCCGGCCAGGTTTTCTGATTTAATCAGTGGTAACAGATCAGTCAAAATATGGTCCAGGTATGCTCTGGCGTTACCGTCAAAATCCTTAGGCAGCAAATGTGCGGCCAGGCAGGTAGGGATCAAATCGGCCCCTGCCTCATCAGATGATGATGCGTTTTTTATCGCTCTTAGCTGCTTCAATTCATTTTCTACACTTAATCCGTAACCGCTTTTCACCTCTATTGTAGTTACCCCTTGTAATAAATGACGTTTAGCACGCTGTTGTACAAGTGTGCTCAGCGTTGCTTCATCGGCAGCACGTGTCTGCATAACAGAATCCCATATGCCACCGCCCGATTTAGCGATATCAAGATAAGACCTGCCCTGGATCCGCATGCTATAATCTTTCGCCCTGCTGCCTGCGAAACAGATATGCGTATGGCAATCGATAAAACCAGGAAGTAATACCTGCTCACTTGCAATTTCTTCTATCAGGAATCCCGGATTGGCGGTTCTCAGCTTTGCGAAATCTCCGGTTTCAACGATAAGTCCGTTTTCAATAATTACCCCCCCGTCAGGAATAATAACAAGCTGGTTATCTTCTAATGCACCGTTGTCGCCCATGCCTGAAAGCGGCAGGATCTGGCTGAATGGTCCGATAAGTGTTTTCATTACAGGTATCTGGTTAAATGATTTTATAAAGTAGTCTGATTTTATCAAGGGGTATATTCCTGGCCTGTGAATCGGTTGCGTTGGATAAACAGGATATTCAAAAATTATAACTCAAGTGTTTAAAACTTATAAACTTAAATTGAATTTATCTGCCCAGTGTTCTGCTTTTTCGTATCCCGCATCTGCGTGACGGAATATACCCATTGCCGGGTCATTGTACAGCACCCTGCTGATGCAGGTAGCAGCACGTTCTGTACCATCCGCAACTACAACCATACCGGCGTGCTGTGAATAACCCATACCTACACCGCCACCGTGGTGAAAAGATACCCATGTAGCGCCGCCAGAAGTATTGGCCATCAGGTTTAACAAAGGCCAGTCGGACACCGCGTCAGAACCATCCTTCATCGACTCTGTTTCACGGTTTGGTGAAGCTACCGAACCACAATCCAGATGGTCTCGCCCAATGACGATTGGCCCTTTTACTTTGCCGCTTGCAACCAGCTCATTAAATATTAATCCTGCTTTTTCACGTTCGCCCATTCCAAGCCAGCAGATCCTTGCCGGCAAACCCTGGAAACTGATTTTATCCTGTGCTTTTTGCAACCAGTTAATCAGGTGCGTATTTTCCGGAAAAGCTTCCATCAGCGCCCGGTCAGTCGTATAAATATCTTCCGGATCGCCTGATAAGGCCACCCATCTGAACGGGCCTTTCCCTTCGCAAAATAAAGGACGGATATAAGCAGGGGTAAATCCCGGGAAGTTAAAGGCATCTTTTTCACCACCTTGTTTAGCGAATTCCCTTAAGTTATTGCCATAATCGAAGGTTACTGCACCAAGTTTTTGCAACTCCAGCATAAAGCCTACGTGTCGGGCCATACTGGTCAAAGAAAGTTTTTTGTATGTTTCCGGATCTGCATTTCTCAAAGATAACGCCTCCGGTAAAGTCAGCCCGTTCGGAACATAGCCATTCAGCGGATCATGCGCCGAAGTCTGGTCGGTCAGGATATCCGGCACCAGATTGTCCTCAAGCAAGCGTTCGAGCAGATCCCCGGCATCGCTTACCAGTCCAACAGACAATGTTTCTCCTTTTACTTTTGCTTCGTTAATCCAGCTGATTGCTTCTTCATAAGAATAGGTCATCCGATCAATATATTGCGTATCCACCCTTTTTTGGATCCTCGTCGCATCCACATCGGCACCCAGGAATATTCCTCCCGCCATAGTTGCTGCCAGCGGCTGCGCACCGCCCATTCCACCAATTCCTGCGCTGACAATAAGTTTTCCCTTGAGCTCGCCACTGAAATGCTGGTTACCACATTCAACAAAAGTTTCGTAAGTGCCCTGCAGAATGCCCTGTGTTCCGATATAGATCCAGCTTCCTGCGGTCATCTGGCCGTACATCATCAGTCCCTTGCTGCGGAGTTCATTAAAATGTTCCCAGTTTGCCCATGCAGGGACAAGATTACTGTTCGCAATCAAAACCCTTGGCGCCTGGGGATGGCTGCGGACAATGCCTACCGGTTTGCCGGATTGTACCAGCAGAGAATGGTCTTCATCCAGTTCCAGCAGGATTTCAATGATTTTTCTCAAGGCTTCCGGATTACGGGCGGCCTGACCGATACCGCCGTATACCACCAGTTCCTCCGGATTTTCGGCTACTTCCCCATCAAGGTTATTCAGCAGCATCCGTAATACTGCTTCGGTTTGCCAGCTTTTTGCGTTTAGTTCCGTGCCTGTCGGTGCTTTATAAACAGGGTGGTTGGCGTAGGTATTAATAAATGCTGAATTCTTCATTGTTGTTCAGGTTGATGTGATGTTGCTGAGCGGTAGTTTCTGCGGTTTCCAGTAATCTGCCGCTGGTAATTAGTTGGTGGAGCTGATTGATGTCATCAGCAAAAACACGGTCTTCGCTAATGATGGGCACATGCTGGCGTACCAAATGATGACAAGCTTCTATCACTGGTGCCGATTGTAAAGGTCTTCTGAATTCAATTGCCTGGGCAGCATAAAGCAGTTCGATAGCTTGTATATATTCAAGGTTATCAATCACCATGTGTAATTTTCTGCCGCTGATGGAGCCCATAGAAACATGGTCTTCCTGACCCATTGAAGTCGGCACACTATCCGCACTTGCGGGAAAACAAAAAGTTTTATTTTCAGTAACCAACGCTGCGGTAGTGTACTGAGGGATCATTAAACCCGAATTCAATCCCGCATCTGCTGTCAGCAGTTTAGGTAAACCATACTTACCCTCATTCATCAGGTAACAGCGGCGATCTGCTATATTCCCCAGTTCTGCAGCCGCAACAGTCACGTAATCCAGTGCCATGGCCAGCGGTTGTCCGTGGAAATTACCTCCGCTGATCGTATCTTCTGCGCTGAAAATAACCGGGTTGTCAGTTACAGCGTTGAGTTCAATTTCCGTAAGTTGTTTCAGGTGCAGCCAGGCATTGCGGGATGCGCCATGAACCTGTGGCATACAGCGGATAGAATAGGGGTCCTGCACACGGCTGCAATTAATGTGTGAGTTGTTGATCGCTGATCCTTCCAGCAGGGCCGAGAGCCGGTGTGCCACCAGTATGGTACCTTTATATGGCCTTAACTGGTGTAAACGGGCATCAAACGGGCGTTTAGATCCTGTTAACCCTTCGAGTGACATTGCCCCGATCAGGTCGGCCAGGTCGAGCGCATTACTCAAACGCTGAATAGCCTTAACCGCAAAAGCGAGGATGAACTGCGTACCGTTAATCAGCGCCAGCCCTTCTTTCGGTCCAAGTAAAATAGTGCTTAAATTATATTCTTCCAGTACTTTGGCCGTTGGCATACGTATTCCTTTATGAAAAACTTCTCCCAGTCCAATCAGTGGCAGAAATAAGTGAGAAAGCGGAGCAAGATCGCCTGATGCACCTACAGAGCCTTTTTCGGGTACCACAGGGATAATATCATGATCTATAAACCAGATTATTCTTTCCAGCGTTTTTGGTGAGATACCGGAGTAACCTTGCGCAAGTGCGTGGACTTTCGTAATCATCATGATTTTGGCGATCTCTGCCGGAATTGGTTTACCCACTCCAACGCTGTGGCTTTTTAATATGTTCACCTGTAAAAGGGAAGTATCATTTTCTGAAATATGGGTATCACACAGGGGACCGAAGCCTGTGTTTACGCCATACACGGGTTGCTGACTTTCCACTATTTTTTTTACCTCTTCCCAGGAAGAATGGATTTTTGAAGCAGCTGCTGTATCAATTTCACCTTTGGTTGTGCCGGCGGCAATGGCCAGGCAAATCCCACTGGTCAGCTGATCGCTGCCGTAATAAAATATGCTATGCATCGGTAGTAGATTTAATCGGTTGATGTATCTTTTCCGCAATCCGCTCCACGATATTGGTGGATTTGAATGCGGTTTCCAGGTTAGTTAATGTATTTAATATGGCTTCACTTCCGGGGTTGCCATCGGCAACTTCTTCCATTGTTTCACGGATAGCATCCCAGACTGGAATAATCTTTTTTAGTAGTTTTTTGCCTTCCGGGGTGAGTTTTACCAATTGCTTGCGTGCATCTTCCTTGCTGGTTGTAGTGGCGACAAGACCTTTGCTTTTAAGATTGGTAATGAGCTGACTGGCAGCCGGGTGTGATACTTCGATCTGCTCGCATAATTCCTGTATTGTCAGTGTTTTATGTATGGATAGCAGTTGAAATACGGGGAACCAGGTAGTTTCAAAAACAATGCCTTCCGCACGGTAGGCTTTATTGATTTCTGAAAGAAATAATTCGCTGAGGCGCTTTAACCGGCTACCCAGAACGAGATACCCTAATGATTGGTAATAATTCATGTTTTAAATATATAAGTTATTATATAAGTTCTTATGTATTATTATAAAAAAATGAATTTACATGTTGTTGATCAGATAGTTATAGTTTTATTTATTGAAGCAGATCTTCCGGTGTATCTTAACTTGATGTTTGGTTTTGACATTCGTTAATGTATCATGATGCTGGTATGATAATTTATTTAATAAATTTTTGGAGATTTAACTATACTGAAACCTGCGCTAAACATAGCCCGGCCGTTTTCGGTAGGTTTAGAACCCTCATAAGATAAAGTTTAGTAAGGAAAACCATATGAATGATAGTGCAATTATCAATTTTCCGATTTTAAGAGTCACTAATGCTACCGGCTTGGAAACTTCGGATACGCTGGCGATAGAAGAGCCCCTGGAGATCAGGTTGGTGTATGGGCCGAAAGAAAACCGGACTGTTAAAAATATCTCGGTTACTATGCGGACGCCTGGTCATGATGCGGAACTGGCTGTGGGATTCCTGTTTACAGAAGGCATTATCCAGCTTAGGACTGAACTTGCTGCGGTGAACCACTGTTTTATCGCTTGTGCGGAAAATAAAGAAAATGTAATCCAGGTAGAACTGACTGAAGCAGCTGTACCGAACCTGCCGGATACTGACCGGAATTTCTATACCACGTCAAGCTGTGGGGTTTGCGGAAAAGGATCTATCGCTGCGATCAGGACAGTAAGTGTTTACCATCCGGGAGAAAATGATGACCACACCGTGGCTTATGCCGTTTTGCATGAGTTGCCCGGCCTTCTCCGTGAGCATCAGCGTGTTTTTGAAGCTACCGGCGGGTTACATGCTTCGGCTTTGTTTACTGCTGATGGCCAGTTGCAGCTGGTAAGGGAGGATGTGGGGCGGCACAATGCGCTGGATAAATTAATTGGTGCTGCATTGGAACTGGATTGGCTGCCACTTGATAAATCAGTTTTGCTGTTAAGTGGCCGGGCGAGTTTCGAGTTGATCCAGAAGGCTGCGATGGCTGGGATCAAAATTATAGCAGCTGTAGGGGCACCATCTAGCCTTGCGGTACAATTGGCAGATGAGTTTGGGATTACTTTGGTTGGCTTCCTGCGCCAGCAACGTTTTAATATATATACTGCGGTTCACCGCATTACAATGGATAATTATGAAAATCAGAATTAAAGGAAATGCCTTGAGATATCGTCTGACCAGGTCGGACATCGCTACTCTGGCCCAGGAGGGCTATCTGGAAGAACGCACCACGTTTTCCGGCCAGTCGCTCGTTTACGCAATCAGTATTACAACAGATGAGCGTCTTTCTGCGAAGTACGTTAACAATACGATCACCCTGTACGTTTCTTCCGGGATGATTACTGAACTGGCGGTGACAGAGCGGGTAGGTTTTGAAGATAAAACAACTGATTTACATTTGCTGGTGGAGAAAGATTTTACTTGTCTGGATACGGTAGAAGAAGATCAAAGTGATAATTATCCAAACCCACTGGCTGCTGAAGCAGATTAATTATCAACTGATCAGTTTGTTTATCTATCACTGGTTCCGGTCATAACAAAACAGGGGGCAATTACGTATTCATTCAAATTTAAAAGCATGTCCGGTTTAACTAATTTACCAACCAGGATACAGGGGTTAGTCCTTGCCGGTGGTAAAAGTTCCCGTATGGGAACAGATAAAGGAATGATAGATTGGCATGGAAAAGAGCAACGTTATCATGTGGCGGATTTGTTAATGCCCTTCTGTGAACAGGTTTTTATTTCGTGCCGTTCAGACCAGCAGAAGGG
>Ga0247813_10002384_pt1 | contig 12967 bp, 13 predicted proteins | sample UWRJL169409C1_FD_180719 | JGI IMG/M metagenome (GOLD analysis project Ga0247813, IMG submission 180719) | Plant litter microbial communities from Arlington Agricultural Research Station in Wisconsin, United States - UWRJ-L169-409C-1 | ecosystem: Environmental > Terrestrial > Plant litter >... | reverse complement strand
AGCGCAGAACCACTTAAAGAGAAGAACCCCGTCTCGCGACGGGGTTCTTTCTGTTAGTGCTTGAGAGTGGATCCAAGGGGATTCGAACCCCTGACCCCCTGTTGTTTTCAGCGAGTCGGGAATTTGTATGATTCGAACTGACACTTCGAGATTTTTCGGACTAAGTACTGGTCAATCGGTCTTTTCCAAAACCAAGCTTGCGTATCGCGATGGTCGATTTTATCGCCCTTGAGTAGTTTCGGCCACTCTCGAAGTCGCTGAACTGTCGAATAAGTGTCGACCGGTCGCGAATCAAGCGTCTGAATCGAAATGGGCTTCGTCAAGCGGTGGTGAGGCGGGACGCTAACGCATTGACCCGGATAGTGAGCTCGTCGAACGCGGCATCGAACGCGGCGTCGGTACCGACCGCCACCGGGTCGGGAATCGACCAGTGCAGGGCGTCCGTGCCGAGCTCCTCGTGGGCGGCATCGCAGACCGTGATCACCAGGTCCGTGTCCGCCGCAACCTCGGCGATACCCTGCGGAGTGCGTGCCGGCAGGACCAGTCCATGACGTTCAGCGGTCGCGATTGCACCGGCAGCGATTGTCACTGCGGGGTGGGTGCCGGCGGAAGCGGCAGGGATGCTGCTGCGCTGGGCCCAGAGTTCGGCGGCGAGCTGGGAGCGGGCGGAATTCGCGGTACAGACGAATAGCACCCGTCGGGCGGCGGCGGCACTCGAGGGGCCGAGCTGGTCGAACCCGCCCTCGGCCAGGTGCACGTAGCTGCGCCGGCGGTCGGCCTCGGAGCGGCGGCGGCTGATCATTCCCTCCCGCTCGAGGACGCCCAAGTGGTGGGCGACGAGGTTCGAGGGCATGCCGAGTCGCTGCTGCAGCTCACCCGGGGCGAGGTCGCCGAGGGTGAGGAGGTCGACGATCCGCAACCGTGCGGGGTCGGCGAGGGCCGCGTGCCGTGCGGCCCGCGCCTCGAGGTCAGTTCGCTCTTTGTTCATTGACTCAATCTTGACTGAGCTATCTCTTTCCGTCAAGATGTGAACATCATGACTTCCACACGACCGTCTCTTCCGTCGCTACTGCGCCGTGCTGTCGCCGAGCTCCTCGGCACCGGCCTGGTCGTGACGGTTGTCGTCGGATCCGGCATCGCCGCCCAGACTCTCTCGCCGGACGACACCGGGCTGCAGCTGCTGGAGAACTCGATCGCCACCGCCTTAGGCCTGGCGGTGTTGATCCTCGCCTTCGGGCCGGTATCCGGGGCACACTTCAACCCCGTCGTCTCCGCCGTCGACGCGATCCTCGGCCACCGCAGCGGCACCGGGCTCCGCCTTGGAGAGGTCGGCGTCTACGCGGCCGCACAGTTCACCGGTGCGATCGGAGGCGCGGTACTCGCCAACGTGATGTTCGAGATCCCGACCCGCATCGCGACCACTGAACGGACGACCGCGGGGCACCTGCTCGGCGAGGTCGTCGCCACCGCGGGCCTCGTATTCCTGATCTTCGCCCTCGCCCGCACGAACCGCGGCGCGCTGGCTGCCGCGGCGGTCGGTGCCTACATCGGCGCCGCTTACTGGTTCACCTCCTCCACCTCGTTCGCCAATCCCGCGGTGACCGTCGGCCGCATCTTCTCCGACACCTTCGCCGGGATCGACCCCGCCTCCGTCCTCCCGTTCGTCGCCGCGCAGATGGTCGGCGCCGCCCTCGGCGCAGTCGCCGTCGTCTACCTGTACCCGGGGGTTGGGCGCGCAGCCGGCGACGTCATCGTCCCCACGGCTTTTTCTTCCCGTTCGTCTGGCTGAAAGGCTCCATCATGCATATCGTCGCCATCGGCGGAAGCGACGCGGGGATCTCCGCCGCGCTCCGCGCCCGCGAACTCGACCCCTCTGTCGATGTGACCGTCGTCGTCGCCGACGCCTACCCGAACTTCTCCATCTGCGGGATCCCCTACTACTTCTCCCGCGAGGTCCAGCCCTGGCAGGCCCTCGCCCACCGCACCCACGCCGACCTCGAAGCCACCGGCATGACCCTGCGCCTGAACACCTTCGCCACCGACATCGACCCCGTCGGGCACCGGCTCACCGTCCGCGCCGAAGACGGAACCGTCTCCCAGATCCCCTACGACGCCCTCGTCGTCGGCACCGGCGCGCTCCCGTCGCACGCCGGCGTCACCGGGCTCGACACCCTCACCCCGGAAGACGGCGTCCATGTCATCCACTCCATGGGCGACACCTTCGCACTCGACCGGTTTCTCGACACCCACGACCCGAAGACCGCGATCATCGTCGGTGCCGGCTACGTCGGCCTCGAGATGGCCGAAGCGTTCACCGTCCGCGGCCTGAAAGTCACCCAGCTGCAGCGCGGCCCCGAAGTGCTCTCCACGCTCGACCCCGACCTCGGCGCCCTCGTCCACACCGAACTCACTGACCACGGCGTCGACGTCCTCACCCACACCACCGTCGCATCGGTCGAGAAGACCAGCACCGGGCTCGCCGTCCACGGCACCCACCGCGGTGAGCCGATCACCCGCACCGCCGACGTCGTCCTCGTCGTCGTCGGAGTCCGCCCCAACACCGACCTCCTCGAACGCGCCGGAGCATCCCTCGGCGCCGGCCGCGCCGTCGTCGTCGACGAAACCATGCGCACCGGCCTCCCGGACGTGTTCGCCGCCGGCGACGGGGTCACCACCCACCACCGGCTCCTCGGCACGACCTACCTGCCGCTCGGGACCACTGCCCACAAGCAGGGCCGCGTCGCCGGAGAGAACGCCCTCGGCGGCACAGCCCGCTTCGCCGGCTCGGTCGGCACCCAGGTCGTCAAGGTCTTCGATCTCGTCGCCTCCCGCACCGGCCTCCGCGACCACGAGGCCCTCACCGCCGGCTTCACCCCCGCCACCACCACAACGGTCGCCGACGACCACAAGCGCTACTACCCCGGCGCCAAACCGATCACCATCCGCGTCACCGGCGACACCGGCACCGGACGTCTCCTCGGCGCGCAGCTCGTCGGCCGCCTCGGCACCGAGACGGCTAAGAGGGTCGACACCTACGCCACCGCCCTGTTCGCCGGCCTCACTGTCGACCAGGTCAGCGACCTCGACCTCTCCTACACACCCCCGCTCGGCTCCCCCTGGGACGCTGTGCAAGTCGCCAGCCAGACCTGGACCCGAACCCACACCGGAGCAGTGATCCCCACATGACCAAGCCCACCGTCCTCTTCCTCTGTCAGCACAATGCCGGCCGCTCCCAGCTCGGCGCTGCCCTCCTCGAAATCCTGGCGGATGACAAGTACACCGTCACGTCCGCCGGACTTTCGCCCGCGGACGCGGTGAACCCCTCGATAGCCGCCACCGTCGCCGAACTCGGCCTCGACATCAGCGCCCGCATCCCGCGCGCGGTCACCGTCGAAGAGCTCCAGACGGCGGACATCGTCATCGCTATGAAACCGGGGCTGAAGCTGCCGGTCACCCCAGCCGGGGAGTTCCTCGAGTGGGCGTTCCCAGACCCGACCGACTGGAGCGTCGAGAACGTTCGACCGCTGCGGGCGGCCGTTGAAAAGCAGATCACCGAGCTGCTACTCAACCGCTGACAGACGCCGACCGAGGACCACGCGTACATGCCTCGGCTCGGCTAGAAGTCGCCAGTTTCGCAACGCTGACAGGGGCTGGTAGGACCGAAGAGCTTCTTACGCCACTCGAAATGCATCAGCGGTAAAGTGTTGCCACTTCGCTGTTCTCACGAATCGCTCGGCACTCTTCTTCGAGATGGGTCGAGTGCAAGCATGTCGAGGCATTCGCCATCGGCGCGGATGACAAACGCAACCGCGATGAGAGCGAGTACTCCGGCGATTGTTTTGACGACCGCGCCGATCGAAGCGAGCAGACCTGCTGTACCGCTGGTGGTCGAGAGACTAGCGGCGTCGCTAGAACCACTAGCGGGCGAAGACGCCCTTGGGATTGACGGTGCTGCTCTGCACTCTGGCCTCAGCACCAAACGCGCCCTGCAGCCAAAAAGTGTAGACCGCCACCTGCCAGACATCGAGGCTGCCGATGATGGCCTCGTTCGTGCGCCGCCTAGCCTCTTGGAAGGCGCCCGGATTCAGCGAAGCAAACAGTGAAAGAAGGTCTGGCTGCTGCTCAATCACCTCGCGTTCCATTGCGTCCCAGTATCCACGGGGCGAATCATAGGGTGGCTCTTTGGTCAGCCAGTCGAGGTAGTGATATCGGCCGCCTGAACCGTAATTGTTGAGACCCTCGCGAAGCGACGGCCAAATGGGGTCGACATTGAGAGCGGCGAGCGCCCGCGCGGAATAAGCAGGCTGCGCCCCTTTGTCCACGTTGGTCGCCATTAGCTCACGAACAGCCTCATCGAGCGCCTCCACATCGTGACCAAACGACTTCAGCACTTTGCCTGGCCACTCCCCCGTTTGTTCCAGTACGGCTACCCCGATTGAAAGCTTCAGAAGCTTCTCGACGCCGAGCGACAGCAGCGACCAAACGGCGTCCGCACCACGAGACGAGTAAGCCATCGTACGCAGAGTCTCACGCCCATCGCGGAGAAGGTTCACCGCCGACTCGACCTCGATCGTCAATAAGATCCCATGCTGCTGAGTTAGGCCGGGGCCGTGAGATTGCGTCATGGCCTCAACATATGCCGTGACGAGGCGCAGAGCTCCCCAGGCGCTGCCTTTGCGCGACGAGCGGCCGTGCGTTTCACACGCACTAAACTGTCGACTTACACAGAAAAACGGCCATTTTGTCATCCTTACGGATTTCAAAATGACCGTCTGACCTGCTATTTTTTTGTGGATCCAAGGGGATTCGAACCCCTGACCCCCTGCATGCCATGCAGGTGCGCTACCGGGCTGCGCCATGGACCCTCGGTGTATCCGCTTGCGAAAAGCGAACTCGTCAAGATTACTACACATCGAGAGCGCCGCGAACCGCGCTGGCATACTTGGCGCATGAAGCTCGCTCTCAATCGCGCGATTGTTGTGTTTCTCGGCCTCATCACTGCCGCTGCCATTGTCGGCGCGGTACTTCTCACCTTCTCTCCGCTCATCGCTCCGTATCCCACCGGCGGCACAAGTAACTGTGGCGCGCTCGCTGGCCTCATCGTGCGTGGCGGCGAAACTCGCAGCAACGGCGGCGAGTTGCCACCGGGTGTCTTTGAAGCCTGGATGGATACGTGTCGCACGGCGACCGTCGTCGGCGCGGTTGTGCTCGTGGGGCTCGCGCTGCTCGCGGTCGGCTCTGCGTGGGGCGCGACGGCGGTACACGCACGGCAGTGGCGGGCTCGGATGCCGCGGGGGCGAGCCGCGACATCCAATCGGCTCTGAATGCACACCGGGTCGTGCAGACTTGGTGCATGGCCACACCGATTACCGTCTCTGTCACCCGCATCGTCGACCCGGAACGGGCCAAAGAGGTCGCCGCGTGGGCTCGCGCCGGGCAGGATCTGCTGAGCGCTTCGCCCGGGTATCTCGGGTCGGGTTGGGTTCGCCCGGATCCGTCGTCGCCAGAATGGCACATGCTTTTTCGATTCGCGGATGCTGCGGACCTCGAGATCTGGCAGAACTCACCCGAGCGTGCCTGGTGGGTAGCATCTGCGCTCGGAATGGTCGAGCACACGCCCGAGGAGCACCGCACGGGCATTGAGGGCTGGTTCGACGAGCCCGCGTCGGTCGAAGTCATCGCCGCACCGTCTGCTGTGAAAAAGACTCCCCCGCGTTGGAAGCAGATGATCTCGATCTTTATCGTGTTTTATCCGCTCTCGCTCGCGACAAACTGGGTGCTTTCGGGGTTCACATCGGACTGGGCGCTCCCCCTGCGGGTGTTGCTGCTCGTTGTCATCGTGTCGCCGATCATGACCTACTTCGCGCTGCCGCTAGTCACTCGGGCGCTGCGGCCGTGGTTGCAGCGGGGGCTGTAGCTTCTCGTTTCGTCTTCTCCTCCACAGGAGGAATACTCAAGAGAACTGGTACTATCGAACATTTGTTCGAAGTGGGAAAATTGAACCATGGCCAGTTCATCGACCCTCATCGCGCAGCACGACGCAGTCGTCGCCGCGCTTTCGGCGGTTCCCGATGACCCGGCCCTGTACTCGTCGATCGACGACGAGATCCTCCTCCGGCTCGCACGCACAACAGCTCGTGAGCAACAGCTCGTCACGACAAACGCCGCGCTCATCGCTGGCGAGATCGCGCGGCGTTCCGCCCCGCAGCTTGGCTCGACCGGATTGGCTCAGCGCCTCGGCCACCGAACACCCCAAGAACTTGTGCGGGTGACAACGGGCTCGACAAAGCGCGAGGCGTCAACCGCTGTGCGCGTCGGTCAGCTTGTCGCGACGCCGGATTCGCCGCCCTGGCTCGCTCCCGTGGGTGCCGCGGTCGTCGACCGCTCACTCTCGGTAGCGAGCGCAGAGGCCATTCGCAACGGACTCGGCGAGCCGACCCTAGATGTATCCGTCGAGATGCTCCGAGATGCGGCCGCACGCCTGTGCGCACTCGCACCGAGCGTCGATGCCGATCGCCTCTTCCAAATTGCTCGCCAGCAGCGCGACGCAATAGACGAAGCGGGAATCGCCCACCGCGAGCGGCGTCAGCGCGAGCAGCGGTCACTGCGCTTTCGCAAACTTCCAGATGGGATGTCGCAGCTCATCTGGACGCTCGACCCGGAGTCAGCCGCAACCGTGAGCGAGCTCTACGACCGCACGACATCGCCGCGTCGCGGTGGGCCGCGGTTCGTCAACCCCGACGACGCGGCAACGTCGCAGGCGCTGCTTGGCGATGAGCGTACGACCGAGCAGCTTGTCTCTGACGTCTTCCTCGATCTTTTGCGCAGCGGCGCCCATGCAGACTCGTCGCAGTTGCTCGGTACCGGCGCGCCTGTGCTCCGCGTGCTCGTCGCCGCTGCCTCCCTCGAGGCACACGAAGGCCACGGTCACATCGAGGGCCAGTCGACGCCGATCTCGATCGCGACCGTCGAGCGGCTCTCGTGCAATGGCGTCATCGAGCCGGTCGAGTTCGATGAGACGGGGTCAGTCATCGATCTGGGTCGCGAGCAGCGGCTCTACTCGAGACGACAACGCATCGCTCTCGCCGCGAGAGACGGCGGATGCCTCTGGGGAGACTGCGAGCGACCGCCATCCTGGTGCGAAGCGCACCATACGAAGTTCTGGGCGCGAGACGGCGGCTCAACAAATCTCGAAGACGGAGTGTTGTTGTGTCGACATCATCACCTGCTGCTGCACAACAACGGGTGGGAGATCACTCACGACGGTGGCAAGTATTTTCTCATTCCGCCGCCTGACATCGACCCAGAGCAGCGTCCGATACCGATGCACACAAAGAGCGCGGCGCTGCGGGAAATGTTGGGATAGTGAGCGGGCGCGCGTGAGTCAACGAAGCCGCGTGCGCGACATCCATCGGCATGGATCTCGAGGGGAGTTAACGCGAAAGGGCGCCGAGCCGAAGCCCGACGCCCTCTCGTCGCGAACTAGGAAACGGGAATGACGAGTCCGCCCCAGGTGTCGTTGATGTAGTCCTGGGTCTCTGCCGAAAGCAGGAGCTCCTTGAGCTTCACGATGCGCGGGTCACTCTCGAGCGCGGGGGTTGTGGCAAGCACGTTGTAGTACGGGCTGTCGCTTCCCTCGATGAGAATCGCGTCGTCAGCCGTGAGGCCGGCGGGCAGCGCGAAGGAGATCGTCACAAACGCGGTGTCAACGTCGGGAACCGACTGAGCGAGTGTTGCGTTCTCGATCTCAACGAACTCGAAGTTCTTCGGGTTCGCCGTGATGTCGCCGAGTGTTGTCGGCTCGTCGGTGGTCTCAATGAGTCCCTCGGCCGCGAGAATCTTGAGCGCGCGGCCCTCGTTCGTCGGGTCGTTGGGAACAGCGATCTTCGCACCGTCGGCGAGCTCGGAGATCGAACCGACCTTGTCGCTGTAGAACGCAGCACTCGGCAGGTAGATCTCGCCAACGCTGACGAGGTCGCTACCGGTCTCGGTGTTGTAGGTCTCGAGGAATGTCGAGTTCTGGAACAGGTTGGCGTCGGTCGACCCGTCGCTCACCGATAGGTTCGGCGTGTTGTAGTCGGTGAAGGGAACGAACTCGATCGTGAGTCCGGCATCAGCGGCGAGGTTCTCAGAGATGAACGTCAGGATGTCACCGGCGGGCGTCTGAAGCGCGCCGACCTTGATCGTGCCGAGGTCGTCGGTGCCCGCGGGCACCTCTGCCTCTGGGGCGCAACCTGCGAGGCCTGCGGTGAGAGCTGCGATGGCAACGGCGGCACCAGCAAGGCGCGCGCTGCGGGAAGAGAAACGCATGATGTCTTCTTTCTTAGAGGGTTGGGTGTTGTGCAAGGAGCGACAGTGATGCTGACTTCTGCCGCCGAAGGGAAAGTTATCGGGCTGCCACGTCGATCGACTTGCGGGCGTAGCGCCGCGCAAAGTAGGTCGCGATGGCCGCGAGGGACTGCACGATGATGAAAATGATGATGATGACGGCAATGATGTGGATCGTCGAGTAGCGCTGGTAGCCGTAGCGGAACGCCACGTCACCAAGCCCCCCACCCGCGACCGTTCCGACCATCGCCGAGAAGTTGATGATCGAGGTCACGGTCGTCGAAAGCCCGAGCAGAATGCTCGGCAGCGCCTCGGGCACAAGAACCTTGCGCACGATCTGCCAGCGCGAGGCGCCGAGCGAGTTGGCCGCCTCGGTGAGCCCTGAGTCGACCTCCTTGAGCGCGATCTCGACCATACGAGCGAAGAACGGGATCGCAACGAGTGCTAGCGGCACAATCGCGGCCGTCGAGCCAATGAAGGTTCCGACGATCAGTCGCGTGAACGGAATGACCGCGATCATCAGGATGATGAACGGAATCGATCGGCCAAGGTTCACAATGAAGTCGAGAACCCGATTGACGATGATTCCCGCACGGCGCGAGCCGAACAGCTTCTCAAAGAGTCCACCGCGCTCCGTGCCAACAAGCAGCACGCCGAGCGGAAGGCCGACAATGATCGTCACAACGAGCGCAATCGACACCATGTAGAGCGTCTGCCCGGTACCGATCAGCAGCACCTGCCACAGGTCGGTCCAGAACTTCGGGTCTGTTGTATCGATCACGCTGCATCACCTCGAACAACCTCAACGAGGAGCCCCTGTTTACGCAGGTCGGCAATAATCGCCACATGCTTGGATGTCGCGCCCGGCAGTTCGAGCCGCGTGCGGCCCGCTTGGCTTCCGGCAATAGTCTCGATCGTCGCGCCGAGAATCGACACGTCGAGCTGGTGATCACGGGCCAGTTGCGCGATGACCGGTCGGTCGGCCGCTCCCCCGCTGAAGGTGATGTCGATGACGGTTCCCGTCGCACTCGCCGGCACCTCGCCGAGCGGAAACAGCTCGTGAGCGAGCCGAGACCCTGGTCGCGAGATGAGCTCGACAAGCTTGCCGTGCTCAGCGATGCGTCCGTGCTCGAGGAGAGCAGCAGAGTCGCAGACGGACTTCACAACGTCCATCTCGTGAGTGATGAGCAGAACTGTGAGGCCAAGCTCTTTGTTGAGCGTACGAAGAAGCTCAAGGATCGAGCGCGTCGTCTCGGGGTCGAGCGCGCTCGTCGCCTCGTCGGAGAGCAGCACACTCGGGTTTGTGGCGAGCGACCGGGCAATGCCGACGCGCTGCTTCTGTCCGCCGGAAAGCTGCGAGGGATACACGTTCGCTTTTGCCGTGAGCCCAACGAGATCGAGAATCTCTGCGGCGCGCGAGCGGCGGGTTCTCGCATCCACCCCCGTTATTTCAAGCGCGAGTTCGACGTTCTGCTGCACGGTGCGTGACGAGAGAAGGTTGAAGTGCTGAAAGATCATGCCGATGCTCTGGCGGGCGATGCGCAACTCGTGCGAGCCGAGGCTCGTGAGGTCGGTGCCGTCGACGGTGATCGTTCCGCTGTCGGGGCGCTCGAGCAGATTGACCGTGCGGATAAGCGTGCTCTTGCCCGCGCCGCTCTGGCCGATCACGCCGAAGATCTCGCCGCGCTCAACGTCGAGCGAGACGGAATCGAGCGCAAGCGTGCTCCCGAAGGACTTGCTAATTGAATCTATGGAAATCATGGGCAACCCGGTAGGTGTGACTCGGAAAGTCACACGGCTACGGGCGACACAGTGCTCAGTGTCGCAACTTGTGTGACGCCGAACAAATCAGTGTTACGAAGTGTTAAGCGGAGGCCTACTCGGCGGTCTCGACGGAAGCAGACTCGACGGAAGCCGGGTTGACGATCGACGGCACGTCGAGTTCGACCGCGGGGCAGTCCTTCCACAGGCGTTCGAGCGCGTAGTACATGCGGTCTTCCTCGTGGAAGACGTGAACGACGATGTCGCCGAAGTCAAGAAGGATCCAACGACCCTCTGCACGACCTTCGCGGCGGAGCGGCTTCGCACCGGCCTCGATCATCTTGTCTTCGATCTCGCCGGCGATCGCAACAACGTTGCGCTCGTTGCGACCGGTGGCGAGCAGGAAGATGTCGGTCAGGGGAAGCGGGCCGGACACGTCGAGAGCGACGAGGTCTTCTGCCTGCTTCGAGTCAGCGGCGATTGCCGCGATGTTTACGAGTTCGCGGGCGCGAGGAGATGCAGTCACTGGGTCCTTTGTGGGTGTGTGATCAATGTCACAGGTTGGGTCTAGTTGAGAGTGCTGACGACGAAGACGAGAAGTCCGACGACCGCAATCGCGAGAACGACTGCGCCGATCGCGACGCCGACGAGAAGTCGGTTGCCGCGCGGCTTTGTCGCCGTCGTAACAACGCCATGCGTTGATGTGTGGGTGCTCACGGCTCGGATGGCGCGTACAGGCGCCGAGTCGGTGCTGATGATCTCGTTGTCGAAGGCATCAAAGAGGTTGTCGACATCGGGGTCGTCGTACCGACGAGCGTCGCCGCCCGTCGAGCTCAGGCTGCGCGGAAGGTCGATGCTGCCCGTGATGAGCACCTCGCCCGTTCCGTTGAGCACGGAGCCGAAGTCGCTGTCTTGCGGAATGATCGGAAGCACAAGAGCACTCGTCGTTGTCGCGACGTTTCCCATGCCAACCTCGCGGCTGAGCGTGTTCTCGATCGACTGCGTCTCGTCATCGATCTCGGCCTGGCGTGACCAGTGACCTGTGGATGTCGCGTGACTGCCGGTCTGCTCAATCTCGGGTGAAACAAACGGAACGTTGAGCTCGGTCGCGGGAACCGCGGCCGCGGGTGCCGCTGGCGCCGCAAAGAGAGCGTCGAAAGGGTTGGCGGGAGCCTGTGCCTCGCGGGCACGCTCGGCCTGTTCGGCTTCGTACTCACGCTTGCGCTCTGCGAGCAGTTCCGTCTTCTCGCGCTCGTCGGCTGCCGCTCGCGCGTTGGCTTCGGCCTGCGCAGTGGCCTGGGCCGCGAGAGCTGCGTCGCGTGCGCGCTGCTGCTCCGCTTCGTGAGCGGCCTGCGCCTGCGCCTTCTCCTGCTCCTGTGCCTGCTCCTGGGCGAGCTGAGCTGCGTGGGCCTGAGCCTGTTGCTCTGCTGCGTGGGCCCGAGCCTGCTGCTCTGCGGCGCGGGCCTGTGCTTCCTGTGCCGCGGCTTCGCGCAACTGGATCAGGCGCGCCTGCGCTTCTTGTGCACGAGCGTCGTCGGCTGCCTTCTGGTCGACAGCTTCTGAGCCTTGCAGCTGCTCGGCTGACGCACCGGTCAACTCATCTGGCTCGTGAGCCGCATCAGCATCCTGGTTCGCGACCTCGGGCTGAGCGGTGCGGGTGAGAGCCTCGAACTCGGCCATGGCGTTCGAGAGGTTCGACGGCGGAGCCACAACGGGCTCGACTAGCTCGGGAACCTCGAAGACTCCGGAGAAAGTTCCCGAAGCGGCGAGGGCCTCTGCTTCACGAGCGCGCAGCTCGCGGCGGCTCATGGGCGGGCCGAGAGGTGCAGGTGTAGACGTTGCGGGCGCGGCTGCGGCAGCAACGGGCGCGGCTGCGGCAGCAACGGGCGGCTGGGTCGCCGTCTGCGAAACCGCTACGGGAGGCTGCGTCGCGAACGGCGAAGGCTCAGACGTGGTGGGCCGTGCAGCGGCGCTGTCGGTGGCAGGGCTGTCTGCAGCGGCGCTGTCAAAACTGCTGGCAGCAGCGAATTCTCCAGACGCTGCTTCTGCGGGCGCTGCTTCTGCTGGCGCAGCCTCGGCGGGCGCGGGCATCGGCACGGGTCCTGCCTGCGTGCGGTAATCGAGAGGTGCCGCGGCAGATTGCGGGGCGGGAGCAGCAGCACGGCGACTCTCGGGGCTGAAATCGCGCACACGGAACGACGGCTGTTCACCGGTCTGCTGCGCAGCGGCGAACGGAGCGGAGTCGACGTGCGACGGCGCGGCGGGCTGCTGCGAGCCTGGCTGCTGCGCACTGGGCTGCTGCGAGCCCGGAGCACCCTGCGTGATGTAGTTGAGCGGCTCGGGGGTGTAGCCATCCGACTGCGATGTCGGCATGTCAACGAGCCCGGACTGCGGCGCAACGCGCGAACGGCGACCGGTCGGCGGAGGCGCCTGCGGGCTCGACTGGTCGGCATCAGGCGTCGGTAAGAACGTTTGTGCGAGATTCAGCGGGGCTGACGTGACTGCGGCATTGGCATCGCCGTCGCGCTCACTCTGCCGGACCGCACGCCGCGATTGAGGCGGCAAATCCTGGAAGGTGGTCATGATTTACTCCGATACAAGTGGTGTTTGGAGATGTACTGAACAACACCGTCGGGGACCAAATACCAAACCGGGAAACCCCGGCTCACCCTGCTGCGACAATCCGTTGAAGAGATTGCCAGAGCGGGCACTTCCAACGAGCTTACGCCTTGCTTGGGTAAACCGGAAACGCTCAAGCGGTGTCCTGGCCGGGAAACCGCTATGAAGTGCGCGAGTGACCAGACGTCTGCGACATCCTTCCATTCCATAATTTGGGCGACAGCGTCGGCGCCGGTAATAAAGAACAGGTCGGCGTTGG
>Ga0247813_10002382_pt1 | contig 12973 bp, 9 predicted proteins | sample UWRJL169409C1_FD_180719 | JGI IMG/M metagenome (GOLD analysis project Ga0247813, IMG submission 180719) | Plant litter microbial communities from Arlington Agricultural Research Station in Wisconsin, United States - UWRJ-L169-409C-1 | ecosystem: Environmental > Terrestrial > Plant litter >... | reverse complement strand
GCCCTGTCGAATGGATCCTGCGCGGCCTGTACTCGGCCGTGCTCTACCTGCTGTTGCCGATCACCGTGTACCACCTGGTCTGGCGGGGCTTCCGGGTGCGCGAGTACTTCCAGCGCTGGGATGAGCGGTATGCCTCCTATCCACACTCCAGTGGCCAGCCGCGGGTCTGGCTGCACGCGGTCTCGGTGGGTGAGGTGAACGCCGCAGCGCCACTGGTTAACGCCTTGCGTGCGCTGCGCCCGGACATCCGCTGGGTGATCACCACCATCACCCCGACCGGCTCCGAGCGCGTCCGCTCGCTATGGGGCGATGCCGTCGATCATGTCTATCTGCCGTATGACGTGCCGGGCAGCGTCGGCCGCTTCCTGGGCCACTTCAAGCCCAGCCTGGCGTTGATCCTGGAAACGGAGCTGTGGCCGAACCTGCTGTTCGGCTGCCGCGACCGCAAGATCCCTGTCTACATCCTCAATGCCCGCCTGTCGGCGCGCTCACTGCGCGGTTACCGGCTGCTCAGTGCCCTGATTGGACGTGCACTGCGCACGGTCACCTGCGTGGCCGCGCAGTCGGCCGACGACGCCGAGCGGTTCATCCAGCTCGGTGCCCGCCCTGAACAGGTGCAGCCGCTGGGTAATCTGAAATTCGATATCGCCACACCGAACGTGCAGGACTTCATCGCGCGCTTCCATGATCTGGTGCCGGCCACGCGCCCGGTCTGGATCGCCGCCAGTACGCATGAGGGCGAAGAGCAGGCCACCATCGATCTGCACCGCCGCCTGCGCGAAGCAGTGCCGGGCCTGCTGCTGTTGTGGGCGCCGCGTCATCCCGAGCGCTTCCCGCGGGTCGAAGCGCTGGCCCGCGAGCAGGGCTGGAAGGTGGCCACGCGCCGCCAGCAGCAGTGGCCGCAGGCGGATACGGATGTGTTCGTGATCGATACCCTGGGCGAGCTGATGTCGTTCTACGGTTGTGCGCAGGTGGCCTTTGTCGGCGGCAGCCTGCAGGCCATCGGCGGCCACAATCTGCTGGAGCCCGCGGCCATGGGCACGGCCGCGGTCACCGGGCCGCACCTGCACAACTTCGCCGAGATTTCCCGGCGCATGCGCGAAGCCGGCGCGGTGGTGATCGCCGAGGATGCCAACGGGGTCGGCGATGCGCTGCTGACCCTGCTGCGGGACCCACAGGCGCGTGAAGACATGGCGCGTGCTGGCTGCGAGCTGGTCAGCAATGGCCGTGGCGCGTTGAAGCGCACCGTGGCCCTGATCGCCCCGCAGTTGCCGCCGCCGGTGGCGTGATCGCGACCCGCCTGGCCGTCTTGCATGGCGACCAGGCCGGCCGATCCATCAGCCCGCGGCGACCAGCAGATCCCCCAGGAAGGCATACGCAAACCCGAAGTAGATGAACACGCCGATGAGGTCCATGACCGAGGTGATCATCGGTGCCGACAGCGTGGCCGGATCCGCCCCGATGCGGCGTGCGGCGAAGGGCAGCAGCGCGCCGATGATGCCGCCCAACGCGGTGCACACCAGCATGCTCGAGCCCACCACCAGCAGCACGTCCATGCCCACACCTTTGCTGAAGTAGGCCAGGATCGCTTCGAGTACGGCGATGGTGATGCCCAGCCCCGCCGCGACCGGCAGTTCGCGTTGGATCACGAACCACACATCGCGCCAGCTCAGTTTCAGCTCGCCCAGCGCCATGCTGCGGATCACCAGCGTGGCCGACTGGCTGCCGGTATTGCCGCCCATGTCCACGATCGGGGCGATGAAGGCGGCCAGTACGATCACCTGCGACAGCAGCTCCTCCTGCGCGGCGACAAACGTACTGGTAACGATGCCGAAGCAGGTCAGGATCGCCAGCCAGAACACACGCACCCGGAACATCTGCTTCAGCGGCGTGCTGCGCACATCAAGATCGTTCCCGTTGCCGCTGACCGTGCCGCCAAAACGCGCCAGTTGCGAGGCATCCTGTTCCTTCTCGATGTCCATCGCATCGTCCACGGTGACGATGCCGATCATGCGATCCCCGCCATTGGTCACCGGCAACGCGAGCAGGTCGTAGCGACGGATCAGTTCGGCGGCCTGCAGCCTGGGCCAGTGTGCCTTCGCTGCTACCGGCTGATCATGCATGATCGAGGTGATCGTGCGGTTCTCGTTGGCCAGCACCAGATCACGCAGGGCCACCGTGCCGCGCAGCCGCAGCGTGTGGTCGAGCACGAACAGGATGTTCACCGTCTCGCTGTGCAGCGCCGTGGCGCGGATATGTGCCAGCGCCTGCGCCACGGTCATCTCCGGTGACACCCACACGTAGTCGGACGTCGTCGCCGAACCGACCGTGCCTTCGGGATAGGACGCCATCTTGAGGATGTCGTCGCGCTCGACCTTGGTCAGTGCGGGCAGCAGCTTCTGCTTGGCATCTTCGCCGAGCCGGTTGTACAGGTCGGCGCGATCATCCGAGGGCATGTGCTCGAACAGCTGTACGACCGCTTCGCGGGCCATCGCGGCCAGCAGCTGATCCTGGCGTATCTCGGTGAAGTGTGCGAACAGCTCGGCGCGCACCTGCGGCTCGAGCATCATCAGCAGGGGGAGTGTCTTGTCCACGCTCAGTGCATCGAGTGCATCGACCAGATCGGAGGGATGCGTGGTCGCGGCGATGCTGACAAAGCCGGCCGCGTCGAGCGAGAGCGAGAGGGTGCGGATCGAGAACAGGAGGTCTTCGCGGTTCATGGTGGTTCTCCAGCAAAAAGCAGCGCAGTGCGCTGAGGTACACAAGGCCGACGCACGGGCAGGGCTCGAGCGGGGCAGGTATCGGTGGGTGCATGGGCCGTGTGCTGACGTGCGCGCGGTCCGGTCGATCGGTGCCGTCAGGCGGCACGCAGGGCGTTACGGTGCAGAGGCCAGGTTGAGGCCGAGCGTGATCCAGTGACCGTCACGCTGGTGGTGGACACGACCCGCGAGCAGATCCACGCTGGCGCCGCGCCAGAGTTCGTGGCGGACACCGAACTGACTGCTGCGCTGGCGTGTCGCGTCACGTGCGGTTTCGGCCAGCAGCGACCAGTGCGGCGCGGTGACGATTTCCAGGCCGATGCCATCGGTGCGGCCGCGTGCGCCGGCCCTGCGGGCCCAGCCCAGGTTGAGGTGCAGCAGTGAGCGATCGCTGGCGCCAAGGGCGAGGGTCAGGGGCGCGTTGATGCCCCAGTCATCGCCACGCAGGTGGTGCCAGTCGCTACCCACACCGGCACTCAGCGCCAGGCCCCAACGGCGCTGGTCGATGTCGCGCAGCACGCGCTTGGCACCCAGCGCCCATTGCGTGGACGAGACAGCGTGCTGGTGGCTCAGGCCGAGCGACCACTCCGTATCGGCGAAGGTGCAGGCCGGTACGGCGGTCCACTCCGCCCCGGCATCGGTGTGGCGGGCCCAGCTTTCCAGCTGGCAGCGGCCGGCATCGGTGATCGAGGCATCGTCCACCATCAGGCTTGCGGCGGCGCGGGTGTCGAACGGAAGCATCGCCACGGCCACGAGCGGCAGGGCGAACACACGGGAAACGTGCATGGGCAATCTCCAGGCAAACGGAAACGCCAGCGGCACCCTTCTTGGGGTCGGTGGAACGGCGATACGGATGATGCGAGGCGGGCGAGCGTGTCAGCTGCGCCGGTGGGCCCCGTCCTGTGCGGACGGAACCGACCTTGGGGTCAGTGGGTCCGTCGGCTCAGGAGCAGCAACGAGATCGACTATGACTGTCCAAGGAGGGGGCCTCTGGAGGGAAAGGGAAGGTGGTGCGGGGCGGACCATAGTCACCCGGCAAGGTCAGGTCAACAGGTTTCTGCCGTTTGACTGCGTTCTGTGTGCCTGGTCGCGGTTGAGAGTGCTTACTGGTGGGGAGTTTTTAGTGGTGGTCGGTTAGGCAGAGCGGCGTTGCAACGTGCGGCAGACTGTCGCGACCGGCCCTATGGCGAACCAATCAATCAAGCGGCCGCAATAGAAAAAACAAAGCTGAACAAACTTGAAGTGGATGTATTGGAGGTGCTCTACTCCGCAAGGTGGTGGTGTGCCTGTCCGGCTTCGTCCCCGAAACCAACCTGCCTTCTGCGAATCTTGCAGCGCCGGCGTATGCGGATGAGTCGCATGGGAAATGGATGTCCAACTTCGGGGAACATGATGAAGCATGCTGCTATCGGCGCTTTGCTGATGCTGATGCTGATGATGTCTGCTGTCCACGCGCGGGACACCGCGAAGGAGCCGTGGGAAGAGGCCGAACGTCAAAGAGATGCATCTGAATAGTGCCTCAAATGGCCAGCAGTATCCGAGCAAGCCGGAAGTGAGGCCGGCGCGCCCAGAAGAAATTCCTGGAGGTTGATGACATGGTTGAGGACTACAGCATGGTTGAGGATATGCCGGACTTTGCTCAGTGGGTCGATGCCAATGCCGGTGCATTTGACTTCTCTGACTACATTCATGCTCAGGTTGTGCAAGGGAGGATGACAACCGATGTGCTAGGTGCATTGGTTGGATGGCTATGGCCTCAGCTTCTAGAAGTGGGAGGGTTGATCGTACTTGCGTCAAGGAAGGACAAGCTGCCGCTCCTGAAATCGCAGGGTTTGTCGGATGGAGAGGTCGAGTACTGGTGCAACTTCACGAATCTTGATGGCATGTTGCCAGGGGTTCCGGTTTCATTCACTGGTCACCTGGCGCATATACTCCATGACATGTGGAGCGCGAAACTACAGAGTGAGTTTCCGTCCAAGCAATTTAGGGTAAGTGTTATTGAGCCTAGAGATAAGAATGAGTTGAGCGTAACGTTTCAGCAGAAGCGGTAGCGCGCAGTCAGTTTGCTGAGGCTGCGCCAAGCGAGAAGGTTGCCTCCGCAATGGATAAGATCAAGACTGGAAAATCTGCAGCGCCTGGAATCGCGGGCCAGCGTGGAGAGTTGATAGGGGGTGCTGGAGAGGCTGATTCAGACTGGCAGGGATTAAACGATGTGCCAGGCGCCGAATCCAAAGGAAGTAACAACGTAAGGCTTCCGGATTGTAGTGATGCGAATCGGCATGGCAGTGCGCGGCCTTATAGCCATGGTCCTGCAAAAGGTACGGATACCATTCAGCATATCCAGTGAGTACTAGTACCCCGGAAACAACGATTCGATGCAAAAAGGATTAGATGTGATGTCTGATAGTTCGGCCAAGCTGAGGCTGCTCGCGGTTCTGTCGGATGCGCAACCGCCGCACAATCCCATTGTTGTCAATGGCTGGGCGGGGATTGCATTTGACAGAAATCGATATGCGGATCTTGCCCCGACTGACGTTTGGGGCGCCTGGTTGGATGTGCATATACAAAATTCCTGCCCATCTGACGCCATAGGGATTGCGTCCCTGGAGGACCTGGCTGTCGGCAAAGAAGAATGCAGGGTGGAGCCCGATCTTGACTCGCTACGTCGATATTGGATGGAAGGTGAGCGATTTCTACGCGATCATTACGTCTTCTCGCTCTCGTTCAACTGGGTTGTTCGCCTTGATCAAGACGTGACACTGTTTGCGGCAGAGCGAGATTTCATGCGAGAAGTGATCGACCGTCTTCATGGTTTGAACAGTGTCATGGAGCGAATGACCGTGGATTTTGATCCTGGAGAGAATGATCTGGTTGGGTTGCGGAGATTTCTGTCCGACATCACAGAAGAGCTGCGTCATTGACATTCCGGCAAGTGCGTTGCTGCATCCAGTGGCATGAGTCCCGCCGGGTGCCGTACCGCTCTGGATCGTTACCGGGAGGCGGTATGAAATGGACTGATAACGTCGCGCTTGAACAGTGGTGCTTGGACGTCATTGCTTGCTTCGCCGAAGGTGGTATGCCTGAGTCTGTCTGCAGACTCTTTCGAAAGGCGGTCCTGAGGTTCTCCGGCACGCAGAAACTAGTCGATATTGCCTTCGAGCTTGCGGATCTCATGGATGGCCTGAGTGGAGAGGGACGCCGTCAGGCTCAATCGATGGTGTACAACAGCCATGGATTCGGATTTGAGGAGTTCCTGGCGGCGAGGCGGGGGAAACTCTTGGGTGTTATCAAGTGCGGGAAGCTCCGCAACGAAAGCGAGTACCGTCTTGCGTTGAACTTCACGTCGGACGTGGACAACGACATAGGCGTAGCTGCGGAGGTCGACGCGCTCATCGCCGCCTATGAAGCGGCCGCAGTAAGGTCGGGTGATTGAGAGTCTAGTCATCGACTCAACGTGTGGTTGCCAGCTCAAGTGCCCGCGTGCGAGCGAAGCGTTGCCAAAGTCGTGACTGAGGAAAGGGCAGCAGTCGGAATGAAGAGCGGCGATGCGAGGTCAAGCCTTGGCCGAAAGGCCGTGCAAGATGATGCTCAGCCTGGGCGCCTGTCACTGCTTGATCGACAGTGACGATGGGCTGACGGGGAGCCTGGGATCGCGTCATCCCGTTCTTCGTGTTCCTTTCGCGAATCCGCAAGGTCATCTACACCACCAACGCCGTCGAAAACGTCAACGCGCAGTTGCGCAAGGTGATCAAGACCGAGGGGGCACTTCCCGACTAATGAGGCGGCCACCAAGCTGATCTGGCTGGGTTTACATGACATCACGGCCAACTCGGGCGGTACCACCCACGAATGGAAAGAGACGGTGAGCCAGTTTGCAGTCATTTATTGGGATGGTGGATCTCCAGCAATCCTTGTTCATGAAAAGCACCCATAAAAAAACCACCCGCAAGCGGGTGGTTTTTCTGTCTCGCCCTGCGCCGTCGATCAGTTGACGGTGGTGCTCGGCGTGGCGGCCTTCTGGGTCAGCAGGCGGTTGATGTCCTGCAGTTCGGCGATGTCCAGCGTGCCGACCGCCTGGCCCAGCTGCAGGCGGTTCTGCAGGAAGGTGTAGCGGGCGTTGGCGTAGTCCAGCTGTGCGGAGAACAGGATGCGCTGGTTCTGGATCACGTCCAGCACGGTACGGGTACCGACTTCCAGGCCGACCTGCGAAGCGTCATAGGCGCTCTGTGCCGACACGACCGCCAGACGACGCGCTTCCACTTCGCTGATGCCCGCGACCAGGGTCTGGTAGGCATTGCGGGTGTTGCGGTCCAGGGCGCGCTTCTGCTGCTCGTAGCCGTCCTGGGCGATGTCACGCTGTGCCAGCGCCTGGCGCACGCCGGACTGGGTAGCGCCGCCGGAGAAGATCGGCACGTTCAAGGTCAGGCCGACGCTGTTGGTGCGGCGGTCCGGGCTGAAGCTGCCGCTGTCGCCGACCACATCACCCCAGCTGGCCGACTTGCCGGCGGTGGCACCGAGCGACAGAGTCGGGTAGTGCGCGCCGCGGGCGGCCGAGACGCCGGATTCGGCGGCGTTGACCTTCAGTTCCTGCGCCTTCAGCGCCGGGTTCTGTGCCACGGCCTCGTTCACCAGCGTATCGATGGTGGCGTACTTGGCCGGCAGTTCCGGACGGAAATCGGCCGGCAGGGCGCGCAGGTCGTTGACCGGCTGGCCGGTCAGCTCGGTCAGCGCCTGGTAGGCGTCGGCCAGCGTGTTCTGCGCGATGATCGTGTTGGCACGCGCCTGGTCGTACTGGGCACGGGCTTCGTGCACGTCGGTGATCGGGGCCAGGCCCACTTCCAGGCGCTTGTCGGCGAAGTCGAACTGCTTCTTGGCAGCGGCTTCGTTGGTCTGCGCGGCCGACAGCGATTCAATGCCCACCAGCACGTTGAAGTACGCCGCCGAGGTGCGCACGATCAGGTCGTCGTTGGCCGAATCCAGGGTGAAGTCGGCCGCCTTGCTCAGCTCGCGCTGCGAACGCAGGTTGGCGAACTGGGTGAAGTTGAAGACCGTCTGGCTGCCGTTGATCGTGTAGTTCCGGCTCTTGGTAGTGAATGAGCTGGAGGTCAGATCATGGTTCGGGTTGGTGCGGCTGCGGTTGAGCGAGGCCTCGCCGTTGAGCTGCGGCAGCAATGCGGCACGCGCCTGCACGGCGCCTTCCTTGTCATACAGGCGGGTCGACTCGGCAGCCGAGAGCTGCGGATCGCCATTGCGCGCCATTTCGTAGACCTGCAGCAGGTCGGCAGCAGAGGCGGTCATCGGCAGCAGGGCGGCGGCCAGCGCAAGGGCGAGGGATCGGCGGATCATTGCGGCTTCCTTGGACTCAGAGTTGGAACTGGGGTGCCGGGGCGGCACCGCGCAGGTAATCGATATCGGTTTCGAACAGCGATTCAGTGGTGCCGTCCGCCTTGACCAGCACCGCTTCCATGACCGGCGACCGGCCACGGATCACGAACAGTCGACCGCCGGGACGCAGCCACTGGGCGAAACGTGACGGGATGACATCCACCGCGCCGGTGACGCAGATCGCATCGAAGCGGCGCTCGGTGTCCCAGGTCAGGGCGTCGGCGGTTTCGATGCGGACGTTGTTGCCCAGGCCGGCCGCGTCCAGACGCGCACGCGCGGTCGTGGCCAGCTCGGCGTCGATTTCCAGGCTCAGCACTTCGCGGGCCAGCTCGCCCATGCAGGCGCTCAGGTAGCCGCTGCCGGTGCCGATTTCCAGTACTTCATCGCCCGGCTGCAGATCCAGCGCCTGCAGGGTGCGGCCTTCGATGACCGGCTTCATCATCTTCTGGCCGTTGCCCAGCGGCAGCTCGATATCGGTGTAGGCCAGGGCCCGGTGCGATTCAGCGACGAACGCCTCCCGCGGCAAGCGTGCCAGTACATCGAGCACGCGAATGTCCAGCACATCCCAGGGGCGGATCTGCTGTTCGACCATCAGTTCGCGGGCGTGGGAGTAATCGATCGTCATGAGGTTCTATATCCAGCGCAGTGGGCCGGCCATTTTACCGGTGCCGGGAGCCGGCGGCGCGCTGAGAGCATCGCTGCCGTCGCGCCGGGGTCGCAGTGCCGGAAGTCACCGCGACCTCCGGTCCATTCAGTTTAGTCCCGCCGGGCATACGCCCGCAGGAAAAAGTCGACGCTGGCGCTCACGTGGGCGTCGGCATCGCACTCGGCCGGGGCCGGCCGCAACCCGCACATCATATGCGTATGCAGCTCGCCCTTGATCAAGGTCAGGAACTGGATCGCGGCGGTCGGGAAATCGGTGATCTCCAGCTCGCCGCGGGCGGTGCGGGCACGCAGGAAGTCGGCCAGCGCGTCGGTGGTCCGCTGCGGGCCGGCCAGCCAGAACATCTCGCGGATCCGGTCATCGGTATCCGGGGACATCATCACCCGCTGCACGGCGACCGCCGCATCGGAGGTGATCAGGCTGAAAAAGGCGTGGCCGATGCCCATCAGCTGGTCACGCAGCGGGCCTTCGATGTCGGTGACGAACAGCTCGTCCGGCAGCATCTCGACGCACTTGGATTGCACAGCTTCGGTGAACAGGGTTTCTTTGTCGCCGAAATGGCTGTAAACGGTCAGCTTCGAGACGCCTGCCTGGGCGGCGATGCTGTCCATGCTCACACCGTTGTAGCCCTGGTCGACGAACAGCGATTTGGCGGCTTCCAGAATGGCCGCGCGCTTGCCCAGATCCTTCGGGCGCCCCGGTCCGGCGGCCTTGGCGGGCGGCTTGGAGGGCGATGTAGAGGGGGTAGCATCAGTCATCCAAACAATACTAGACCAATCGGTTCGATATTTATACTATACCGGCTGGTTCAATATTGAAGCGGCTGGAACAGTGTGTCTCCAGCGGCTTTTCCCGGGTTACTTTTCAGGTCCAGGACCTCATGAACAACATGCGATGGATGGGTGGTGGGTTGCTGGCGATCGCGCTGGCAGCATGTGGCAAGCAGGACGCCGAGCCGGTTGCGCCGATTCCGGTGCTGGTGGTCCACGCCGGCACCGTGGCTGGCCAGGAAGTGGCTGCCTATCCCGGTGAGATCCGGGCCCGCGAGGAGAGCCCGCTGTCGTTCCGCGTCGGGGGCAACCTGATCAAGCGTCATGTCGATGCCGGCCAGCGTGTGCGCAAGGGCCAGCTGCTGGCCGAGCTGGACGCCGCCGACTACGCCTCCCAGGCCAGTGCGTCGCAAGCGCAGCTGGCTGCCGCCGAAGCCGACCTGGTCCGCGCCCGGGATGACCAGAAGCGCTACGCCACCTTGGCCGAGCAGCAGCTGGTCAGCCAATCCGCGCTGGACAGCCAGACCGCTGCCTTCAAGGCCGCGCAGGGCCAGGCCAATGCCGCCCGCGCCAATCTGGCCGTGGCCCGCAACCAGGCCGAGTATGCGCAGCTGCGTGCGCCGGCCGATGGTGTGATCGCCAGCCGCCAGGCCGAAGCCGGGCAGGTGGTCAGCGCCGGGCAGACCGTGTTCACCCTGGCCGCGGATGGCGGCCGCGAAGTCGTGATCGCGCTGCCGGAAAGCAACATCCGCGATTACCAGGTGGGCCAGCCGGTGCAGGTGGAACTGTGGAACCGTCCGGGCCAGCTGCTGGCCGGCACGATCCGTGAGATCGCCCCGGCCGCCGATGCCCAGGGGCGTACCTATGCCACCCGCGTCAGCCTGGCCCCGGAAGCCCTGACCGAAGTGGAACTGGGCCAGAGCGCGCGCGTGTTCGCCGCGGCCGGCCGCCAGGGCACGCTGCAGTTGCCGCTGGCGGCGGTGCAGCGCGGCGCCGATGGGCGCAGCAGTGTGTGGGTGGTCGATCCGGCCAAGCACACGTTGAAGGCCACGCCGGTGACGGTCGGCGCGTACGGCGTTGAATCCGTTCCGGTGCTGAGCGGGGTGAACGCGAACGACTGGGTGGTGGCCGCCGGCGGCCATCTGCTGCGCGAGGGCCAGCCGGTGACGGCAGTGGACCGCCAGAACCGCCCGGTGCTGGCACCGGCAGCCAAGCCTGCCGCCGCCGCCGCGCCTGCCACCGGCAAGGGAAACTGATCCCGTGCGCCGCTTCAATCTCTCCGAATGGGCGCTGGGCAACCGGCCACTGGTGCTGTTTGCGATGCTCGCCTTCGCGATCATCGGCGCGTGGTCGTACAAGCACCTGGGCCAGTCCGAGGATCCACCGTTCACCTTCAAGGTGATGGTGGTGCGCACGAACTGGCCCGGCGCGACCGCCGAACAGGTCTCACGCCAGGTCACTGAGCCGATCGAGAAGGCACTGCTGAACACCGGGCAGTACGAGTTCATCCGCTCCTACTCGCGCCCGGGCGAATCGCAGGTGATCTTCGTGGCGCGCGACAGCCTGCGCTCCAAGGCGATTCCCGACCTGTGGTACCAGGTGCGCAAGCGTGTGGGCGACATCAAGCCGACCCTGCCGCGCGAAATCGTCGGCCCGTTCTTCAACGACGAGTTCGGCGATACCTTCGGCAACATCTACGCGTTGACCGGGCAGGGCTTCGACTACGCAGTGATGCGCGACTACGCCGACCGCATCCAGCTGGAACTGCAGCGCGTGCCGGATGTGGGCAAGATCGAGCTGGAGGGCCTGCAGGACGAGAAGGTCTGGATCGAGCTGTCCAACACCAAGCTGGCTACGCTGGGCGTGTCGCTGCAGCAGGTGCAGCAGGCATTGGCCGACCAGAATGCCATTGCCGCCACCAGTTTCTTCGAAACCCCGACCGACCGGGTGCAGCTGCGCGTCACCGGCCAGTTCAAGAGCGTGGAGGACATCCGCAGCTTCCCGATCCAGGCTGGCGACCGCACCGTGCACCTGGGCGACATTGCCGAGATCAAACGTGGTTTTGCCGATCCGGCGTCGCCGAAGATGCGCTTCATGGGCGAAGACGCCATCGGCATTGCGGTGGCGATGAAAGACGGCGGCGACATCCTCAAGCTGGGCAGTACGCTGGACGCCGAGTTCGAACGCCTGCAGAAGACGCTGCCGGCCGGCATGCAGCTGCGCAAGGTCTCCGACCAGCCGCATGCGGTGGAAGAGTCCGTCGGCGAGTTCGTGCAGGTGCTGACCGAAGCGGTGGTGATCGTGCTGCTGGTGAGCTTCTTCTCGCTCGGCCTGCGCACCGGACTGGTGGTGGGCGTCACCATTCCGCTGGTGCTGGCGATGACGTTCTTTGTCATGCATTACTTCGGCATCGGCCTGCACAAGATTTCCCTCGGCGCGCTGGTGCTGGCGCTGGGCCTGCTGGTGGACGATGCGATCATCGCCGTGGAGATGATGGCCACCAAGATGGAGCAGGGCTACGACCGCCTGCGCGCGGCCAGCTTTGCGTGGGAATCGACCGCCTTCCCGATGCTGACCGGTACGTTGATCACGGCGGCCGGCTTCCTGCCGATCGCCACGGCTGCCTCCAGCACGGGCGAATACACCCGCTCGCTGTTCCAGGTGGTGACCATCGCGCTGGTGGTGTCGTGGATCGCCGCGGTGCTGTTCATTCCGTACCTGGGCGACAAGATGTTGCCGGACCTGTTCAACCCGCAGCCGCCCAAGCCGGACAGCCTGGCGGGGCGCTGGCATGCCCGTCGCCTTCGGTGGGCCGACCGCCATCCCGCGTTCGCGCGCTGGATCGCGCCGAAGGTGCATGCCCATGATCACGATCCGTACCAGCGGCCGTTCTACGTGCGCTTCCGCCGTTTCCTCGATGTCTGCCTGCGTCATCGCTGGTGGGTGATCGCCGCCACGGCCGCGCTGTTCGTGTTCTCGCTGCTGATCTTCCGCTTCGTGCCGCAGCAGTTCTTCCCGGATTCGACCCGCCCGGAACTGATGGTGGACATCGAACTGGCCGAGGGTGCCTCGTTGCAGGCCACCCAGGCGCAGGCGACCAAGCTGGAAAAGCTGCTCAAGGACCGCGAAGGCATCAGCAATTACGTGGCCTACGTGGGCACCGGCTCGCCGCGTTTCTACCTGCCGTTGGACCAGCAGCTGCCGGCCACCAACTTCTCGCAGTTCGTGGTGCTGACCGAGAATGCCACCGCACGTGAGGCGACCCGCGACTGGCTGCTCAAGGATGTGATTCCGCAGTTCCCGGACGTGCAGATGCGCGTGACCCGTCTGGAGAACGGCCCGCCGGTCGGCTACCCGGTGCAGATGCGCATCTCCGGCGAGCATATCGAGCAGGT
>Ga0247813_10002379_pt1 | contig 12993 bp, 11 predicted proteins | sample UWRJL169409C1_FD_180719 | JGI IMG/M metagenome (GOLD analysis project Ga0247813, IMG submission 180719) | Plant litter microbial communities from Arlington Agricultural Research Station in Wisconsin, United States - UWRJ-L169-409C-1 | ecosystem: Environmental > Terrestrial > Plant litter >... | reverse complement strand
CACGACATCGAATCCGAGGGCGGCGACCGCGGGGGCCGCCGCTGTCGCGTCTCCGCGGTTGATGACCACCCGCGCGCCGCCCTGCGACCACAGTTCCACGGGCTTGGTGCGGTGATTGCCCACGTCGTCGAACCCGAGCTGGCCGAGAGTCGCGCGCACCCGCTCGAGCTCGGTCTCGTCGGCTCGCACCTCGACGAAGTTGAAGCCCTCTGGCTGCTCCATGGCCGGCAGCGGTTCGACCGTCATCCGTGCCCCGTCCCTGCCGTCGCGATCGAGACCCTCCGACGCCAGCTGTTGCAGCCACTCGAGCGAACGCATCGCGTCGAGGGCAGTGCGGAGCGGGTCAGTGCGGCGGAAGGTGTCGTTGAAGATCTCGAGCGACACCGGGCCGTTGTATCCCGAGCGCAGCAGGTGCCCCATGAAGTCGACGAGGTCAAACGCGCCCTCGCCGGGGAACACCCGGTGGTGGCGGCTCCACGACAGCAGGTCCATGGTGAGCCCAGGGGCATCCGCCATCTGGACGAAGAAGATCTTGTCGGCGGGGATCGTCTCGATGGCGACGGGATCCCAGCCGCGGGAGAGGATGTGGAAGCTGTCGAGGCAGTGCCCGATCGCCGGGTGATCGGCGGCGCGGACGAGCCTCGCCGCATGCTCATAGTCGTCGACGAACCTGCCCCAGGCGAGAGCCTCATAGGCCACCCGTCTGCCGAACGACTCGGCCAGGTCTCCCAGCTGTTGGAGCTGGTCGACAGCGAGGGCGTCGTCGCCGCTCACCGCCGTGCCCACATTGCTGCACAGCAGCAGGGTGTCGATGCCGAGACGACTCATCAGGTCGAACTTCGCCTCAGCCCTGCGCAGGTTCTGGCGCAGTTTCTCCTGCCCCACCCCCTCGAAGTCGCGGAACGGCTGGTACAGGTCGAGCGTGAGACCGAGGTCAGCCGCGAGACGCGCGACGGCTTCCGGAGACAGCGGTGACGCGACGAAGTCCGGCTCGAAGATCTCCACCCCGTCGAAGCCGGCTGCGGCGCTCGCCCGCATCTTCTCCTCGAGGGTTCCGCTTAGGCATACCGTCGCTATGGAGGTCTTCATCGACGAACCAGCCGTTCTTCCGTGGGACCTCATCGTGTGCTGGCCGTCCGCGCAGCCGCAATTACGGCGCCCACCCAGTGGGACACAAGCGGCGAGCCGTATGGACCTCACGGCACACTGGCGACACCACTACCGCCCGGCCGTCAAGGAGATCGTCCATGCCAGAATCACGCCCCAGCATCCTCGTCGTGAACGGGCCCAATCTCAACCTTCTCGGGCTGCGCGAGCCGACGATCTACGGCCACGACACCCTCGCCGACGCGGAGCGGATCGCGCGCGATGCGGCAGACGCCGGCGGGTACGACCTCGACTTCTTCCAGAGCAACTGGGAGGGCGCGGTGATCGACCGGCTGCACGAGGCCCGCCAGGTCGCGAGCGGGGTGATCGTCAACCCGGCCGGTTTCACGTCGGTATCGATCCCGCTGCTGGACACTCTTCTCGCCGTCGCCCTTCCGGTGGTCGAGGTGCACGTCTCGAACATTCACCGCCGCGAACAGTTCCGGCATTTCTCCTACGTGTCGACGATGGCACAGGCCGTGATCATGGGATGCGGCGTCACCGGCTACCGGTTCGGCGTGGAGTTCCTGATCAGCCACCTCGAGTCGCGCCAGCAGGACGCCTCGGCGTAACGACCGCCGCGCGGCGCTGTGTCAGCGCAGCGCGGCCGCCGTCTGGCCGCCTTCGGCGATGATGCGTTCCAGGTGGGCGAGCATCCGGTCGACATCGGGCGTTATGCCGGTGAAGAGCCGGAGACCCTCCGCCGCCTGGAAGACCAGCATGTCTCCGCCCCCGACCGTGAGGCATCCGGTGTCGCGTGCTGCGGCCATAAGCGCGGTCTCGAGCGGCATGTAGACCACGTCATGCACCCACAGGTCGGGACGCAGCAGCGCGAGCGGTATCGCCGTGCCGGGATGCGCCGGCATACCGAGGGGTGTCGCATTCACGACGCCATCGGCCGAACGCATCCAGCGCTCCGCGTCGGCGATGACCCCGGCCTCCACAGAGGCCGTCGGGTGCGCGCCCGCGAGCAGGGTCGCGACGGCCTGCGCTCGCCGCGGATCGATGTCGAGCAGGGCCAGGCGTTGCACACCGCTGCGGAGCAGGGCGTGCGCGACGGCGACCCCGGCTCCTCCCGCTCCGAACTGCACCACTGTGCCGCGGTCGACGTCGGAGAGGTTCTTCTCGATCGAGGCGGCGAACCCGTACCAGTCGGTGTTGTGTCCGACGGTCGATGTCCCCGTGCTGGTGTCCCCGAAGACCACGGTGTTGACAGCACCGAGGATCAGCGCGTCATCCGACATCTCATCGACGTGGGCGACAGCGACCTGCTTGAACGGATGCGTGATGTTGAGTCCGCGATATCCCTCGCGACGTGCACTGTCGAGCCGCGCACCGACGTCCCGGTACTCGGGATACCGGCTCGCGTCGAAGACGTCGTAGCTGTAGTCGAGACCGAGCGCGCGCCCCTCGGTCTCGTGGAGCACCCGCGACAGTGACAGCTCGAGGCCATCGCCGAGCAGGCCGACGCGGTAGGCAGCGGCGGTCATGCCGACCTCGCTCGCAGGGAGGGACGTACGGATGACGCGGCCACGGCCTGTTCGAATGGTTCAGCGAGCTGCGCTGTGGCGGCCCTCCGTCCGAGGGCGAGCGCGGCGGCTCGAACCGCGGGTGCGACGCGAGCCGGATCGAAGGTGGCCGGCAGCCCCGAGACCGTGATGGCGGCGACGGGAGTGAACCCGCGCGCGAGGATGGCGCCGGCGACTCCCACAACTCGACCGCTGCGTGGATCCCGGTCGACGGCGAGTCCGGTCTCCCGGATCTCTGCCAGGTCACTCGCCAGGTCACTCGCCAGGGCCGAGGTCTCCCCCGGTCGACGCGACGACGTTGCGAACGCGAGGAGCACCCGCCCGGCAGCCGAACTGCGCGCGGGTGCCCGCGTGCCCAGCTCCATCAGCGCCTGGGATGCTCCGCGCGCGTGCAGCACTCCGAGACAGAGCACGTCGGTGCCGTCGAGAACCGTCAGCTGCACGGTCTCGTCGACGGCGTCGCGCAGGTCGGCCATCGCTTCGACGGCTACGGCCCGAAGCGCGTTGGGTTCGGTAGCCAGTTCACCGAGCTCGAACAGGCGCAGGCCGAGCCGCACCCCCGAGCCATCACGCTCGAGATAGCGATGGCTCACCAGCTCGGTGACCAGCCGCGAGACCGTCGATTTCGGGAGCTTGGCCCTCCTCGACAGCTCGGACACTCCCAGACGCCGGTCGTCCGGATGGAAACTGGCGAGAACGAGTGCCACCCGGTCGATGACCGAGACGACGTCTTCTGTTCGGGTGCTGCGCATCCCGGATCTCCTGCCTCGTGAGGTGTGTCGATGCCCGCAGAACCGGGACGGGCGGTCAGACCGTCCGCCCCGGCTCGCTTGCAAGCGGCTTCGGTGAGCTGGTTAGCCCACCATCGCGCGGATCGACTTGTACAGCTCGAGGCGCTCGCCGTCGTAGTACTCGTTGAAGAACGTCTCCGCCTTGTCGATGAAGGCGTCCTTGTCAACCTCGTCCTCTTCGACGACGGTGTACGACGCGTCTGCCCGGTATCCGTCGAGGATCTCGTTGGTCTCCTCCTCGACACACTCCCGGTTCTCGGCGCGCAGCTCGTGGATCGTCTCCTCGAGCAGGGCTTCCTGCTCGTCGTCGAGCTTGTCGTACGTCATCTCACTCACCACGAGCCAGTGGATGCCGACCTGGTGGTTGTTGAGCGACGCCACCTTGAGGATCTCGTCGAAGCTCTGCGAGTGCGTTGCCACGATGGGGTTCTCCTGGCCGACAGCGATGCCCTGCTGGAGCGCGACGTAGATCTCCTCGTTGGCCACCGCCACCGGCTCGACTCCCATCGCCTCGGCATTGGCCAGGAACTGGGGTGAGTCAGGGAAGCGCAACGCGAGACCCTCGAGATCGTCCGGCGACTCGATCGGGGTGTCCTTCGTGGTGAAGGTGCGGTTGCCGAAGAACCATCCGTCGACGATCCGGGTTCCCGTCTCCTCGCTGAAGCTGTCGAAGAGATCGGATGATTCGTTGTCGATCCAGTCGAACGTGTGGTCGACATCGTTGAAGACGTACGCCGCGTCGACGACACCGATCGGCTCGTAGGTCGCGCTCAGCGCTGATGCTCCCTGCAGGTCGATGTCGATGTCGCCCGCCTGTACGGCCGTGAAGCGTTCCGTGTCCGGGCCCAGCTGGCTGGCGGGGAACAGGTCGACAGTGATCCCGATGTCGGCCTCTTCGAGCCGCTCCTTGAGCAATTCGACTCCGCAGTAGTAGTTCGGTGTGGTCTCGGGTTGGCTGGTGGCGACGGACAGCGTGACCTCACCGCCTCCTTCACCGCCTCCTCCCGATCCGCCCGATGGGGCGCAAGCAGTGATGAGCAACGTCGCCGTTGCGATCAGCGACGAACCGATCACCACCCGGCTCTTACGGTGTGCGTGCCTCATGTGAATCTCCCTTGATTACTGTGGTTGCCGGAGTCGGTTGGCCCGGCGGTAGTACGGCCAACGAGTGGCCGAGATCGGTGTGGACTTAAAACCGCTGGGGTCAGAGCCCCAGGATGGTCGGGACGATGGTGACGATCTGCGGGAAGACGGTCAGAAGCAGCAGGACGGCGACGAGCGGGACCAGGAACGGCAGCACCCCGCGGAAGACCACTCCCATGGGTTGCCGGGTGATGGATCCGACGACGAAGAGCACGGCTCCGACCGGTGGAGTCAGCGATCCGATCATCAGGTTGAGGATCATCACCACGCCCAGGTGGACCGGGTCGATGCCGAACTCCGCGGCGATCGGCATCAGCACAGGCACCAGCACGAGGATCACCGGGGGTGCTTCCAGGAAGGTGCCGAGCAGCAGCAGCACCACGTTCAGCACCAGCAGGAACACGATCGGGTTGTCCGTCAGTGCCGTCAACCAGTCTCCGAGAACCTGGGAGACCCGTTCGCGGGCGAGCACCTGTCCCATGAGGTTCGCGGCGCCGAGGATGAGCAGGATGCCGCCGGTGATGACCACCGTCTCCTTGATCGACCTCAGGAGGATCCGCAGGGTCAGGGTGCGATAGAAGGCGCCGAGGATCAGCATGTAGGCCGCGGCCACCCCGGCGCCCTCGGTCGGAGTGAAGATCCCGCCGAGGATACCGCCGAGAATGATCACCGGTGTGAAGAGCGGCCCGATCACTCGCAGCGTTGCCGAGCGGAACTCCGACCCGACGAATGGCCTGCCCTCCAGGCCGGGACGCTTGCGCACCCAGATGAAGATGTAGAGGGCCAGACCGGCCGTCATCAGCAGCGCGGGCAGCACCGAACCGGCGAAGAGCGCTCCTGTCGAGATCGACGCGGTGGCGGCGAACAGGACGGCGGGGATGCTCGGAGGCATGATCGTGCTGAGCAGTGAGCCCGACGCGCTCAGACCGGCAGCGAATCCGTACGGATAGCCCTGCTTGATCATCTGCGGCACCTGGATCTTGCTGAGCGAAGCGGCGTCGGCCAGCGCGGATCCGCTGATCCAGGAGAACCCGACGCTCGTTCCGAGGTTGACGTATGCGAGGTTTCCGCGAAGCCGGGGAAGCGTCGCCAGGGCGAAGTCGAACAGCCGGTTGGCGATCCCGAGATGATTGGCGATCGTGCCGACGAAGATGAACAGCGGAACCGCCAGCAGCGGGAAGCTGTTGATCCCGTCGACGACCGAGCGAAGGGCGAGGCCGGCCGAGTTACCGTTGGTGTAGAAGTACAGCAGGCTCGACGCGATCATTGCGAACGCGACCGGCACCCTCAGAAGAAGCAGCGCCGACATCACCACGAGATAGATGGCGAGATCCATGTCAGCCCTCCATCTCGGAGATGTCGAGACGCGGTTCCGGGCGCCCGGCCGCTGCGATCTTCGCGATCGAGTGCAGTGCGCCGGAGATGAACCCGACGACCGCGAAGATGTACAGCACGGCCAGCGGCATGTGCAGCGCCGTCGACTGGCGCCGCCAGCCCTGCTCTACCATCAGCACCGATTCCCAGGCGAGGGCCGCACAGGTGATCACCATCACCACCCCAGCGAAGACACGCAACGCGACGAAGAGCTTCTTCCCGGCGAGAACACCGTCGAATACTTCGATGACGATGTGCCCGTTCTTACCGATCAGGTACCCGGCGACCACGAAGGTGAGCGCGACGAGCGACAGCCGCGCGATCTCGCCGGCGCCGACCCACGCGATCGCCGGCACGTAGCGACCGAGCACCTGGTACATCACCCCGAAGAAGATGAGGGCGAAGAAGACCATTCCGGTCCAGATCTCGAGTTGCGACAGCCAGCGGATGATGCGGAACGGAGAAGCCGATTCCGGATCGATCCCCGTCGCCTCGGTGTGATCACTCACAGCGGTTGCCACCGGGGTGATCAGCAGTTCCGGCAATAGCCGGAGGTGCGAGCTCGAACATCATCAACCTCTCTGTCAATGCGCGGACCAGGGCCGCTGATGCGACTCTGGGGCTCGCGCGACACAGAAGCAAGCTCATGTCCCGGCAGATGGAACGCCGCGTCAACAGGTTTGCGCAGGTCGGCGCGTACCGCAAGAGCTGTGACGATCGCTCACGTCCGGCGACGGGCATCGATCTCGGCCGGATTTCGATCGTGTTTCGAGTACGTGAAACTTTCAATAGTTTCTGAAACTTCGTTGTGCCGGCCTTGCGAGCGTGCCTACACTCGTGTCCACCCGCAGTTTGCAGCTCGTTCCATGCCAGCCATATTCGACAGCTCGATAGTCCGCGATCACACAGACCAGGCCGACTCCCTTGGCCTCGAGGAGTAGACATGAAGTCAACGAACACAGCGTCAACGAAAACAGCGTTCACGCGAACGGCGTTCACGCGAACGGCGGGGGCTGGTGCTGTCGCACTGGCGCTGGCACTGACCGGATGTAGCGCCGGTTCAGGCGACACCGATGAGGCGAGTGATGCGACCATCGTTGTGGCCATCGCCGAGCCCGACCACCTCACCCCCGGCAACCACTACGCCTCGTACGAAGTGCTGCTGTCCGTCTTCAGCCCCTTGATGTCGATCGACGATGACGGCAATCTGGAGCCCCTGCAGGCTGAGTCGGTCGAATCAGAGGACGCCATCACGTGGACGGTCAACCTCCGCGACGGCTGGACCTTCCACAATGGAGAACCCGTCACCTCGCAGTCGTACGTCGACGCCTGGAACTACCTCGCCTACGAGCCCAACGCCTGGGTCAACGCCGGCCAGCTGCGCAACGTGGTCGGATACTCCGAGCTGAGCCCCGGCGACGGAAGCGAGCCCGGCGCGACCGAGCTCTCCGGACTCACCGTCGTCGACGAGAACACCTTCACGATCGAGCTGAGGAGCCCGGACCGCCAGTTCCCCGCGCAGCTGACCGCCGGCCAGACCGGTCTCTACCCGATGCCCGAAGCGGCCTTCGACGACCTCGAGGCCTACGACCGCTTCCCCATCGGCAACGGCCCGTTCGCCCTGACCGCGGCGTGGGAGTCCAACCAGGACATCGTCGTCGAGGCCTATGACGAATACCAGGGACCGGAGCCGACCCTCGGCGGCGTGACCTTCCGTCCGTACCTCGACACCGCGATCGCCTACACCGACGCTCTCGCCGGTGAGGTCGACATCACCGCCGTCCCGGCCAACAAGGTCGCCGTCGCTGAAACCGACTTCGGTGACAACTTCATCGCACTCGACGCTCCCGGTGTCGACTTCCTCGCCTTCCCCGGCGACGACGATCGCTTCGAAGATGTCCGCGTTCGCCAGGCGATCTCGATGTCCATCGACCGCGAGGCCGTCAACAACGCCATCTACGGCGGAACGCAGATCCCGTCGACCTCTCTCACGTCGCCGAGCATGCCCGGCGACCCCGCCGGAGTCTGCGGGATCTACTGCGAGTTCGATCCGGAAGCCGCGAAGGACCTCCTCGAGGAGGCCGGCGGGTTCGAAGGAACGATGGAGATCGCGTTCGTCGGTGGTTGGGGCCAGGAAGACCTCTTCGAGGCATACGCCAACCAGATCCGCCAGAACCTCGGCATCGAAGACGTCGTCGCCTCGCCGTCGACCGACTTCGCCGAGTTCACCGCTCGCGTCGAGGCCGGCGACATCAAGGGCATGGGTCGCGGTCGCTGGGGCGCTCTCTACCCCAGCCAGCAGGACACCCTGCACGCCGTGTACACCGCGAATGGCGACGGCAACTACGCCACCGGCGGCTACTCGAACCCCGAGGTCGACGCCCTTCTCGCCGAAGCGGATGCAGCGGAGACGCTCGAGGAATCGTACGTCGGCTACGAGAAGGCGCAGGAGCGCATCATCGAGGACTTCCCCGTCATCCCGACGTTCGGAAACCGCTACATGTACGTCACGAGCGACAGAATCGCCGACCTCCACACGGTCGCCGGCGGAGTGCTCATGAGCCAGGTCGAACTCGCCGAGTAGACGCCTGCACGACAGCATCACCGAACACCGACGACAAAGGACCACACACAGTGACAACCCCTGCGACCCTCGGTCGCGAGAACCAGGTCGGCTCGCCGGAGGACATCCTCCGGCGGGCCGCCTCGGTGCCCGAATACACGAACTTCCCGCCGATGGACGAGCTCACCACCCTGTTCGAGAAACTCCAGTCCCGGCATCCCGATCTGATCAGCGTCCAGCGCATCGGCACCAGCCGACTCGGCGACGCGCTGATGATGTACTCCATCGGCTCAGGGCCGCTGTCTCACCTCATCGTCGGCGGCGTGCACCCCAATGAACCCGTGGGAGCCTGGACGTCCATCCACCTTCTGGAGCAGCTAGCCACGGATGCCGGCCTGCTCGCCGGACTCGGCGCCCGCTGGCACATCGTGCCGTGCATCGACCCCGACGGCGCCCGTCTCAACGAGGGCTGGTTCGCGAATCCTGGAGACCGCAGCAGCTATGCACGCGCGTTCTACCGACCAGCACCGGACGAGCAGGTCGAGTGGACCTTCCCGTGGAGCTACAAGCGGGCGTACTTCGACGCCATGCTCCCCGAGACCCAGGCGCTCGCACGGGCGATCGACCTCACGAAGCCCGACCTCTACGTGGCACTCCACAACGCGGAGATGGGTGGGGTCTACTACTACCTCAGCCGCGACGTACCCGAGTTGTACGACATCCTCGCCGCCGTCCCCGAACGACTCGGACTCCCCCTCGACAAGGGCGAGCCGGAGGGCGGCCACCTCACGGAGCTCGCGCAGGCGATCTTCATCACCGGAAGCCTCGAGGAGGTCTACGACTGGATCGAGTCGCTCGGCGGCGACCCGTTCCCTCCGGGTGCCGGAGGCAACGCTTCCAGCGACTACGCCCTGAGATACGGCACGCTGTCGCTCATTGCCGAGCTTCCGTACTGGAAGCACGCGGATGCCGACAACACCGAGCCGATCGCCGAGACCTACTCGTCGCTCCTCGACCGCACCGGGCAGCAGCTCGTCGACTTCGGTGTCGAGCTCATCGGCCTCCTCGAGCAGGCTGACCCGATGCTGCGCATCGACACCCCGTTCCTGCGGGCATCCCGCGCCTTCGTCCCCATGATGAAGGCGACGGGTGAATCGAACATCGCCAGGGCGAAACAGCCGGATAGCCAGCGACCGGCGACCGTTGCCGAGCGTTTCGGCTGCGAAGACGTTGTGCAGATGTTCCGCCTGCGATTCGGTGGGATGCTGCTGCGCGCGTTCGAAGCCGAGGTCGTCGCGGGCACGGCTCCGGCAGCCCTTCGTCGGATCTACGACCGGATGCTCACCCTGTACACCGGGTGGCAGCTGGACGCGGCGGCCGACGACACCGCTGAGGTCATTCCGATCTCGTCGCTCGTCGGCGTGCAGTACGGCGCGATCCTCGCCGGCGCCTCCCACTTCGCGGGTACCTTGCAATGAGAATCGCCCTGTCGGTACTGCAGAAGTTCGGTGGCCTCGTCATCGTCTTCTTCGGTGTGACGTTCATCATCTACTACGCGGTGTTCGCGCTGCCGGGAGATCCGATCCGCGCGCTCGCGGGTGATAAGGCGTTGTCCGACGGGATCATCCAGAGCCTGAGGGCTAAGTACAACCTCGATGCCCCGCTGTGGGAGCAGTACACCAGCTACATCGGCGGGCTGTTGCGGGGCGACTTCGGTATCGACTTCCGGGGCCGAGATGTCGGCGAGCAGATGGCCGCGCGCTGGCCGGTGACCATCACGCTCGCGCTATCAGCGTGGGCACTCGAGATCATCGTTGGCCTCGGCATCGGCGTTGTCGCCGCGCTGAAGAAGGGAACCTGGATCGACAAGGGCCTGCTGGCCAGCACCGTCATCGTCAGCTGCATCCCGGTGTTCGTCCTCGGCGCGCTCGCCCAGCTGTTCTTCGGCGTGCGCCTCGACCTGCTCCCGGTTGCCGGGGTCTCAGACGGATGGCCGGTCTCCTACATCCTGCCCGCCAGCGTGATCGCGATCTTCGGGCTGTCTGCCGTCTCGCGCCTCATGCGGGGTTCGGTTCTCGAGAATCTCAACGCGGACTACGTGCGCACCGCGCGGGCCAAGGGCCTGAGCGAGCAGCGCGTCATCGGCGTGCACGTCATGCGCAACTCGCTGATCCCCGCCTCGACCTACCTCGCCACCGACCTCGGCTACCTCCTGGGTGGCACGGTCATCATCGAGGGAATCTTCAACCTCCCTGGTGTCGGAAACCTCCTGTTCTCCGCCATCCGCGTCCACGAGGGTCCGACCATCGTCGGCATCTCGACCGCGCTCATCCTGATCTTCCTCGTGACGTCACTGATCGTCGACGCACTCCACGCCGTCCTGGATCCGAGGGTTCGCCATGTCAGATAACCTCCTCAGCCGTCCCGCCGCTGGACCCAGCACGCATCGTTCCTCGGCCGGCAAGCGCCTGCTCAGGCAGCCCGGATTCTTCATCCCCGGCGTTGTGCTGCTCGTCCTCGTCGTCATCTCGGCGTTTCCCGCGCTGTTCGCCGGAATTTTCGGTAACGGAGACCCCCGGGCGTGCAACCTCAGCAACAGCGCGCAGGGGCCCAGTTCGGGACATCCGTTCGGTCTCGACCTGCAGGGCTGCGACATCTGGGCCAACGTCATCTACGGAACCCAGACCTCCATCTCGGTCGGGGTGCTCAGCACCGTGGTCTCCGTTCTCATCGCCATCGCGCTCGGAACCATCGCCGGCCTGTACGGCGGATGGGCCGACTGGCTGATCTCCCGTCTCACCGAGATCTTCTTGGGCTTCCCGTTCCTGCTCGCCGCCATCATCGTGCTGGCCAGCGTGGGAGAGCGCACGGTTCTGACGGTGAGTATGGTTCTGGCCGTGTTCGGCTGGCCGACGATGGCCCGGCTCGTGCGGTCATCCGTCAAGTCCATCCGGATGAGTGAGTACGTTCTCGCGGCTCGCACGATGGGGCTCAGCCAGGCACGCATCATCCTGCGCTACGTCCTGCCCAACGCCCTGTCGCCCGTGCTGATCCTCGCGACGATCGCCATCGGTGCGGTCATCGTCGCCGAGAGCTCACTCACCTACCTCGGCATCGGGCTCGAGCCGCCGGTGATCTCCTGGGGACTGCAGATCGCCGCTGGCTCGCGCGCCTTCCAGACCGCGACACACATCCTCATCTTCCCGTCGATCTTCCTGGCGGTGACCGTCCTCAGCGTTATTGTTCTCGGTGACACGCTCCGAGCCGCGTTCGATCCGAAGCGGCAACAGTGATGCGGACGTCACGCCCCAGAAAGGACACCCCATGAGCGCAGAACTGGATGCCACGGGAGCGGATGCCGTACAGACCGACGAGCGCGAACTGGCGCGTCGTCAGTTCGCCGAAGACCTCAGCATCATCTGGGAGATGGCGGGAACCAACCGCATGGATGGCCGAGTTCTCGGTTACCTGATGATCATGGAGCGGCCGTTCATCTCGTCCGCCGACCTCGCCGCGGCCCTGCACGCCAGCGCCGGCGCCGTGTCCATGGCGACCCGCCGCCTGGTCGACACCAACTTCATCCGCCGCCACTCGGTGCCCGGAGACCGCAGCCACTACTTCCGCGCTGAGGAAGACCCGTGGGGCAGCTTCCTCGCCACCGAGAAGAACCACTTCGACCGCGAGATCGAGGTCATCGAAGAGGCGCTCCAGCTGCTCGAACCGCACGAGGAGAGCGCCAGGGTGCGACTCACCAACGGACGCGACTACCTCAACTGGGTTCACGGCTACCACCACAAGATGCTGGGCGACTGGCAGACCCACAAGCGCGAGCGGGACACCCGCACCCCAGCGAAAGAGTAGATCGTGACATCCGAGACCACACCCTCCGCCACTCCCCTGCTTTCGGTCACAGACCTGACGGTCACTTTCGATGTTGACGGTGAGACGAGCGTCGGAGTCGACTCGGCGAGCTTCGACGTGGGGCGAGGCGAGGTTCTCGCCATCGTCGGCGAATCGGGCTCGGGCAAGAGCGTCACCGCGATGTCGGTTCTCGGCCTCCTCCCAGGCAACGCGACCGTCGCCGGATCCATCCGGTTCGACGGACGCGAACTCCTCGGTCTCAGCAACCACGAACTCCGCGGCGTGCGCGGTGCGCAGATCGCGATGATCTTCCAGGACCCGCTGGCCGCCCTCAACCCTGTCTTCACCGTCGGCTTCCAGCTCATGGAGGCGGTTCGCGCCCACGATCGCAAGCTCTCCTCGGCGAACGCACGCGCCCGGGTGATCGAGCTGCTGACCCTTGTCGAGATCCCCGATCCTGAGTCGCGCCTAAAGTACTACCCGCACCAGTTCTCCGGTGGTCAGTGCCAGCGCATCGTCATCGCCATGGCCCTGGCCCGCGACGCCCAGCTGCTCATCGCCGACGAACCGACGACCGCGCTCGATG
>Ga0247813_10002377_pt1 | contig 12997 bp, 7 predicted proteins | sample UWRJL169409C1_FD_180719 | JGI IMG/M metagenome (GOLD analysis project Ga0247813, IMG submission 180719) | Plant litter microbial communities from Arlington Agricultural Research Station in Wisconsin, United States - UWRJ-L169-409C-1 | ecosystem: Environmental > Terrestrial > Plant litter >... | reverse complement strand
AAGTAAACATTTTCATTATTAATATTTAAAGAAGTAAACAGATGACAAGTTTGTTGGTAATTATAGTTTTAGTTTTATTAGCAGTTGCATTATGGCAATTGACCAAGATATTTGATCTTACTCAAGTAGGATCTTCTTCGGACGATTCTCAGGTTGCATCGGATAATGATAATAATATTCAGGGATATATTATGTTTGGCTTTTTAGCTTTCATTTATATCTTCACGATTTACGGTTTACTAAAATGGGGTGGTTTAGCACTTCATACTCCTGCATCAGAGCATGGGCTTTTAGTAGATAATTTAATGGATATTACTTGGGTTTTAATTTTTGTAGTTCAATTTATTACACAAGGTCTACTATACTGGTTTTCTTTTAAATATAAAGGAAATAAAAACCAGAAAGCTTTGTTTTTTGCTGATAGTAATAAGTTAGAGGCAATTTGGAGTATTATTCCATCTGTAGTTTTAGCTTGTTTAATTCTTTACGGCTTGTATGCTTGGAACAACATAATGTTTGTTGATAAAGATGAAGATGTAATTGAAATTGAATTATATGCTCAACAATTTAAATGGACTGCTAGATATGCTGGACAGGATAATGTTTTAGGAAAAGCTAACGTTCGTTTAATCGAAGGAGTGAATACTCTAGGTGTTGATATGTCTGATCCTAATGCTCAGGATGATATCGTTGTTTCTGAATTACATATACCTAAAGGTAAAAAAGTACATTTCAAAATGCGTTCTCAAGACGTATTACACTCAGCTTACATGCCTCACTTTAGAGCGCAAATGAACTGTGTTCCAGGAATGGTTACTGAATTTGCTTTTATTCCAACTTACACAACTTCTGAATACAGAGAGTTACCATTTATGGTTGAAAAAGTTGCTCATATCAATAAGTTAAGAGCTGAAAAAAGCGCTGAATTGGTTGCTAAAGGTGGTACAGCATTAGATCCTTACACATTTGATTATTTATTATTATGTAATAAAATTTGTGGAGCTTCTCACTATAACATGCAAATGAAAGTTGTTGTTGATACTCCGGAAGATTATAAAAAATGGTTAAGTGAGAAAACAACTTTAACTCAAGATATTAAAGCGGCAGCAGCTGCTGAGAAACCAGCTGAAGGAGTTGAACCAACTACAGATAGTACAGCTAAAGATACTGTAAAAGCAGTTATTGATACGGTTAAAGCAGTTGTAGCTAAAGTTGCTATGAGATAATATTTATTAAGAAAATTTAAAGTACACATATATGTCAGCAGAAGCGCACGGTCACGATCACGGACACGATCACGAGCACGAACATCATCATAAAGACACGTTCATTACTAAATATATCTTTAGTATTGATCACAAAATGATTGCTAAGCAATACTTAATTACCGGTATTATTATGGGTATAATTGGTATTGCAATGTCTTTGCTTTTCAGAATGCAATTAGCATGGCCAGAGGAGTCTTTCAAAATATTTAATGTTTTATTAGGAGATAAATTTGCACCTGATGGTGTAATGGCAAATGATATTTACCTGGCATTAGTTACAATTCACGGTACCATCATGGTATTCTTTGTACTGACGGCTGGTTTGAGTGGAACTTTTAGTAATTTACTTATTCCACTTCAAATTGGAGCACGAGATATGGCTTCTGGATTTATGAATATGATTTCATACTGGTTGTTTTTCTTATCTGCTGTAATAATGTTAAGTTCATTATTTGTTGAAGCTGGACCAGCTTCTGCAGGTTGGACAATTTATCCGCCATTAAGTGCTTTGCCACAAGCGATTCCGGGATCTGGAACAGGTATGACTTTATGGTTAGTTTCTATGGCTATATTTATTGCATCTTCTTTAATGGGATCTTTAAATTACATTGTTACTGTAATCAACTTAAGAACCAAAGGAATGTCTATGACTAGACTTCCACTTACAATCTGGACATTCTTCGTAACAGCTATTATTGGTGTTATTTCATTTCCAGTATTATTATCTGCTGCGTTATTATTGATTTTTGATAGAAGTTTTGGAACTTCATTCTTCTTGTCTGATATTTATATTGCAGGAGAGGTTTTACACTACCAAGGTGGTTCTCCGGTATTATTCGAGCACTTATTCTGGTTCTTAGGACACCCTGAGGTTTATATTGTAATTTTACCAGCGATGGGTCTTGTTTCTGAAATTATGGCTACAAACTCTCGTAAACCAATTTTCGGATACAGAGCGATGATTATGTCAGTTCTTGCAATTGCATTTTTATCTACAATTGTTTGGGGTCACCATATGTTTATTTCAGGTATGAATCCTTTCTTAGGATCTGTGTTTACATTTACAACTTTATTGATTGCAATTCCATCTGCTGTAAAAGCGTTTAACTGGATTACAACTTTATGGAAAGGTAACTTGCAATTTAATCCTGCAATGTTGTTCTCTATCGGAATGGTTTCTACGTTCATCACTGGAGGTTTAACAGGGATTATTTTAGGAGATAGTACTTTAGATATTAACGTTCACGATACATACTTTGTAATTGCTCACTTTCACTTAGTAATGGGTATCTCTGCACTTTACGGAATGTTTGCTGGTATTTACCACTGGTTCCCTAAAATGTATGGAAGAATGTTGAATAAAAACTTAGGTTATGTCCACTTTTGGGTAACTGCAGTTTGTGCTTATGGAGTATTCTTTCCAATGCACTTTATTGGATTAGCTGGTTTACCAAGACGTTATTATACAAACACAAACTTCCCATTATTTGATGATTTGCAAAATGTAAATGTTTTAATTACAACATTTGCTCTTGTAGGAGGTGCGTTCCAATTAGTATTCTTATACAACTTCTTTAGTAGTATTTTCTACGGTAAGAAAGCGGTTCAGAATCCATGGAAATCTACAACATTAGAGTGGACAACTCCAGTAGAACATATTCACGGTAACTGGCCAGGTGAAATTCCTCATGTATACCGTTGGCCATATGACTACAGTAACCCAAATCATGATGTAGATTTTGTACCGCAAAATGTACCAATGAAAGAAGGTGAAGAAGTTTTACACCACTAAAAAATATTTAAAAAAGGCTATCAGAAATGATAGTCTTTTTTGTTTTAGTTAAAGTTCTATTGGTTCAATTTTACTGTTTTACAAACTGATTACTTTGCATATCTTTGTGAGATGAATGAAAATTTAGATCCTACCACAAAAGGATACAATCCAGAAGAGCTAGATCTTGAAAAAAGATTACGTCCGCTGTCATTTGATGATTTTGCCGGACAAGATCAGGTTTTAGAGAACCTGAAAGTTTTTGTCGCTGCTGCCAATCAGCGCGGTGAAGCACTTGATCATACGCTTTTTCATGGACCTCCGGGATTAGGAAAAACTACTTTGGCGAATATTTTAGCCAACGAGTTGGAAGTTGGAATTAAAATTACTTCGGGACCTGTATTGGATAAGCCTGGAGATTTGGCGGGCTTGCTTACTAATCTTGACGAGAGAGATGTTTTGTTTATTGATGAAATTCATCGGTTAAGTCCTATAGTTGAAGAATATCTATATTCTGCAATGGAAGATTTTAAAATTGATATCATGATTGAATCGGGACCAAATGCCCGGACAGTTCAAATTAATTTAAATCCATTTACTTTAATTGGTGCTACGACTCGTTCTGGTTTATTGACTGCTCCGATGCGTGCCCGTTTTGGAATTTCATCTCGTTTACAATATTATACTACTGAACTTCTAACGACGATCGTTGAGAGAAGTTCTTCAATTTTAAAAATGCCAATTTCTCTGGATGCAGCAATTGAAATTGCTGGACGCAGCAGAGGAACACCTCGTATTGCTAATGCATTGTTACGAAGAGTTCGTGACTTTGCACAGATTAAGGGTAATGGAACCATTGATTTAGAAATTGCACGTTATGCTCTAAAAGCTTTAAATGTTGATGCCCATGGGCTTGACGAAATGGATAATAAGATTTTGTTAACCATAATAAACAAATTCAAAGGTGGTCCTGTTGGACTTTCGACATTGGCAACTGCAGTCTCTGAAAGTAGCGAAACGATTGAAGAAGTTTATGAACCTTTTTTAATTCAGGAAGGTTTTATAATGCGTACTCCTCGTGGACGTGAAGTCACAGATAAAGCTTATAAGCATCTAGGAAAACTAAATACTAATATCCAAGGTGGATTATTTTAACAATACTATGAAGCATTTTGTTTTGTTTTTGCTATTTGTATATTTAAATTCTTTTGGTCAGAGTAAACATTTCTCTAATCTTAGTTATGGAAAATCTTCTCAACAGGTTTTAGATCTGTATATTCCTGACGGAAATTTAAAAAAATTGCCTGTCGTTATATTACTTCATGGAGGTGCTTGGTCAATGGGCGGACTTGAATATACTGCTAAACATGCGCAGGATATATGCAATAAAGGATTTGTTGTAGCAAACGTCGATTATCGATATGTAAGCGACAAAATTGCTGCTAAGGATTTATTAGAAGACATTAAGTTAGCAGTTAGTTATGTTTCGGATCTTTCTAAAAAATATGGTTATAATAAAAATGGTTATCATGTTGTCGGAATTAGTGCAGGAGCACATTTGGCATTATTGTATGGCTATAGTGGTAAAAACGTGAAGTCTATAACTGCACTATGTGCACCTTCAAGATTGGATTCTCCTGAGGCATTAGAATTTATTATAAAGAATGGTCATTTGGATATTATTGAAAAATTAGCTGGAGCCAAATTAAATCCAAATGGAGATAATATGGCATTTGTAGCGATAAGTCCCTTTAATAATATTTCAGATGTACCGACATTGCTAATACATGGTAATGCTGATCCTTTGGTAAATTTGAGGCAATCTCAAAATCTTTATGCAGCGTTAAAAAGTAAAGGAGTTGAATCAAAATTTGTAATTAGAGAAGGTAAAGGACATGATGTTGGAATGAATTCACCTGATACTGAAATTGAGAATATAAAAGATATTACGGAATGGATTATTCAACATAATAAGTAAATTTGATAAAAGGAAATATGGACGTTTAGGACATATGTTAATCTTGATTTATAATGTCTGAGAAAAGAAAATATAATTATCCAAACAAACTTTCAATTTTCAGATTTTTTTTGGATGCTGAAGGTGTGCGTAGAAATCCTATTCCGTTTCATAAAAAGTACTTTGATAAATTAGGTGATTCCTTTTCTCTTAAAATTGGAATATCAAAGCACTTAATTTTGTCAAGAGATAATGAAATTGCTCAGCATATTTTACAAAAAAATCAAAAGAATTACCACAAATCAAAATTTCAATCGGTTTATCTATCTAAATATTTAGGAAAAGGACTTTTGACTGTTGACGGTGATTTTTGGCTAAAGCAAAGAAGACTTATACAACCTGCATTTCATAAGCAAAAGATGAATCAGTTGGTTGAAAATATGAATAAGACTATAATTGCAGAATTAGATTTTATAGTCGAAGAAAAAACGGTTGATCTTCTTCCTGTAATGAGCCAGTTGGCTTTTAATGTTGTAGCAAAATCCTTATTTCAACTTTCTATTTCTGAGGAAAAATTAAATCGTATAAAAGTAATTATAGAAGAAGTTCAAAATTTCCTGATTAAGGAGATAAGACTTCCTCATAAAGCATGGTGGTTTTCGGCTACGGGGCAAGTAAAAAAACACCTTGAATTAGCAGAAGAGAATAATAGTATTATTAGGGAAATAATTGAGGAGCGGATTTCTTCAAACGAAGAGATCAACGATTTGCTTAATATGCTTTTAGAAACCCGTTATGAAGATACAGGTGAGGGAATGTCGGTAAAGCAGTTAATAGATGAAATTAAAGTACTTTTTATTGCCGGACATGAGACAACTGCTAATGCATTAACTTTTACGCTCTATCTTCTGGGAAGGAATCCGGAAATTCAACAGAAAGTTTTCGACGAAATTACTGAAATTGAATCGCAAACTGAAAATATAGTAGAGCAACTTCAAAGAATGACTTATACCAATGCGGTCTTAAATGAAGCGATGCGTTTGTATCCTCCAGCATGGATTACGGATAGACAAAATGTTGAAGATGATAATATTGGTTTATTCAATTTGAAAAAAGGCACTTTAATTGGGGTTTCTTTTTATGAACTGCATCGTAATCCTAAATATTGGGATAGTCCGGAGGAATTTATTCCTGAAAGATTTCTTGGGGAACAAAAGAAGCATTCAATGCAATATTTTTATCCCTTTGGTGCCGGACCAAGAATGTGTATTGGGGCTGGATTTGCTATTTATGAAATGTGTTTGACTATTTCTCATATTGTAAAAAAATATACAATTAAATCTGTCAATCCTGAAATTAGACTCAACCCATTAATTACATTGAAGCCCGTTGGAGTGGAAGTTATATTTTATAAAAGATGACGATTAATTCAAAAGAGACATACTCAAAATTTATAAAAGCTGAAGCAAAACGACTTGGTTTTCTTGCTTGTGGGATATCTAAGGCCGGATTTCTTGAGCAAGAAGCACCTCGACTTGAAAAATGGTTAAAAAATAATCATAATGGCCAAATGGCTTACATGGAAAACCATTTTGATAAACGATTAGACCCGACATTATTAGTTGATGATTCAAAAAGTGTAGTTTCACTTTTATTAAATTACTATCCTTCTGAATCTCAAAATCAGGAGAGTTTTAAAATATCTAAATATGCTTATGGGCAGGATTATCATTTTGTAATTAAGGAAAAATTAAAAGAATTTCTTTACTCCATTCAAGAGAATATTGGCGAAGTTTCAGGTCGTGCTTTTGTTGACTCAGCACCAGTGTTGGATAAAGCCTGGGCAGCTAAAAGCGGATTAGGCTGGATTGGAAAAAACAGTAATCTATTAACTCAAAAAGTGGGTTCTTTTTATTTTATTGCTGAACTTATACTTGATTTAGATTTAGAACATGATCATGCCACTACTAATCATTGTGGTTCATGTACTGCTTGTATAGATGCTTGTCCTACGCAGGCAATTGTTGCTCCTTATGTAGTTGATGGAAGTAAATGTATCTCTTATTATACCATTGAACTGAAGGAAAATATTCCTTACGAAATGAAAGGAAAATTTGATGAGTGGATGTTTGGTTGTGATACTTGTCAGGATGTTTGTCCATGGAATCGTTTCTCAAAACCACATTCCGAACCGTTATTTAATCCGAATCCAGAATTGCTTTCTTTCTCAAAGAAAGATTGGACTGAAATCACGGAAGAAACTTTCAAGAAAGTCTTTAAAAATTCTCCAATTAAACGAACCAAGTTTGATGGTTTGAAACGTAATATTAAATTTTTAAAGTAAAATAGTAAGAGATATAAATCTAAATTTTAGTCTATTATATTCCTTTCTGATTTAAAAATTTTAAGTCTAACCAGGCACATATTTTGTAAGAACCTCTACTTTAGATGTATACGTGTGCTTTTTTGCAATTGTAAGAAATAAAATATAGTTAATGTAGTTTGTCGATAATAGCTATCGACCAATGACATTTTTGATAATGATTTGTTTTATTTTAAATTTTATTTTATATAATTACCTCTCAATAATTTTATTATAAAATTTATCTTATAGAAAGTGATGTGAAATTTATTCAAATTACCAAAAATAAAATATGATTTTATAGTCATATAAAGTTTTGACAAATTATAATTGTATCTGTTTTATTGATAGTAGGTGGTTTTTATTTGGTTTAATATTGTGAATGTGTGATTAGCTTAAAAAAAAATCCAATTTTACTACGTACTGAATAAGCTAAAATTAGAGAATATTAGATTGTATAAAATATTTGTAAAAATATGTATGCATTATAACATAAGAGGCAAGAAAAAACTAAACAAATGTTAAAATTTGAGTGAATTTATTTTTTTATTTTTTTTGTAAGGTATTTTGATTTTTTGTCGCTTTATTCGTGTTATGTGTGCTGTATTGCTAATAAATTAAGAAAAATAGAATCTTTTTTTATGGATTAAGTAGTTTTTTGGGTTTCCAGATTGGTTTAAACCAAGTAAAAGTGTTGTTTAACGTTTTTATAGGTAGTTTGTCGACTAATGTAGCTAGTTATTAGGTGTTTATATACTTTCGTGACGCCAAAACTACCAAAATAACCTATGAGACAATTTTCATGTCTTGAACCTATAAAGGTTCAAACGCATTTTGATTTTAATGAAAATCCTACAAGAGATTTTATTACTCATTCAAAATCCATTCCTTTTACTTTTTCGTATCTGTCCCATATGCTGAAAACCAAAGCTGGTTTTTCAGCTTACAATATTTGTATTCCTCAAATCTCATTTGCGTATGCGTAACTTTACTTTTAATTTTCCTAATTTTTTTAGGCTTAAATTTCTTATTGCCTTTTTATTAATAGGAACTTATAGTGCCTCAGCTCAGTTTTATACAAGACATTTTATCGCTCCGGCCCCTTGGCAATATTTTAGTAAATCAAATGAAATTGTTATTGCAACAAAATCTGAAACTCCAGTTACTATTACGTTGGCTAGAAGTAATGGTGTTGTAGAGACAACCTTAACAGCTGTAAAAGGAAGTCCAGCAATTTATAGGTTTAAACTTCTTGCAAAAGATCTTCCGATGTATGCTTTAAATACTGTAATTATTGGTGCAGGACTGATTATTACAAGTACGGGACCAACTTCCGTAAACATGAGAAATGTTGCTTCTGATGATAATTCAGGAGAAAATAATGATGCTAACCTTAAGGGTAATGCCGCATTGACAAGTTTTGGTGATGCCGGACTTGGAATACGATTTAGAGTAGGTTATTACAGGAATGGTTCTTTAGGGAATTTTGGCGGACTTGGTGATCAGCTTCCTATTTATAGTATTATGGCTACTGTTAATAATACCACTGTTAAAATTAATAATGTAATTACCTCTACTTTAAACGCAGGTCAAAGTTATTTATTTAAAGCAGCAATTGGAACTTTAGTAGAGTCTTCGAACCCCACTGTAATGAATACATCTGCAGCAATTGATACGCCTGATGGCTGTGGTGATAGTGCTTATAATCAAATTCCTCCAGAATCAGTTTTAGGGACTGAGTATTTTATTGAAAGAGGAAAGGGAAATGATACTGCAGAGAAAACGACTGTAGTTGCAACAAAAGATAATACTAATTTAGTAATAAATACATATTCAACCACCGGTGCTTTGACAGGAACCGCAAATGTAGTATTGGCAACTGCAGGAAGCTTTCATACTTTTAGTAATGGTATTTTGGCAACACCGTTTTCTGCATCTCGTGTTTCTGCGGATAAAAAAATTGTGGTATATTCAGGAACAGCGCAATCTTGTGAAGTTGATATATCTACAATTGCACCTGTGTCTGAGTGTGGAGGTTCTAATTTTATTGAGACAGCAAAATTCAGGAATTATGGTACTGGGACATTGCCTTATTTTGGCTATATTCTTTTAAGAAGTGCTACTGATGCTGTAATGGTCAATGGAACAAATATTGAAACGGTGAGTGGTATTGCAGCTCGTCATCAATTGGGAGCAACAGGTTGGTATTTGATAAATTTTGAAGATACTCAAATAGGAAGTCCGGATGTTCTTTCTATTGCAAGTGATACTAAAATGACAGTATCAATTGTACAGCAAGGAGGAGGCTTCTCTATGGCAGGATTTTTCTCGAATTTTGCTGAGCAGCCAGAAGATCCAACTTTGACGTATATTTCTGGCGGAGGCTGTACTAACAATACAGCTGAATTAACAACGCCTGTTAATTTTGCTCCTTATCAATGGTATTTTAACGGAGCACCGATATCTGGTGCTAATTCTGCAACTTATACAGCTACTAAAACCGGTGCTTACTCTGTTGCTTCTACCTTGGTTTGTGGTGCGCAAACGCAATCTAAACCAGTTAGTGTTACGTTATGTACAGATTTAGGAATTACAAAAACGGTTGATAATGCAACGCCTTGTATTGGGGCTAACGTTGAATTTACTGTTAAAGTTACTAATTTAGGAGGTAATAATGTTTCTGGAGTTTCGGTAAATGATTTGCTTCCTTCTGGTTATACTTATGTAAGTTCAATCCCATCAATCGGGATTTATAATTCAGGCTCAGGAGTTTGGAGTATTGGTAATTTAGATGGAGAAACAGACGTAACTTTAAAAATTACTGCCAACGTAAATGCATCTGGAATTTATACTAATACAGCATCATTACCACCTTCTATAGATGATAATGCAGCAAATAATTAAGCAAGTGCAGCCATAAACCCAAAAGCACTGCCTACTCTTGTTATTACAAATCCTTCAGCAGTTTGTGCGCCTTCTACTGTTGATTTAACTGCTTCTGCAGTTACAGCAGGAAGTAGTGCAAATTTGACTCTTTCTTATTGGACAAATGCAGCGGCAACAACGCCCTATCTGACACCAGGTACTGCAGCAGCAGGAACTTATTATATAAAAGCAGTTTCAGTTGATGGATGTGCAGTCATAAAGTCAGTTACAACCACAGTTAATTCACAACCTAATGCACCGACTATTAGTTCATCAGCTACTATAGTTAATGGTTCAATTAGCTGTTATTCAGGAAGTAGTTTGACATTAACGGCATCTGGTAATAACTACACTTATCTATGGTCAACTGGAGAAACAACAAAAACTATTACGGTTACTGCGGATGGAAGCTATAGTGTTAAAAGAACGAATAGTTCAGGTTGTGTAAGTAACATTTCTGCACCTACAATCATTACATTTAGGCCTTCAGCACCAACGGCTTCAGCCCAAACATTTTGTGCTTCAGAGGGTAAAACAGTTAATGATTTAATTGCTGCTGGAATTAATTTAAAATGGTATAATACGAATACGTCAACAACAGCTTTTGCAGGAAGTACAGTATTAACGACAAAAACATATTATGTAAGCCAGACATCATCATATGGCTGTGAAAGTTTAAGAACAGCAGTAGTAGTCACAGTAAACACCGTTTCTTCGGCACCAACAGCGTCAGCCCAGACATTTTGTGCAGCAGAAAATAAAACAGTTCATGATTTAATAGCTACAGGAACTGGTTTAAAGTGGTATGATACAAATACTTCAACAACTCCTTTACCAGTAACTACCGCATTAATTTCAAAAACATATTACGTAAGTCAGACTGCAAACAGTTGTGGTGAAAGTGCAAGAACTGCGGTATTGGTAACAATTAATACAATTCCAGCCGCACCAACGGCGTCATCTCAGACATTTTGTACGACTGATGCTAAAAAAATAAGTGATTTAGTAGCTTCAGGAACTAATTTAAAATGGTATAACAACACCACTGGCGGAACACTTTATAGTATAACCGACACAGTAATATCAGGAAATTATTACGTTAGTCAATCGAACCCTTGTGGTGAGAGCTCAAGAACTTTAGTAGTTGTGACAGTCAATAATACGACTGCGCCAACTGCTTCATCTCAAGTGTTTTGTGCAAGTGATAATAAAAAAGTAAGTAATTTACAAGCTGTAGGATCTGGTTTAAAATGGTATGCGGCAAGTAGTGGAGGAAATCCTTATATTGGAACAGAGATATTATCGACAGGACATTATTATGTAAGTCAGACTTTAAATAATTGCGAAAGTACAAGGACACTAGTCTCAGTTACCGTAGATAATCCAGCACCTGCACCCACAGTATCTGCTCAAACATTTTGTGCTTCTGAAGGTAAAACAGTTAATGATTTAATAGCTTCAGGGAGTAATTTAAAATGGTATACTGCAAGTACTGGCGGAATATTATACACAGGTACAGAAACGTTGACTTCAGGGAACTATTTTGTAAGTCAGACAACAAACAGCTGTGGTGAGAGCGCAAGAACTTTAGTTGCAATTACGGTAAATCCGACGCCAGCTGCGCCAACAATTACGGCAGTAGGTCCGACAACATTGTGTTCAGGTGGAAACGTAATTTTGACATCAAGCGGCGGAAATAGTTATTTATGGTCGACAGGTGAAACAACGCAGTCTATCATAGTATCTGCTGCAGGAAACTATAGTGTTCAGGTAACAAATGCTTCTGGCTGCCAAAGTGTAGCATCCATTGTGACAACTGTAACAGTAAATTCTGTTCCATCTGCACCAACTGCTGTATCTCAAACTTTTTGTTTAACAGATAACAAAAAAATTAGCGATTTAACACCTTCGGGAACTGGTATTAAATGGTATAGTGCCAGTACGGGGGGAACACTGTATACAGGAACTGAAACATTAGTGGCAGGAACTTATTTTGTAAGTCAGACGTCGAATGATTGTGAAAGTACAAGAACTTCTGTAGCAGTAACGTTAACCCCAAAACCATCGGATGTTGTAACCAACAAAACGATCTGCTCTGGTGAAACCTATACCTGGGCAGCGAACAGCACACCTTATACGACAAACCAGTCTGCGCTTAGAATCACAAACGACGGCTGTACGGCAGACCAGGTACTGAACCTTACCGTTACACCGAAACCATCGGATGTTGTAACCAACAAAACGATCTGCTCTGGTGAAACCTATACCTGGGCAGCGAACAGCACGCCTTATACGACAAACCAGTCTGCACTTAGAATTGCAAATGATGGCTGTACGGCAGACCAGGTACTGAACCTTACCGTTACGCCGAAACCATCGGATATCGTAACCAACAAAACGATCTGCTCTGGTGAAACCTATACGTGGGCAGTGAACAGCACGCCTTATACGGCAAACCAGTCTGCACTTAGAATTGCAAATGACGGCTGTACGGCAGACCAGGTACTGAACCTTACCGTTACGCCAAAACCATCGGATATCGTAACCAACAAAACGATCTGCTCTGGTGAAACCTATACGTGGGCAGCAAACAGCACGGCTTATACGACAAACCAGTCTGCACTTAGAATTGCAAATGATGGCTGTACGGCAGACCAGGTACTGAACCTTACCGTTACGCCAAAACCATCGGATATCGTAACCAACAAAACGAT
>Ga0247813_10002374_pt1 | contig 13000 bp, 12 predicted proteins | sample UWRJL169409C1_FD_180719 | JGI IMG/M metagenome (GOLD analysis project Ga0247813, IMG submission 180719) | Plant litter microbial communities from Arlington Agricultural Research Station in Wisconsin, United States - UWRJ-L169-409C-1 | ecosystem: Environmental > Terrestrial > Plant litter >... | reverse complement strand
TGATCGGTCTCTTCCAGTTCCTGCCGTCGCTGCTGTTGATCCTGATCACCGGTTCGGTGGCCGACCGGCATTCGCGGCGGATGATCGTCTCGATCTGCATGATCATCAGCGCCTTTTGCGCGGCGGCCCTGCTTGGACTGACGATCGCCGACGCCTTTTCGCCCTGGCCGGTGTTTGCCATCCTGATCGTCTTCGGTATCGAGCGTGCCTTCATGGCGCCCGCCGTGCAGTCGCTGGCGCCGAACCTCGTTCCGGCCCGGGACCTCGCCAACGCCATCGCCTGGAATTCATCCTCCTGGCAGACGGCGGCCATTCTGGGTCCGGTGGCAGGTGGTCTGCTTTACGGCGTCAGCGCCATCGTCGCCTATTCCGTGGCGCTCGTCTTCCTGATCCTGTCGGCAATCCTCATCTTCATGATTGAAAAACCGGCGCAACATAGCCTGAGCGAGCCGCGCGACTGGAGCTCGGTTCTGGCCGGGTTCAAGTTCATCCGCACGGAAAAGATCGTGCTCGGCGCAATCTCGCTTGACCTGTTTGCCGTGCTGCTCGGCGGCGCTGTTGCGCTGATGCCGGTGTTTGCCAAGGAAATCCTTGTCTTGGGTCCGCTTGGTCTTGGCCTGTTGCGCGCAGCACCCGGTATCGGCGCCATCCTTGTGGCCGTGACGCTGGCGGCCTACCCGATCCGCCATCATGCCGGCCGGCTGATGTTTGCCGGTGTGGCGCTGTTTGGTCTCGGCACGGTGATCTTCGGTCTGTCGCAGGTCGCCTGGCTGTCGATCGCGGCGCTGATGCTGATGGGCGCTTCAGACATGATCTCGGTCTATGTGCGCGAAACGTTGATCGCGCTATGGACGCCGGATGCTGTGCGCGGCCGCGTCAATGCGGTCAACATGGTGTTTGTCGGTGCGTCGAACGAGCTTGGCGAATTCCGCGCGGGCACGATGGCGCATTTTATCGGCGCTGTGCCCGCCGTCGTCATCGGCGGCGTGGGTACGCTTGCGGTCGCAGTCATCTGGGCGCTCGGGTTTCCGCAGTTGCGCAAGATCGATTCGCTGGATGCGCCGGATCGTACTGTTTCGGGGTGATCCGGGGCGGGTGTGGTATGCGTGGCGGATACCCCCCTCTGTCGGCTATGCCGACATCTCCCCCGCAAGGGGGAAGATTGCCTATCAATTGCCGAGCGCGCAACGATCTCCCTCTTCTCCCCAGCGGGGAGAAGTGCCGAGCGTATGCGAGGCGATGGGGTCGGCACATTCTGAGAGCTTGGCCCCCTCATCCGGCCCTTCGGGCCACCTTCTCCCCGCTGGGGAGAAGAGGAAACGATGACTTGCTCAAGCTCTGACCTTCTCGCCCTGGCGCTGGAAGATGTGGGTGAGGAACCGGTCCATCCAGGCGCGCAGCGGGGCGTCATGGTCCATGCGGCCTTCCAGATGGGCGCGGCCAACCTGGGCGCCCGGCAGCTCGAACCGGTGGGCGCCGTGCACGACCCAGCGGTGCATCATCACCCTTGTCAGTTCGCCGTGAAACTGGATGCCCCAGGCGTTTTCGCCGTAGCGGAAGGCCTGGTTGGGGTAGGTGCTGCCGGACGCGAGCAGTTCGGCACCCACCGGCAGGTCAAAACCTTCACGGTGGAACTGGTAGACCATCGGCGGCCAGTCCATCAGGGCGCTGCCCTTTTCCGTGGCGTGCAGCGGATACCAGCCGATTTCCGTCTGGCCTTCATGATGCGGGCCGACCACGCCACCGAGATGGCGTACCAGCATCTGGGCACCGAGGCAGATGCCGAGGAAGGGCTTGTTTTCAGACAAAGGGACGGAGAGCCAGTCGATCTCGCGGCGGACATAGTCCTCGTCGTCATTGGCACTCATCGGCCCGCCGAAGACGACGGCGCCGGCATGCTGTTCCAGCGTCGCGGGCAGGGGATCGCCGAGCACCGGGCGGCGGATATCGAGGCTCAGCCCCTTTTCCAGCAACAGATGTCCGACACGGCCGGGGCTGGAGCGTTCCTGATGCAGGACGATCAGGACCGGCTTGTCGGCATTGCGCGTATAATAGGTACGATCGTCGAAAAGCATGTCACTTTTCCTGGTGCGCGGTTGCCTCCTCCACGACGTCCAACTTGGCGGCCACCTCCTGCCGCTTGATGATCCTGTCCCTGCCGGACACGCCAAGCAGATCGGCGATCCGCCAGATCACATGATCCTCCATTTCGCTGCGCTTGCCATCGGCATAGACAATCTCCCACAGCATGCCGATCAGGTCTATCCGCTGCTCCTCGGAAAAATGCCGCTTGATGTCGGAGGTGAAGCGGAAGAAATCGATGGCCTGGCTTTCGGCGGTCTCGCCGGCGGCGATCAGCGCGTCGAGGGCCGCGTCGTCGAGCTTGTAGTGATCCTTGATCATCGAGCGCACTTTGCGGCGCTCCTTGTCATGAATCTCGCCGTCGGCCTCCATCACCTGGATGCAGAGCGCCATGATGGCGATGCGGGGGTCGCCGGGCTCGATGGCGGACGGTCCGCTGCCGGTCAGGCTGTCGAGGAAAGTTCGAAATCGGTCAAACATGGTTTTCCGTTAAAGAGCGGGGTTTCTTCTCAAAACAGGCGAAATGTGGTCTTTTCCAACGGCTTGCTGCCGTCATCGCGAACGCCTGGATCGTCCGGCGGCCGGCCGAAGAAGGGTTCGACGACGGTTTCTAGGGGCTTGCCCTCACCCGTCTTGGCCGGAACCGGCTTTGGCTCCGTCTTCACCGTCTGCGGTACGATCACCGATTCGCTCGGCGCCGGCACGGCGATGGTCTTGACCGTCACCGGCGCTTTATCCTCGGCTTCGATCACCGGACTGGTCTTGACCGGAACTGCGGCCCGTCCGGGCTGGGGCTCCGGCCGCTGATGGACGATGGCCACCGGTGGCAGGCTGCGGATCGCCTCATCGGCGGCATCCGGGGTGCCTTCCTCGATGGGGCCGGCGATCTGGGCGACCGGTTGTTTCCATTCGAACGCATCGAGGCGGCCGCTGACCGGCGAGACCGGCAGCCATTCGGGTGCCGTGACGCCGTCTGCGGTCCAGGCCGGATCGCGCGGGCTTTTCAGCGCCTGGTTCATCCAGTGGCGGATGCGGCCGTCATCGTTGGTATCGGCCTCCTCGATATCGGCGAGCAGCAGAAAGATGCTTTCGCTCGGCTGGATACGGGCGGCGGCTTCCGCTTTGGAGCGGGCGAGCGGCAATTCGCGGGCTTCGAGTGCGGCTTCGGCGACAGTGGCGAGCGCCACCGGGTTGTTGGGCCGCAGAGCCTCGAGCTTATTGGCGCGCTTCAACCGGTCGGCGGCGGAATCGCCGCTGCGGGCACGGACATAGAGCTTGGCGACCTCCGGATGCGGGTCCTGTTTCCAGAGCTTTTCCAGAATGGCGGCGCCCTTGCGCAGATTGTCCTCGCGAAAAAGCGCCTTGGCGGCGATCAGGCCGGCGGGGACCAGATCCTCGGCAAGCTTCAGAGCTGCCTGCGCATCGTCACGGGCGCCCTTCGGGTCGGCCTCCAGCTTTTCCCCGGCGCGGGCCGTCAAGAGCACGGCCTTCTTGCGGTCGGCTTCCTTGCGTTCGATGACATGCGCCGTGCGGCTCTGGTCAAGCAGGCGGATCGCTTCATCCCACTGGCCGGTCTGGCTGCGGTAATCGAGCGCGGCCAGCGTTGCCCAGGGCAGGTGTGGTGCCTTGTCGGCGGCGCGCTCGGCATATTGGCGGGCTGCCTCGTTGGCGCCCAGCCGCTTGGCTTCGAGATAGAGGCCGCGCAGGCCGAGTTCGCGGGTTTCCGGATCGTCGGCCATCAGCTCGAATTTCTTGCGGGCGTCGTCGTATTTGCCTTCGATCAGCGCCGTCTGGGCTTCGAGCAGATGGATCAGCGGCTCCTGGTCGGCGCTCAACAGGCCATGGGTGCGGGCGGTCATCTTGCGGGCAAGGACGCTGTCGCCGGCACCGGCGGCGATCAGGCCGGTCGAGAGCGCCTGATAGCCCCGGTCGCGCTTGCGGGCGCGGAAATAGCGGGAGATGGAATGGGGCGAGAGCCAGACGACGCGGACGAGCCAGACGGCGATCAGGACGGCGGCGATGAGAGAGGCCAGCAGCGTTGCCGCCACCATCAGGCTCATCTCGATACGCTGGCCCTGCCAGATCAGCGACAGTTCGCCGGGACGATCGGCCAGCCAGGCAAAGCCTGCGCCAAGGGCAAGGACGATGAGAACATAGAACAGAATACGGATCATGAACTCTTCCTTAGCCCTGGTTGGCCGTCATGGCGCCGGCAACGGTGGCGTCGATCAGACCCTCGACGCGGATGCGCTGGTCCAGTTTGGTCTTGAATTCGGCACCGGCAGTCTTTGCCGGCTCCGGCAGCGTGTCCCATTCCAGGCTCGCGCCCTTCAGATCACCATTGGTCAGCTTGTCCTCGATCCGGGCGACGACGGCTTCCGGGCCTTCACCCTCGACGCTGCCGACCGGGCGGACGCGAATGGCCGAAGAGGCGCTGTCCATCAGGCGGGAGAAAACGCCCTGATTGGGATCGCTGTGCCGGGTTGCCTCCAGCATCGTATCGGCAACGGCCGGGAAGTCGCGGACCAGATCGGCGCGCGGGGCAATGCCGGTCCTGGCATCGTCGGCAAGGCCGGTGACGGCCGGGTCGGTGGCGGCGATGCTTTTCAGAGCGTCGAGTTCGGCCAGGAACGGTCCGCCGCGATCGATCGCCGTCTTCAGCGCGGTGACGGCAACGGCTCGGGCCAGCCGCACGTCGCTCGCGGGCTCATCAATCTTCTTTTCGGCCGCATCAAGACGGGTCGACAGCTCGGATTTTGCCGCTTCGGTCGATTGCTGCGCGTCGGCCAGCGCCGATTTCAGTGTGGCGATTTCGCCGGTCAGGTTGGCGATCTGGGCATCGAGGCCCGAGACATCGGCCGCCGCGCCATTTCCGGCTTCTGCGGTCTTTTTCTCCAGCTCGGCTATGCGGGTTTCAAGCGGGCCGAGGTCGGCGATCGCCTGCGGTGCCGGGGCTGCGGCTAGCTGCGCCTTGAGGGCTTCGATATCGCCGGCAAGGCCCTGTTCGATCGCGGTGTTGCTGGCAGCCGGGCCAAGCGAGGGCATGATCCCGGCATATTGCAGGCCGCCGGCACCGAGAAGCGCGATCAGGCCGCCGAGGATACCGGCGGCAAAGGCGCCGGAATTGGAAGTGCGGTGCTGGGCGGGGTAGACCGGTCTTGCCGGTTCTTCGGCGGCGGTTGCGGCCGAGGTTGGTTCTTCGGCAAAGGCTGCGGCTGCAGCTTCGGCGCGCGCATCTTCCTCTTCCGCTTCGGACTTGCCGGTATCAGTGCCGGAAATATCGGCGCGCACCGTTTCATCGGCTTCACCGGCGCGGATTTCCGTTGTTTCGTCGATGGAAGCTTCGCGCTCTACGGCGGCAGTGCTTTCATCGGACCCTTCCCGTGGCACCGCAGTGGCATCCAGGTCGATCGTCAACGGCTCCTGATCGGACTTCGAGCGGCGCGGAGGGTTTTCCGGTCCCATGATGATCTCTTTCCGTTATCGCATGAACTTGACGTACTGTCTTAAACCTAGACATGCGGCAGGGATAGGGAAAGCCCCCAAGCGACAATTCCTTGACTGCACTTGGACGGGACTGTGTTCCGTTGCCTTGTCGCGCAAGCGATCAGAGTAGGGCGAGAAGCGCCTCTTCGGAGGGCTCTGCCGCAATAGAGACCTGCCCGAAACCCGGCGGTATGGCGTTTGCGACATGTTCGCTCAGGCAAAGGAGACGCATGCGGGAAAGTGCAGTTGCCGTTTGAGGAGAAAGAAGCGCGAAAAAATGCCGCGCGGTTTCGTGCGAGTAGAGCAGGGCGACGTCCGGGATTGGGGAACGAAGCCGCTGTTCGACGATTTCCGGTGGGTGGGCGATTGCCGACATACGATAGGTTTCGGCGGTGCGGCAGGCGATGCCTGCGGCCTGCAAACCGACCTCGAAGGCGGGAGAGCGCGGCCAGCCGGCCAGATAGACCAGGCCGCCTGTGAGGTCTGCTGATGCGTCTGCGGCAATCTTGGCCAGGGAGACGCCTGTGCCTGAGCCAGTCACGACTGACTGAAACCCCATGTGCCGTGCCGCCTGAGCGGTTGCCGGGCCGACGCAATAGACGGTTGTTTGCAGATGCGGCGCCAATTGCTCCCGATGCGGTGCAAGGGCGCGAAACACCTCGGCGCTGGTGACCGCGATGGCGCTGTGGGGATGGGTGAGAGCCTCCAGCGCTGCCTGCGGCCGATGGACGGCTTCCGTGACCGGCAGCAGGACGGCCGTGTGCCCCATCGCTTCGAGCCTCGCCGCCGTTGCCACTGCTGAAGGTTGCGGCCGGGTGACAAGAATGCGCAATTGCACAGATGGGGGAACAGGCATGGGCTCAGGCCCAGCTCGAAAAGAAGTCCGGTCCGGCATCGAGGCGGATATCGTCGCCGGCCTTGGCGCCAAGCTGTTCGGCATCGGATGCCTTGCCCTCGGTCGACACGCGAAAATATTCGCTGCCGTCCGGGGTGAGGACCATGCCGGAAAAACGGATCGTATCGCCATCGGAGACCGCGTAACCGGCGATTGGCGTGCGGCAGGAGCCGTCAAGCGTGGCGAGAAACGCCCGTTCGCAGGTCACGGCTTCGTGGGTTCTCACATCATTGACCGCTTCGAGCAGCGCATTGACCTTGGCGTCGCCAAGGCGGCTCTCGATGCAGATGGCGCCCTGTGCCGGTGCCGGCGGGAAGGTTTCCGGGTCGAGAAGCTCGGTTGGCACATCGTCCTTGCCGAGCCGCTTCAGGCCGGCGAAGGCGAGCAGGGTCGCATCGACCTGGCCTTCCGCGAGTTTTCTGAGCCGGGTATCGACCAGGCCGCGATAGGTGATGACGTTGATATCCGGGCGCAGGCGCTTGATCAGGGCCTGACGGCGCAGCGACGAGGAGCCGATGGTGGCACCCTGTGGCAGGTCGAGCAGTTTCTTCGCTGTGCGGCCGACAAAGGCGTCGCGGGCGTCTTCGCGTGGCAGATAGGCGGAGAGGAACAGGCCTGATGGCAGCTTTGTCGGCATATCCTTGGAGGAATGCACGGCAAAATCCAGCCCGCCCGAGGTGAGCATATCCTCCAGTTCCTGGGTGAAGAGGCCCTTGCCGCCGATTTCCGACAGCGAGCGGTCGGTGATCCGATCGCCCATGGTCGACAGCACGACGATCTCGAACATTTCGGCCGGCAGGCCATGCGCCGCCATCAGCCGGTCCCGTGTTTCATGGGCCTGCGCCAGCGCCAAGGGACTGCCCCGCGTGCCGATCCGGAAAGGTTTTGTTTGCATCCACTGCGATCCGTTGTTACCGGAGTTCCGTGTATCCGCCTTTCCCCGCGACCGCAATATTCGAGTAAACCAGCCCATGTCCGCCCGCCTGCGCATCCTCGGTATCGAAACAAGCTGCGACGAGACCGCCGCGTCCGTCGTCCTGCGCGACGAAAACGGCCATGGCGAGATTCTGGGCGACGTGGTTTTGAGCCAGCTAGAAGAACACAGCGCCTATGGCGGCGTCGTGCCGGAGATTGCCGCGCGTGCGCATGTCGAGGCGCTGGATTCGCTGATCGAGGAGGCGCTTTTACGGGCCGGCGCGACGCTGTCGGATATCGATGCGATTGCCGCCACCAGCGGCCCCGGCCTGATCGGCGGCCTGTTGGTCGGCCTGATGACCGGCAAGGCGATGGCGCGCGCCTCGGGAAAACCGCTCTATGCGGTCAACCATCTCGAAGGCCATGCGCTAACGGCGCGGCTGACCGATGGGCTGGCCTTTCCCTACCTGATGCTGCTGGTTTCCGGCGGCCACACGCAGCTGATCCTCGTGAAGGGTGTGGGCGCCTACGAGCGCTGGGGCACGACGATCGACGACGCGTTGGGCGAAGCCTTCGACAAGACGGCGAAGCTGTTGGGCCTGCCTTATCCGGGTGGTCCGGCGGTCGAACATGCGGCAAAAGGTGGCAACCCGGAGCGATTTTCCTTTCCGCGTCCGCTGGTCGGCGAAGCGCGGCTCGATTTTTCGTTTTCCGGCCTGAAGACAGCCGTTCGCCAGGCCGCGCAGTCGATCGCGCCGGTGACCGAGCAGGACATCGCCGATATCTGTGCCTCCTTTCAGAGGGCGATTTCGCGCACCCTCAAGGATCGTATCGGCCGGGGGCTTGCCCGCTTCAAGGAACAGTTTGGTGGCACTGTCGAGCATCCGGCTTTGGTCGTGGCCGGCGGGGTCGCGGCCAACCAGACGCTGCGGGCGACACTGCAAGAGCTTTGCGACAAGAACGGCTTTCACTTCATCGCGCCACCGTTGCAGCTATGCACCGACAATGCGGCGATGATCGCCTGGGCCGGTGCCGAGCGCATGGCGGCGGGATTGCCGGCCGATGATCTCGATGTGGCGCCGCGTTCGCGCTGGCCGCTCGATGCGGATGCAAAGGCCCTGATCGGGTTTGGCAAGCGGGGAGTAAAGGCGTGATGGCGGACTTGGTGCGGACGGATCGTATTGTCGTTGTTGGTTCCGGTGCCTTCGGAACGGCGCTGGCTGCTGTTGCCGCCGCATCCGGCAAAGTGCCGGTGACGCTGCTCACCCGCCGCGAAAGCATTGTCGAGGACTTCAAGGAAACCGGCCGCAACGACAGCGCACTACCGGGCATCGATTTGCCGGAAACGCTCACTGTTTCCGATGACCCGACCGTGCTCGAAGGGGCCGGCATCGTTCTCTTTGCCATGCCGTCGCAGGCACAGCGCGAGGCCGGCCGCTCGCTGCACGGGTTTATCGGCAAGGGTGCCGACGTGGTGATCTGCGCCAAGGGCATGGAGCGTTCCAGTGGCCGTTTGCTGACCGATGTCGTCGAGGAAGAATTGCACCTGCAGAATGTCGCTGTGCTGTCCGGGCCGGGTTTTGCCGCCGATATCGCCAAGGGCCTGCCGACGGCGATGGTGATTGCGGCCAATGGCATGGAGCGCGCCGCGGTTCTGGCCGAAGCGCTGTCGGGCGCGACATTCCGTCTCTATCCGTCGGCTGACCGTATTGGCGTGCAGCTGGGCGGCGCCTTGAAAAATGTGCTGGCGATCGCCTGTGGCATCGTGGAGGGCGCAGGGCTTGGTGATTCGGCCCGGGCGGCGCTGATTTCGCGCGGGCTGGCCGAAATGTCGCGCTTCGTCGCGGCGCGCGGCGGCGAGGCCGATACGGTGCGCGGCCTGTCGGGTCTCGGCGATCTGGTGTTGACGGCAACCAGCCATCAGTCACGCAACCTGCGCTACGGTATCGCGCTCGGCCAGAGCGGCAGTGCCAAGGGTTTTTCCGGCGAACTGGTCGAGGGCGCGTTTGCTGCCTCGGTCGCTGCCGATGTGGCCCGGCAGCTTGGGGTCGATATGCCGGTGACCGAAGCCGTGGCTGCGATCATCGACGGAAAGATGGGTGTGAGAACGGCGTTGGAACAGCTGATGTCCCGGCCTATCACGCAGGAATAAATCAACTCCCAAGAACGGACAACCAAGGAGAAAACCATGCTGTTTGCGGTTCTGTGCACGGACAAGCCGAATGCCCTGCAGGTGCGGCTGGACGCCCGTCCCGAACACGTCGCGTTTCTGAACGATCTCAATGCCAAGGGTACGCTGGCCTTCGCCGGTCCGTTCCTCGACGATGCCGGCAAGCCGAACGGCAGCCTTGTGGTCATTCAGGCGGACACGATCGAGGATGCGCGGGCGATCGCGGACGCCGATCCCTATGCCAAGGCCGGCCTGTTTGCCAATGTCGATATCAAGCCCTGGAACTGGGTCTTCAACAAGCCGGAGGCTTGAGCGTGGGTTACTGGCTTTACAAATCCGAACCATTCAAATGGTCTTGGGCGATGCAGAAGGATGCAGGCGCCAAGGGGACCGAATGGACCGGGGTGCGCAACTATCTGGCGCGCAACAACATGCGGGCGATGCAGATCGGCGACAAGGGCTTCTTCTACCACTCCAACGAGGGTCTGGAGATTGTCGGGATCACTGAAGTCTGCGCGCTGTCGCATCCGGATTCGACCGCCGAGGGCGATCCCAAATGGGACTGCGTCGATATCCGCGCCGTCTGCGACCTGCCCAACCCGATTTCGCTGAAGGACATCAAGGCCAATCCGAAATTCGAGAAGATGGCTCTGGTCACCTCGATGCGTCTGTCGGTGCAGCCGGTTACCGAGGAGGAATATCTGGAGATCTGCCGGCTCGGCGGGCTGGATAATCCGCCGCGGTGATCTGCTCTATGACGGATTGATTGCCTCGTCCCTTTACGGTCACGTCTCGGGCTGGATCGCATAAGGGAGAATTGCCGGCTTCGGCGAAGCCGGCCATCACCGATTGATTCGCGTCGACAGGATGATCGACGACAGCGTCTTTTCCACCCCGTCGATCTCGCCGATCCGGTCGATCACCAGATCGAGTTCGCTGATCGATGACGCAGCGACAATGGCGATCAGGTCAAAGCTGCCGCTGACCGAATGCAGCGTCCGCACATCTTCGATATCGTGCAGGTCCTGCGTTACCCGCCCTAGCGCCTTGGCGGCAAGCGTGATCAGCACATGCGCCTTGACCAGCCCCTTCTCGAAATCATCCGACAGCCGCACGCCATAGCCGGCGATGATGCCGTCCCGCTCCAGCCGCTCGAGCTTTGCCTGCACCGTGGTGCGTGAAAGGCCGAGTTTTCGCGCCAAAAGCGCCGTCGGCATGCGGGCATTCTCGCTGAGAATGGCGAGGAGATGCCGGTCCTTGTCCGCTAACGTCATTCTGACCATCCTTGACGGCGTTATGCCGATTATATGTCGGCAATTTTATCAGATCAGCGCTTCATATCAACCGCCGGACAGTAGACAATAAGGGTACAGACAGATTCATTCGGGGGAACCACCATGAAAAACATCGTTGTCATCGGCGCCGGCAAGATCGGCTCGACCATCGCCCGCCTTCTCGCCCATTCCGGCGATTATCATGTGACGCTGGCAGACCGCAGTGCCGAACAGCTCGCCATGATCGAAAAGCACGACGCCATTTCGGTCGCTCAAATCGACATCTCCGACAGCGCCGCCATGGTTGCCCTTTTGACCGGCAATTTCGCCGTCCTCAGCGCCGCACCGTTCCACCTGACGATTGCCATTGCCGAAGCCGCATCCAAAGCCGGCGTGCATTACCTCGACCTGACCGAAGACGTTGAATCCACCCGTCTCGTCAAGGAAATCGCCGAAACCGCCAACACCGCCTTCATCCCGCAATGCGGCCTGGCACCAGGCTTCATCTCCATCGTTGCCAATGATCTCGCCAGCCGCTTCGACACGCTCGATAGCGTGCGCATGCGTGTCGGCGCCCTGCCGCAGTATCCGTCCAACGCGCTCAACTATAACCTGACCTGGAGCACCGACGGCGTCATCAACGAGTATATCGAGCCCTGCGAAGCCATCGTCGAAGGCCAGCTGATCAAAGTGCCGGCTCTGGAAGAGCGCGAAGAGTTCTCGCTCGACGGCGTCACCTATGAAGCCTTCAACACGTCGGGTGGCCTCGGTACGCTCTGTGAAACGCTGAAGGGCAAGGTCCGCACGCTCAACTATCGCACCATCCGCTATCCCGGCCATGCCGCGATCATGAAGGCGCTGCTCAACGACCTCGGCCTGCGCCACCGTCGCGAAGTCCTCAAGGACATCTTCGAAAATTCGCTGCCATCGACCATGCAGGACGTCGTCATCATCTTCGTCACGGTCTCCGGCCGCAAGGAAGGCCGCCTGGTGCAGGAAACCTATGCCAACAAGGTCTATAGCGCCGTCGTTGCCGGCCGCATGATGAGTGCCATCCAGATCACCACGGCAACCAGCATCTGCGCTGTTCTCGACATGCTGGCCAAGGGCGAACTGCCGGCCAAGGGCTTCATCCGCCAGGAAGAAATCGCTCTCGACGCCTTCCTCAAGAGCCGCTTCGGCCACCACTACGAACAGCGTGCCTATGCCGACAAGCTGGCTGGCTGATCTGCGGGGATAAAAGACTTCAAAACGCAACGCCCGGGATTGAAAAATCCCGGGCGTTTTTGCGTCGGTTCACCGATCGGACTGCATTCTCGTTACCGCTCGTGAACAGCGCAGCGAGGGTGTCCAGGAGCAAGGTTGGTTTCCTCTTCTCCCCAGCGGGAAGAAGTGCGGAACGGAGTGAGACGATGAGGGGGGAGTCCGGCAAATTCGGAGTGCTTAGCCCCCTCATCCAGCCCTTGCGGGCCACCTTCTCCCCGTGGGGGAGAAGAGAAGCAAGAGGCAATCTCGATTCGCTACGTCCGTCCGAATTCGTCATCCAACCGGATGATATCGTCATCCTCCAGATAAGACCCCGTCTGCACCTCGATCAGCTCCAGGGGGATCTTGCCGGGGTTGGTCAGCCGGTGGACGACCCCTTGCGGGATGTAAACAGACTCGTTTTCATGCAGCAGGCGCGTCTCGCCGTCGATCATGATCTCGGCCGTGCCGCGCACGACGATCCAATGCTCGGAGCGATGATGATGCTTCTGCAGCGAGATCTTTCGGCCGGGCGTCACGTGCAGCCGCTTGACCTCGAAACGCTCGCCGCTCAGCACCGATGCCACTGCACCCCAGGGGCGATAGGATGTCGGGTGATTTTCCGTCAGCCCACGGGTTTTCGCTGATAATGCCAGCTGCTTGACGATCTGCCCGACATTCTGGCTGTCTTCCATACGCCCGACATAAACGGCATCCTCGCTCGCAATGACGGCGACATCATCCAGCCCCTGCACCGCGAGATGGATATCCCGCGACAATATCAGCGAGTTGCGGGTATTGGACACCGTTGCTTTCTGGCCAACGACATTGCCGTCCGCATCCTTTTCACCGATCGCCCAAACGCTGTCCCAGCTGCCGAGGTCCGACCAACTGAAGGATGACGGAACGACGGCAGCATGCGGGGTATTCACG
>Ga0247813_10002373_pt1 | contig 13005 bp, 11 predicted proteins | sample UWRJL169409C1_FD_180719 | JGI IMG/M metagenome (GOLD analysis project Ga0247813, IMG submission 180719) | Plant litter microbial communities from Arlington Agricultural Research Station in Wisconsin, United States - UWRJ-L169-409C-1 | ecosystem: Environmental > Terrestrial > Plant litter >... | reverse complement strand
CTGCTGATGGCGTGCGCCCAGGGTCAGCTGGATGCGCCGATCGCTCGAGGAGATCGTGTCCGCCAGCGCCACGCTGCGCAGTCGGGTTTCGCTGACCTTCGGGATGCCAGGCGCGATCGTGATGTTGGGCCGTGCGATGTCCGCGGGCGTGTAGAGGTTCGAGAAGATGAACGAGCCGTTCTGCCGACGTGTCCCCTGATCGGAATCCAGGGTGCTGACGCTCACCACGGCCTCATGAAGAAGCGAGCCCGTCTCGAACTTGCTGCGCAGGCCGGCCTCGGCCGTGCGCGTATCGATCTCTTCGTTCAGCCGCGTGGGGCGCCCGGCGATCGTGCCGTCGCTGTCCTGCATCAGCCAACTGGTCTGCAGGCTTCGAAAGTCGTACTGCATGGCACCGATGGCGCCGAAGGCCGTCCAGCCGGGCGCCAGGTCGACCTCGGCGCGCACCACGGCCGAGAGTTCCTTGGCCTTCCAGTACGTCCACTCCGGAAGGAAATTGGTCTTGCCGTCGGGCGCCCGACCGATCGCGATGCCCGCTTCCGGCGGAAAGAGCAGGCCGCTGCGCGCGCGCGTGAGCCGGTCCTGGTAGTTCAGGTCGGCTTCCAGCCGGACCCGCTCGCCCTGGTAATCGACACCGAGGGAGAAGGCCTCCAGGCTCTCGCTGGAATGATCCACGGGCGTATCGCCCGAGCGCTTGAGGGCGTTGAGGCGCACGCCCCATTCCTTGTTGTCGCCAAAGCGCCGACCGATGTCGAACTGCGTGCCGAACTGGCCGTCGTCGATGTACGAGAGCGTCACGCGGTTGAGCGGCTCGGCGTCTGCCCGTTTGGGCACCAGGTTGATGGCACCCCCGACGGAGCCAGCTGGCGCCATGCCGTTGAGCAAGGCATTCGGGCCCCGCAGCACCTCGACGCGCTCGACACCGATGAGCGAACTGGCGTTGCGCGGGGAGATGCCATAGAGCCCGTTGAACGACACGTCGTAGTTGAACAGGGTGAAACCGCGGATGTTGAACTCGTCGCGACCGGCGCCGCGCGAATAGGTATTGCGAACCGACGGGTCATTGACCAGGATGTCGCCGATGTTCTGTGCCTGCTGGTCTTCGATGAGTTGCGCGGTGTACTGGGTCGCGCTGAAGGGCGTGTCCAGCATGTCCTTGTCGCCCAAAAGGCCGATGCGCCCACCCCGCGCGACCTGTCCGCCGGCATAGGGTGCCGGCGCGCGCGTGCCCGACTCCGTGACTTCCACGACCGGCAGCGTCCGGGTGCCCGTCGAGGACAAGGCCGCCTGGCGCACCAGGACCGCCTGCCCGTCAAGCGTCGCCTCCAGGCCGCTGCCGGCGAGCAACCGGTCCAGGGCCTGTCGCGCCGTCACACGGCCCGACACGGCGGGTGCCATCTTGCCTGCCACCAGCGCGGCCGGAAAGCTCATCTGCAGATTGGCCAGACGCGCCAGTTCATTGAGGGCCTGAGCCAGCGGTTGCGCCGGCATCGAGAGCGCCACGCCCCCCGGCGTTGCCGAGCCACTCTGGGCATGCGCAGAAGGCGCGAGGGTTGCGACGAAGGTCGCGACGATGGCAGCTGCCAGGGTGAGCGGGACAGGGTTGAAACGCACGGCGCGCATGAAAGGTGGACTCCTCGATGGTTGGTTGTCGTCAGGGCGGCCGCCGTATGAAGCGCCCGCCCGTGCCTACCTCTGGAGACGCACCGGTGCTATCGAACCCTCATGTCGAAAACAGAAGAATCGAGAAAAATTTTCAGGGGCGCCGCAGCACGATCTCCATGCCCTCGCCGTGCGGGACCAGCCGGACCGGCAGCATCAGCGGCAGTGCATCGACGAAGCTGCCGAATTGCTGGATACGGTAGCTGCCCCCGACCGCCAGGCGAGCGACCGCTGGATCCCTGATGACGAGGCCGGTGCTGCGGTAGCGCTCGAACTCGGCCAAGGCCTGTTCCAGCGGTGTGTGGTCGAAGCTGATGCGACCCGTGCGCCACGACGCGACGGATGCGACCGGCACCTGCGACACCGGCCCGATACCGCCCCTGTCGTCGCTGGTCACCATCTGCCCGGCCACCAGCTCGACCGGCGCCTCGCTCAAGGCCGCATCCGCCGGGTCGCTTCCTGCGCGGCTCACTCGCACGTGCCCCTCCTCCACCGACACCACGGTCCGGCCGGCATCCAGCCCCGACGTCGTGTGCCGAACGGAGAACCGGGTGCCAACCACGGTGATGTGCAGCTTGCCGGCCCACACATGGAAGGGACGGTCCTGGTCGGCGTGGACCGAGAACAGTGCCTGGCCTTCCTGAAGATGAACCTCGCGGCGGGTGCGAAACAGCCGTGCGTCCAGGCGGGTGGCGGTGTCGAGCTGCACGGTGCTGCCGCGCGCCGGATCATCGGGCAAGGTGGCCACGATCTGCTGGCCACGCCCGGTGGCAAATGCCTGCTCGAAGGTGGGCAGGCTGCGCCAGCTGTCCCACCCCGTCCAACCGGCGCCAACGAATGCCAACACCAGCACGGCCACGGCGGTGGGTGCGATCAACGGGCTGAGGCGCACGCGCCAGCGAGAGTGTCCGGGGTCGCGCCGCGGCGTGTTCGTCGCGGTGGGACGGCGCAGCAACGCGCTCGCCTGCAATCCCCGCTTGAGCGCGGCGACATCGTCGCTCGGCAGCCGCCGGACGTGACCAGCCGTTGCAGCCATGTCCTCCAGCGCGGGGGCATGCCGAGGGTCTGCGTCCAGCCAGGCTTGCAGCTCGGCACCGTCCTCATGGCTCAGTCCGTTGCGCCGGCGCACGGCCCAGGTCGCGGCCGCCACGTCGATGGCGTCATGCGCTTGCGTCAAGCGCTCGAACGCGTGCGCATCCGCATCCGCCGCGTGGGCGGACGGATGGCGATCGGAAACAGGCCGGTTCATGGACATGGAAGACAAAGTTCAGCGCTTGAGACTGTAGACGCACGAGGCGGTCGATTCCTCAGTCTGCATCGGCCCCTGAGATTCCCTGGGCCGACGACCCGCCAGGGTTCGGGTCGCCGTGCGCCGTCAGGCTGCGTTCACACGACTTGCAGGCCAGCATGCCGCGCACGACATGCTTCTCGACCATGCTGACCGAGATGCCCATCTGCCGGGCGATCTCTGCATGGGTCAGTTCGTCGAAGACGTGCAGGACGAAGGCCTCCCGGCATCTTGGTGGCAGGCTTTCGATGGCTGCGACGTAGGCGCGCAAGACCTGCTGAGACAGGAGGACGTTCTCGGGTTGCAGGTGCCGGGGCGCGGGCGGCTGCTCGGTCTCCGGGATGGCATCCAGATGATCATGGCGGCGCACCGACTTGCGCCGGTGCTGATCGACCAGAAGGTTGCGCGCCGTGCGATAGAGCAACGCACGGCCGTCGAGGATGTTTCGCCCCGAGTGCTGGACGGCGAGCACGCGCGCATAGCTTTCCTGCGCCAGGTCCGCGGCCGTGTCGCGGTCGCTCACCTGTCGATGGAGGAAGTTCAGCAGTTCGCGGTAGTAACGCTCCAGCAAGGCACACCTATGGCTGTTCCGCAGGGGCCCGCTGTCCACGGTGCTATGCCGAGGAGAATCCGGAACCACCATCAATAAGAATTGTTCTTATTATCAACTACGCCTGCAGAACACAAGAGTTGGCGTACTGCCCGCCTTCAGCAGGGGAGAACCTCTTGGCTTAAGCGCCTCATTCAGGTTGGATGGACCGAAAGTTCGAGCTTCAGATGGAACCGTAGGTAGCCAGGGCCACCCTTTGGTTGCTGGTGCCGAACGCTTCGCGGCGCTCCACTCAACCCTTTTGCCGTTTCCGTTCACATGCAGACAGCCCGGACTGCACCTCGAATGCGTGGGACGGCGCCGCCTCGCTACCTAGCCTACCTGGGCGGCGATCAGCTTGAGCGCTCGGACACCTCCTATGAATGTACTCGCGAGACCCATCGCGGTCGCTTCGACCGCTCATGAAGCAAATACCCGTGCTTTGAATACCAATGCGCCTTGCAGACAACGATCACAGGCTGACGGACAACTCGCAAACCAATGCTCTTCGCAGAATCAAGCGTTGTTCAACGAAGAAAGGTTATCGTGATTAATCAAACTAAGCTCTGCAGCTTTTGGGGACTCGCATGACAGTGGGTCCAGTTCAGCCATCGGGCGTCGCCGCTTCAGCCAGGATCCCCGCGAGACGAACCCCCGCTATCGGCTTGCTACGCGATGAGTACGACTACGTCATCTGTGGTTCCGGCACGTCGGGTTCTGTGGTCGCGCGACGACTTGCAGAGATTCCCGAGGTGTCCGTGCTGCTGTTGGAAGCTGGCGGCAGCGACGAAGTAGAGAGCGTGCGAAATCCTCTCATCTGGTACACAAATCTCGGCAGCGAACGCGACTGGGGGTTCGTGGCCGAACCAGACATCCACGTCAACGGACGCTCGATGCCGATGTCGATGGGCAAGGTACTCGGCGGCGGGTCCTCGATCAACGTGATGGTTTGGGCTCGTGGGCATCAGACAGACTGGGACTATTTCGCTGACCAAACGGGCGATGCCGCGTGGAACTATGAGTCCACGCTCGAGACATACCGATCCATCGAGAACTGGCAAGGCCAACGAGATGCGATGCGGCGAGGTAGTGGCGGTCTGCTCTTCGTCCAGCCGCCGCCGAATCCGAACCCGGTCGCGGCGGCAATGCTGAAAGCCGCCGCACGCAACGGAATCGCGACGTTTGCAGATCACAACGGTGCAATGATGGAAGGCGCGGGTGGCGCAGCGTTGGCAAACATTCTCGTGCGGGACGACAAACGTTCTTCGGTCTTTCGCAGCTACGTCGGGCCGGTCCTGACAGAGGGAAACTTGACCATTCTCACGCACGCTACCGTCACGCGCGTGCTGCTTGAAGGAGCACGATGTGTGGGCGTGGAATACATCGTCGACGGCAAGATCGCCGCGGTTCGAAGCCGAGAGGAGACCGTGCTTTCGCTCGGCGCCCTGAACACGCCGAAAGTGCTGATGCAGTCCGGCATCGGGGATGCGAACCTGCTTGAGCCGCACCACATCGCAGTCGCACAACACCTGCCAGGCGTCGGGAAGAATCTTCAGGATCACGTGATGGTTTCCGGTTGCATCTGGGAATACAAGACGCCGACCACACCCCGCAACAACGTGGGTGAATCGACCTTTTTCTGGAAGAGCCAGCCGGCGCTGGCCGAACCCGACATTCAGGCCTTCCTCGCAGAAATTCCCATCGCCACGCCGGAAGCTCAAACGGGCTACGACATGGCGGCTCATTCCTGGTCGCTACTGCCTGGACTCGTTCGTCCAAAGAGCAAGGGGGAAGTGATTCTGTCAGGCCCTGCTCCGACGGATCCCATGCGTATTCGAACGAATGCATTGTCGGAACCCGATGACTTGAAGGCTCTGGTGCGGGGCGTCGAGATATGCCGCGACATCGGGAACGATATCGCGATGGAGGATTTCCGCTGCCGCGAAGTGATGCCGGGAAACCTTCAAGGCGCCCCTCTGGAGAACTTTGTACGCAACGCAGCCTCCACCGTGTGGCACATGTGCGGTACCGCGAAGATGGGACGTGACGACATGTCGGTCGTTGATGGTCAGCTGCGTGTGTACGGTATCGATCGCCTACGCATTGCGGATGCTTCGGTACTTCCAAGAGTTCCCACCGGCAATACGCAAGCACCTTGCGTAATCGTTGGTGAGCGTCTGGGCAAGTTGCTGACCTCAGGTCGCTAGGAACTCACGGTGGCGCATGAAGGGCGAAGGTAATTCGTGCGCGCATGCTAGACGCCGAGTTTCAGTCGAGCGTTCCTTAACTGCCCGGGAGGTACACCGAAGCGCTGCTTGAAGGTTCGACTGAAATGCGCCGCTGTGGCAAAACCACACCGCCATCCGATTTCCTGAACGGAGCAATGGGCCATCGACCCAGAGGTGAGCAACTTCTCAGCCTGCTCAAGCCGCCTTTGCCATACGTGCCGCATCAGCGACGTGCCACGCTCAGCGAACAGTTTCTCCAGATGCTTGGCAGAGACCTGTGCCGCCGACGCCACCTTCTCAGCGTCGAGGCCCTCGAAGGCGAGGTTCTCCTCGATGAACTGCCTTGCGCGGAGAACGATGATCTCGGCAGAGGGCCGATGTTCATTGGCGTCTGCGATCGCCATGGCCAACTCCATCAACCCGAGCAGTTGCCTGCCCAGAAGCTCGTGCATCATCGGGCTGGTTCCAACACACTGCTCGCCGATGGTTTCGACCATCGTATGCACTGCTTTAGTGTCAGGATTTTTGACATCGAGCGCAGTGGCAATGTTCCAGCTCGCAGTCCAACCCCGTTTTGCAAGTTGAGGCTTCGGAACCCGCAGGATGGTAAGGCTCGTCGCCTGTGGAAAACGCTCGTTGTACGGCTCTGCTGGATCAAAGCCAATCACGCTTCCCTCGTCGAACTGCTGGGTCAGACCCGCAGCCTCTACGAAGACGGTACCGGCGGAGACTGTCTTCAGATAGAAAAAGTCGTCTTTTCCGCTGTTCAAAGAAGCTCTGCTAGAGGTCAACTCCACGGCATCAAGCTTGGCTCTCGTGAGGTTCACAGCCCCCAATCCCCACGATTCCACATGACAGCCATTCGGGTTCCGGTCGAACTTGGCTCTAAGACCGTGGTGGCGAATCTCCTGAGTCAGCTGCGCGTGAGCCATGTCCGGCCGGTGAACGGCGGTCATAGCAGGCAACCTAAGCGTTGGTCCAATCTCAGGCATGCGTTCACGGTGAACATCGGGGCGAACACGTTCTCTGAAGCTGCCAATACATGCTCGCCCGCGATCTGGGCTGGATGACAAGGCTTCAAGAATGCGGGAACCCGTGGAATACGGTGAAACTCTTGATCGGCTCACGCGGCATTTCCATCCTGTTGACGGGAGCTTCAACTTCGGCATGGCCCAACGCCATGCCGCAAACCACTGTCTGGTTGCTGTCGAGGTCCAATGCACTCCGAATGACCGGCGCGTGACGGGCCAAAGAGACCTGAGGACAGGTCGCCAAACCGCGAGACGTGGCAGCCAGCATGAAGGTCTGCAGAAACATGCCAAAGTCTGCCCAGCTGTAGGCCGTGAGTCGCTCGTCGATTGTGAAAACAAGGCCCACTGGCGCATCAAAGAACTTGAAGTTTCGTGCCGTTTGTTGTGACCGCGCTTGTACGTCTGTTCGGTCAATCGACAAAGCCGTGTAGTAACGCTCGCCGAAATCCTCCTGCCGGGGCCTGCAGGCCGGAGGCAAGATGCTTGGAAAGTGAGCCGACTGAGGCAAGTCATTCCGCTCATGAGAAGCTAGCAACAACTCGCTCAGTTGCTGCTTTGCTCGCCCTGTGAGGACATGGGCAGTCCACGGTTGCGTATTCGAATTGCTGGGCGCCCTGGCTGCCAGGCCAAGAAGTTCCTCGATCAGCGAGCGACTGACAGACTCTTCGCCATAAGCGCGCGCCGAAATTCTTGTTCGCACAACAGCATCGAAGAAGGCACGCCCCTCTTCATCGAACTTCGATTGTAGGCAGGTTTTCATATAGGCGATCTTGCAAGGTTTGTGCACGACCGGCGCATCACAACGACCAGTGTCGTCATGCACCGGATCAAAGAGGTCTCTTAAATCGGCGGCGTTACCTTGTACGAAATGCGACCGGCGGGAAGGTAGAACAACGCAATCACAGCGCCGCCCTTGGCTTCGGGGTAGTGATGACTTGCTGGTGGCGGCGCAGTCCAACCACCGTAGCACCACCCATTCGGGCCAGCGAGCGCTGCACCTTCGTCGAGCGGTATCACCATGTTGAACTCCCCATAAGGGTGCGCGTGGTAGTCGCCTCGCAGGCTGTTCTCCGGGTTGTTCTGCGTGTTGCCCGAACTGTTCATGTACACGGCTGTGATGCTGAAGTTCAACGTTTCGCTGCACGGCTCCGCGATCCGGCTTCGCCGGTACATCGGTCCGCCGACCTCGATGTTGGCCGCCCATCCATCTCTCACGCCACGTTGCACGAGGGCCGAAATTCTTTCAAAGACAGGCGTACCGATGCCGTGCTTTCCATTCAACCAGTTCTCGGCTTCCGTTCCTGCCGTGATGTCCTGGATCTCGTCGAGCAGACCTCGGCTTTCCAGAAGCAGCCGTTCGCGATCATCCTGTGCGCTGTTCCTCTGCATCGCGTTCATGCCTCCGCCTTGAATCCCGAGGCCTCGACGACTGGCTTCCATCGCTCGCTTTCGACGCTGATGAAACGGCTGTAGTCCGCTGCATCGAGGTACCGACTTTCAAGTCCGATCTGTTCGAGGCCACTGATCAAGGTTTTATCGCGTGAGGCGTCCCGCACGGCAGCAGAGAGCGTGGCGGTGACACCGTCTGGCGTATTTGCGGGCGCAAAAATGCCATAGCTCTCTATACCTACTACCGTCGCGAAGCCTTGCTCGGAGAAGGTCGGTACTTGCGGCAGGAAACGGCTGCGCTTGTCGCTTGTGACGGCCAGCAGACGAATCCTGTCCCCACCAAGGTATTGCAGGAAGTCGCCCACGAATCCTAAGTATGCAGGGATCTGTCCACCCAGAAGATCCTGCATGGCTGGGGCGGAGCCTCGGTAGCCGACGTGCGCGAGGGGCACACCTGTGGCCTGTGAGAATCGAAAACCCAAGAACTGCGCAAGCGATCCAGCCGCCGGCGACGCGTACGTGCGCCCCGCCTCGTTTGCCTTCAGCCAAGCGACGTAATCAGGAAGGGTCCGCACGCTGGCGGGTACAGCCGAGCTCACCGCCAGCACGCCCGTTGCTGCGGCCAACGAACCCACGGCTTTCATGTCGATTGCCGGGGTATAGGACAGGGAGGTGTAGACATGGGGATAGATCGTCATGGCAGATGTATGCGTGCACAGCAGAGAGCTGCCATCAGCGCGCTCGCGCTTCAACTGCCCGTTGGCGATACGGCCAGCAGCGCCCGGGCGATTGTCGACAACGTATGACCTGCCCTGCACGCGCCAGGATTCGGCAAGTTTCCTGGCCGTCTGATCCAGCGTGCCGCCGGGTGGGTAGCCGACGATGATCTTTCCGGTCCCCGTGTCAGATTGAGCAGAGGAGGTCAAGGGGAGCATGGCAAGCCCCGGTACGAAGCATGAGACCTGTTTAGCAAAGGACCGACGCGAAAGGATTGGCATAGCAGACGCTTTCTTGATTGCATGGATCGGAGAACGGTTAAGAGTGGCAGGCACGGACGCTTCACGGAAGCGACGAAGCTGCAACATCAAATTGAACGCTGTGCAATTTGCGGTCCAGTGCCCTCCTGCACTCAGATCTGAAGCAGCTGCGCATGGCACTTCAGGTCCCTCTTCGATCCGAACGCAAAACGTATCCAGTCCACCTCGAGGCACTGGCGTGGCTGGGTGCCCAAGCCCTTCGAATCGGGCAGGGGTCGTTAGGAAGTTCACGTAGCTTCGGCACGTTGAACCGCGTGCATTTTTCTTCTGCAGAACCAACGCTTCTGCAAAAGCTGATCGTTGAACATCATCGGGGCCTTCACCAACCGCAACCTGGAATGACCTTCATGAATGTTCTCTCACCTCGCCATCTCGTCGCCGCGGTCATGTTGACGGCCGCTGCCGGCAGCGTTAACGCTGACCCCGCCGCAGGGGCTGTTCGCCATGTCGTCCTGGTTCATGGCGCCTTTGCAGACGGATCCGGCTGGAAGCCGGTATCCGACATTCTGACGAGGGAAGGCTACACAGTCAGCATCGTCCAGCAACCGATGACCTCGGTGGCAGATGACATTGCCGCGACCACCCGTGTCCTGGATCGGCAAACCGGTCCCTCGGTACTGGTTGGGCACAGCTATGGAGGCGCCATCATCACCGCCGCAGGCAACCACTCCAAGGTGGCCAGCCTGGTTTATGTTGCCGCCTTCGCACCGGCGGATGGTGAGATCTTGAGCAAACTCTCGAGTACTCAGCCGCCGGCAGCCCACAGCATCGCGCCGACTCCAGACGGATACCTGTTCGTAAATCCCGACGAGTTTCCGGTTGATTTCGCCGCTGACCTGCCGCTTTCACAGGCCAGCTTCATGGCGATCTCGCAAGGGCCGATCAATGGGAAGGCCTGGGGAACACCGTTCACTGCACCCGCCTGGAAAGACAAGCCGAGCTACGGCATCGTTGCGAAACAGGACCGGATGATCAACCCCGGCCTACAGCGGTTCATGTATGCCCGTGCGAAGGCTCGTGTGACGGAGGTGGATGGAAGCCACGCAGTATTTCTCTCTCAACCACAGGCTGTAGCCAACGTCATCATGGGCGCTGCCGCAGGAGCACAGAAATGAGGATCGGCATCATTGGTGCGGGTTACATCGGTCGGTCTGTTGCAGCCGCCGCAGTGAAGGCGGGCCACGAAGTCATGGTCTCCAACAGCCGATCGCCAGGGACACTGTTCAGCCTCATTGGAACCATCGGCTGCAAGGCCGGCACAACGGCCGAAGCAGCGGCATTTGGCGAACTGGTGCTCGTGGCCATTCCACTGCACGCCCATCAAAGCGTCCCCATCGCACCGTTGGAAGGCAAGATCGTTTTAGACGCTAGCAACTACTACTCACAGCGCGATGGTCACATCGCGGAATTGGATGAAGAGGCCATCACGGTCAGCGGTCTGCTCGCTCGCCACTTGCCGAAGTCGCGGGTGGTGAAAGCCTTCAACGCCATTGCAGCCGGCGACATCGAAAAGGACGGTCTTCCGAGGGGATCGCCGACAAGACGAGCGCTGCCCATCGCCGGTGACGATCTTGAGGCCAAGCGAGTGGTTTCCGAGTTCTTCGACCAAATTGGCTACGACGTGGTGGACGCAGGCCCGCTCACGGAAGAATGGCGCTTTCAGAAGGACACGCCGGCCTACTGTGTGCCGTTCAACAGGCCAGAAATGCTGGCGGCACTTGCGGCAGCCTGAACAGACCTATGCCACCTGCTGTGCCGCTCGCGCCACGCAATCCCGCAGCCAAACATGCGCAGGATCGTGATCGTTTCGGCTGTGCCAGACCCCGCTGAATGTCGATAACACGGATGTGTAGGGCGGCTCGCGCACGAGCAAATCGCTTTCGACGGCCAGACTCCGTGCCAAAGATGACGGCATGATGGACAGCATGTCGGAACCTCGAAGCAAGGCCGGGATGGCCAGTGAGTGCGGCACTGTGGTGCGATAGCGGGGCTCTGCGCCGATGCCGGCCAATGCTTCTTCCAGTGCATGGCGGTCAAACATTTCGGCCTGTCGCGCGAGGCCGCGTTCCAGAATGAAGCCACCCACCGCGCCCTCTTCCTGGCCACCAACGGACACCGTTACGAGTGGATAACGTGCAAGGTCTTGTAGCACAAGCTTGCGGAGCGCAGCAGGATGGCCCTTGCGCATGACAATCAGCTCGCTCTCGGTCATCAGCGTGCGCGCCTTCAAACGTGGGGGCACCTGAGAGAAGATGCCCAGAGCAAGATCGATGCGGCCCACATCGATCTGCTCGGCAAGATCGATCCGCGTGGAAGCTCGGATCACCAAGTCGATGCAAGGCGATTGGACCGCCATCATTCGGCTCAGTTCGGCGATCAACACCACAGTAAGGTGGTCGTTGGCTGCGACTGCGAAGCGCCGCGTCGACTGAAGGGGGTTGAACGGCTCGACGCCAAGGGTGATTTCAATTCTGCGTAGCGAAAGACGCAGGTCGTCCGCCATCGCATTGGCGCGGGCGGTCGGCATCATTCCCTTGGCCGTGCGAACGAACAGCTCGTCGTCCACCACGTCGCGCAGACGCGTGAGTGCGTGGCTGACTGCTGACTGGCTCAAGTTCAGGCGCTTGCCGGCACGCAAAAGGTTACGGTCTTCATAGACAGCGTCGAAGACCTTGATGAGATTCAAGTCGACGCGGCCGATGCTCATAAAGTAGGTCTGACAGGTTGCATGGCGTGCATTCTGCACTTGCAGAATCATTTCAGTTCGCTGATCAGCAGTTTGGGCTCGAGGCTAGCTTCTTGAGTGACCCGGCGCCAACCTTCTGGTCACCAGTGACACGCATGGCCTGAATCGTGTCTTTTCAATCTGCAGGCGTACCGATCATGCGTCTTCTGCAAGTTAAGAGCATCGGTCCCAGCATGCAAAGAACATACGTCTAATATGCAGCGGTTGCAGTCACGCATGCAAATCATGCGGATGTCGGCAACCCGCAAATGCAGATCATTGGCGGGGCGAGCATTGAGCTCGCTGCTGCTAGGTGAAACGACACCACTGCTGAATGGCGAAAACGCCCTGAGAACTCGTTTTCGCTGCCGCGAATCGGCCCTTCAAGTACCCCGATGGCATGCTCGCGCACATCCAGATCGGGCAAGACGCGCCGTTGACGCCGCCTAGACCGTTGCCCTTTGTAAGACAGCCTCAGACCTTGGGGCTCGGAAGAGAGAGTTCGGTGTGCGGCCGATCTCTATGCCGGATACTGCTTGGAGCCCAACGGCAACAAGCTCTGTTTCGTCCATATCCAGCCCTGAGTATGAAGAGTAGCTCTGGCTGCTGCAGTTGGTTGGAAGGGAATTTGAGCGCCTGTTCTGCGAAGACGGCAACGTGCCAAACCCTGCTCACTTGGACGCGCTTCCAACAACCACAACTCCACCTGCTATTTACCAACGATAAATGAATCTTATCGATGTGGATTTATGATTTCGTGTATTACATCAAACATTCGATGTGTATTTCATACACTTATTCATGGTTTATTGAACGCCACCTGCTTCAATCGTCATATGGGATACGTGGATATGGGCCCTGGCAGCAGAGAAGTTCATGCTCGCCACACCCAAGTTCATGCTCGCCACACCCTGGATGTTTGCAGGTGAGTTTGAACTCGCGGCCAGACCAAGAAGTGACGGACGTGATGAGTGCGGGCCCCGCCCATGAAGGCGCAGCTGGCGCACGCTGGCCGCAGTCAGTGCGCACGGCCAGCGGATAGGCGCTGAAGACAGC
>Ga0247813_10002372_pt1 | contig 13006 bp, 13 predicted proteins | sample UWRJL169409C1_FD_180719 | JGI IMG/M metagenome (GOLD analysis project Ga0247813, IMG submission 180719) | Plant litter microbial communities from Arlington Agricultural Research Station in Wisconsin, United States - UWRJ-L169-409C-1 | ecosystem: Environmental > Terrestrial > Plant litter >... | reverse complement strand
AGTCGAGATTCCCATGTATAAAAAACTTGACACGAAGTACACCACGGCATACATTTGCCATGTCAAACTTTCTATACATCGGAGTCAACGTGTCATTCGCAGAGAAGAACATCTGGATCTACGGGGTGCTCGCCATCGTGATCCCCGCAATCTACGCGGTCACCGTGATCGGACAGGTCGGCACAACGCCGGTCGGCGAGATCGCGTACGTCATCCCGCTCATCACGGCGATCGGTGCGGCGATCGTGCTCGCCATCGTCGGCAACATCATCGTGGCCATCGCCACCCCGAAGGGTGCAGGCATCAGCGACGAGCGCGACGCCGGCATCAGCCGCAGGGGCGAACTCGTCGGCTACTACTCGCTGTCGGTCGGCGTGCTCGGCGCGCTGGTCCTTGTCATGGTGGAGGCCGCACCGTTCTGGATCGCCCAGGCGATCTACGGGGCGTTCACGCTGTCCGCGATCCTGTCGACGACCGCCAAGCTCGTCGCCTACCGTCGGGCGGCCTGAGCATGGTCAAGCCCACGAGCGTCACGAACGACATCCGCCGACTGCGGTTCGAGAACGGTGAGATGACGCAGGCCGACCTGGCCGAGCGCGTCGGCGTCACCCGGCAGACGGTCATCGCGATCGAGCAGGGCAAGTACTCACCGTCGCTCGAGGTGGCCTTCCAGATCGCGCGGGCCTTCGGGGTTCCGCTCGACGAGGTCTTCCAGTACCCGGTGCAGTCGTGAGGGCGGCGAGCTTCGACCACTACGGCGCGCCCGAGGTCGTGACGGTCGTCGACCTTCCCGATCCCGTGCCGGCCGCCGGTGAGGTACTCGTGCGGGTCGAGGCCGCGTGCGTGACCTCCGCGGATGTCGCAGCCCGCTCGGGCAACCCGTTCGCGATCCGCATGGTCATCGGCCTGGCTCGCCCCCGGCAGCGGGTGCTCGGCACCGAGTTCGCGGGAACGATCGCCGCCATCGGAACCGACGTCACCCGCTTCGCGGTCGGCGACCGCGTGGTCGCCGCGTCCGGTGCGAGCTTCGGGGCACACGCCGAGCTGGTGACGGTCGCCGAGAGCGGTGCGCTGGCGAAGATTCCGGATGACGTTCCGCTCGCCGACGCGCTCGCGATCAGCGAGGGGGCGCTGACCGCCCTCCCGTTCCTCCGCGATCACGCGAGGCTGGCGGCGGGGCAGCGCATCCTCATCAATGGCGCCTCGGGGAGCGTCGGCACCGCGGCCGTGCAGCTCGCGAAGCTGTTCGGCGCTCACGTCACCGCCGTGTGCAGCGCGGCGAACGCGGAGCTCGTGACCTCGCTGGGCGCCGACCGGGTCATCGACTACGGCACCGAGGACTTCACCCGCGGCCCCGATCGGTTCGACGTGATCTTCGACGTGGTGGGCGGCAGCACCTACGGCCGCAGCCGGCGGGTGCTCGCAGCGGGTGGCATCTACCTGACCACCGTGCCCGACCCGCGCATCGTCGTCGACCGCATGCGTGCCCGAATGCTCGGCCAGCACGCCCGCCTCGCCCTCACCGGACTGCGCAAGGACGCCGACAAGCGCGTCGATCTCGAGTGGCTGCTGCCGCTCATCGCCGACGGGACACTCGTCGCCGTGATCGACTCGCGGTATCCGCTCGAGCGCGTGGCCGACGCTCACGCCCGCGTCGACACCCGACGCAAGCGGGGAGCGGTGCTGCTCGAGCCCTAGTCGGCGGCCGAGGTGACTCGCGTGCGCAGCCAGCCCCAGCCGGCGAGACCGGCGGCGAGCGCGAGTCCGAGGCTGTCGGCGAACAGTGTCCAGGCGGTATGGGCGAGGCCGCCGCCGATGAGCAGGTACAGCCGGTCGTCGGGCTGTTCGGCGCCACCGGGGTTGAGCGCGAGCTGGTTCTGCTCGAGCACCAGGAACGCCTGCACCAGGACCGCGAGCGCAAGACCGACGAGCAGCGCGATGAGCGAGCGCCCGATGGCGCCGCCGAGCCCGGTGCGGGCACGCAGCGGCGCAATCAGCCAGAACGACAGGAACAGGCCGATGGCGAGCGGGAGCATCATCCCGAGCGTGTGCGGAAGTGCCTGGCCGAACGCCGGCAGGGCGTACTCGAATCCGTCGAGCGAACGCAGGGTGAGCCCCTGCGTGTAGACCACACCGATCACGCCGCTCGCGACGCCGACGACCGTGGCAATAACGAAGAACGCGCCCGCGACGACGGCCGCGACCTGGGGATGACGCCGTGCTGGGAACTCCTGATCAGTCATGGTCCACCACCCTAGGGGGCGTCGGTGGCGGTGCCTAGACTTGGGACCGTGGCAGACACCGAGACCCCCCAGACCCTGCAGCAGGCCAGCGACGAAGCCGAACAGCTGACGACCCGAATCCTCGAACTGCGCGGCGCGTACTACGAGCGCGATGAGACGCTCGTGAGCGACGCGGACTACGACGCCATGATCCACCGCCTCGAAGAGCTCGAGCGGCTGTTCCCCGAGTTGCAGAGCCAGGACAGCCCCACGCAAACGGTCGGCGGGCGTGCCGAGACGACGCTGTTCGACCCGGTGCAGCACGCCGAGCGCATGCTCTCCCTCGACAACGTCTTCTCGACCGAGCAGTTCCGCGAGTGGGCGACCAAGGTGGAACGGGATTCCGCTCGCCGCGTCGACTACCTCTGCGAACTCAAGATCGACGGCCTCGCCATCAACCTCCGCTACGAGAACGGCGTGCTCACGAGCGCGGCGACCCGCGGCGACGGTGTCGTGGGGGAGGACGTGAGCGAGAACGTGCGCTACATCCCCACCATCCCGCAGCGGCTCGTGGGTGAGGGGCACCCCGCGATCGTCGAGGTGCGCGGCGAGGTCTTCATCCCGGTCGCAGAGTTCGACGGACTCAACGAGCTGCAGGGGCGGATGCGCGAACGCGTCATCGGCGCGGCCCGCGAGAAGTGGGAGGCGAAGGGCGGCACGGGCGAGTTCGAGGAGCAGAAGGCCGTGGACTCCGCGGCCCGGCGGTTCCCCGCATTCGCCAACCCGCGCAATGCCGCGAGCGGTGGACTCCGCCAGCAGCTCGACAAGAAAGGCGGCCTTGAGCTCGAAGCGGCGCAGGCGCGCTTCGCCTCGCTGCGCATGTACGTGCACGGCATCGGCGCCTGGCCGAACCCGCCCGTCGGCGCGCAGAGCGAGGTGTACGAGTTGCTCTCCGGCTGGGGTCTGCCGACGAGTCCGCACTTCCGCGTCGTCGACCAGGTCGACGGGGCGGTCGAGTTCATCGAGCACTGGGGTGAGCACCGCCATTCGGTGGAGCACGAGATCGACGGCATCGTCATCAAGGTCGACGAACTCGAGTTGCACGACGAGCTCGGCGCGACGAACCGTGCACCGCGCTGGGCGATCGCCTACAAGTACCCGCCCGAGCAGGTGAACACCAAGCTGATCGACATCGTCGTCTCGGTCGGTCGCACCGGTCGCGCCACGCCGTTCGCGGTCATGGAACCGGCCGTCGTCTCGGGCTCGACGGTGCGCCAGGCGACCCTGCACAACCAGGACGTGGTGAAGCTCAAGGGCGTGCTGATCGGTGACACCGTTGTGCTGCGCAAGGCGGGTGACGTCATCCCGGAGGTACTGGGACCGGTCGTCGAGCTGCGCGACGGCACGGAGCGCGAGTTCGTGATGCCGACCAACTGCCCCGAGTGCGGCACGCCGCTGCGCTCCATGAAGGAGGGCGACATCGACCTGCGCTGCCCGAACGCGCGCAGCTGCCCCGCCCAGGTGCGCGGTCGTGTCGAGCACGTCGGATCCCGTGGCGCTCTCGACATCGAGGTGCTCGGCGAGGTCACCGCGGCCGCCCTCACCCAACCGCTGTTCCCGGCCGAGCCGCCACTCGTCACCGAAGCAGGGCTGTTCGAGCTGCAGTTGAATGACCTGTTCGACATCATCGTGGTTCCCCGTGACAACGAGACCGGAGAGCAGAAGCTCGACGACCACGGAAAGCCGCGCGAGCTGCGACCGTTCAGCCGCAAGCGCAAGAAGAGCGGAAAAGACGCGGACCCCGAGTTCGATCCCTCCGCGTCCGAATTCTCCGGCGATGCCGACTACGTGCCGTCGAAGACCGCGATCGACCTGATCAACAATCTCGAGAAGGCGAAGACGTCACCGCTCTGGCGCATCCTCGTGTCGCTCAGCATCCGCCACGTCGGCCCGGTCGCGGCACGCGCCCTCGCGGACTACTTCGGGTCGCTGACGGCGATCCGTGAGGCGACCCGCGAGGAACTCGCCGCCGTCGACGGCGTCGGGGGCATCATCGCCGACGCGCTCATCGAGTGGTTCGCCGTCGACTGGCACGTGGAGATCATCGAGCGCTGGGATGCGGCGGGCGTGCAGTTCGCCACACCGAATCACCCGGGTCCCGGAGCCGCGGCCGCCGCGGGGGGACCGCTCGCCGGCCTCACGGTCGTGGCCACCGGCTCGCTCGAGGGCTTCACGCGCGAGGGTGCCCTCGAGGCGATCATCGCCGCCGGGGGCAAGGCAGCGTCGAGCGTCTCGAAGAAGACGGACTTCGTTGCGGCAGGACCCGGTGCCGGCTCGAAGCTGGGTAAGGCCGAGGAGCTCGGCATCCGGATTCTGGATGCGGCGGAGTTCGCGCTGCTGCTCGAGGGCGGTCCCGCCGCGGTTGCTCTGCCCGAAGAGGAGTCCACGCCCGACCCCGAGTAAGCTTGCTCCGACATGGACGAGCTTGATTTTTCTGCAGAGATCGCTGCCCTACGGTCGACCTTCGATGACATCCGCTCCGTGGTGGGCGTCGATCGACTCGAGGCCCAGATCGCCGAACTAAGCGAGCAGGCCGGTGCGCCCGACCTCTGGGACGACACCGACAAGGCCCAGAAGGTCACGAGCGACCTGAGCCACCGCCAGGCCGAGCTCGCCAAGATCGTCTCCATCGAGAGCCGCCTCGACGACCTCGAGGTCATGGTAGAACTCGCCAATGACGAGTCGGATGTCGCCGCAGCCGACGAAGCCCGCGCGGAGCTCAAGGCGATCGAGAAGGTGCTCGGCGACCTGGAGGTGCAGACGCTGCTCGACGGCGAGTACGACGACCGCCCCGCCGTCATCACCATCCGTGCCGGAGCCGGCGGAGTGGATGCGGCGGACTTCGCCGACATGCTGTTCCGCATGTACCTGCGCTGGGCCGAGAAGCACAAGTTCTCGGTCACCGTGATGGACACCAGCTATGCGGAAGAAGCGGGCATCAAGTCCGCCACCTTCGAGATCGACGCGCCCTACGCCTTCGGCACGCTGAGCGTCGAGGCCGGCACCCACCGCCTCGTGCGAATGTCGCCGTTCGGCGCCGCGGGCAAGCGACAGACCAGCTTCGCCGCGGTGGAGGTCATCCCGCTCATGGAAGAGGCGGAGGCGATCGAGATCCCCGAGAACGACCTGCGCGTCGACGTCTTCCGCTCCAGCGGCCCAGGCGGCCAGTCCGTCAACACGACCGACTCGGCCGTGCGCCTCACTCACATCCCGACCGGCACCGTGGTGAGCATGCAGAACGAGAAGAGCCAGATCCAGAACCGGGCCGCCGCCATGCGCGTGCTGCTCTCGCGCCTGCTCATCATCCAGAAGGAGCAGGAGGCGGCCACCAAGAAGGAGTTCGCCGGTGTGATCACCGCGAGCTGGGGCGACCAGATGCGCAGCTACGTGCTCGCGCCGTACCAGATGGTCAAGGACCTGCGCACCGAGTACGAAGAGGGAAACCCCTCCAAGGTCTTCGACGGCGACCTCGACGGCTTCATCAACGCGGGAATCAAGTGGCGTAAGCGCGCGATCGAGGACTAGCACTCGTGCGCTGGCAGGAACTCAGGGGTTCGCGCCGCGCGGTCCGTCGCATTCGCCGTGAATCGCCGATGCCCACCCGCACGATCTCCTGGAAGGTCTATCCGTGGGACGTGGCGGAGTGGTTGGGGCGCGGCGTCGGCTCGGCCATGGCGGGCATTCCCTACCGCCCTCACGTGCATCCCGAGCTGCAGCGCATTCGCAGCGGCGACCAGTCGGCAGCCTTCGCCGAGGTCACGAGCGCGACCCTCGAGTACTACCAACTCTTCGCTCGGCGGGATCTCGACCTGCGACTCTTCATCACCGAGGCCTTCGAGATCACCGTGCCGCTGCGGCGAGGTGCCCGATTGATGCTGGATGACGTTACCCGCGAGCAGCTCCTCCTCATCGTGGAGGGCTCGTCGATCGACATCCCTACCGACGAGTTCGACCCGGATCGGACGTTCGCGCGGTCCGGTTCGCCGTCGAACCTGACCAAGGGGGAGACACTGGACCTCATCCGCACCCCGCCCGGGCCGGGCGAACCGCTTCCGGTGTCCGACTAGCCCGACCGCAGCGACCGGCGCCGCATGACGAGCGTCCAGGCCGTCGAGGGCGCGGGTGCGACCGTATGTCTTCACCAGTGCGGATGTCTCGATCACCGAGTCCATGCGCGCGACACTGCGCGTGTCTGCCGACGTTGTGAATCTGGTCAAAACATGAGTCTCGGCCTGTCGTCGGCGCGTATCGTGTTGTCGAATCTAGAGTTCAACAGTCATGATTCGGTTCGATACAGTCACCAAGTCTTACCCGCGCAATCCGCGGCCCGCACTCAATGCCGTGAGCATGGAGATCCTGAAGGGCGAGTTCGTCTTTCTCGTGGGTGCCTCCGGTTCCGGCAAGTCGAGTTTCCTGCGCCTCGTGCTCAAGGAGGAGAAGCCCTCGAAGGGGCAGATCCACGTGCTCGGGCAGCAGCTCGGCACCCTCTCCAGCCGCAAGGTGCCCTATTTCCGCCGCAACCTCGGGGTGGTCTTCCAGGACTTCCGCCTGCTGCCGCAGAAGACGGTCTTCGACAACGTCGCGTTCAGCCTGCAGGTCATCGGCAAGAGCCGCGGCTTCATCCAGGAGGCCGTGCCCGACGTGCTCAAGATGGTCGGGCTCGCGGGCAAGTCGAACCGTTTCCCGCACGAGCTCTCCGGTGGCGAGCAGCAGCGCGTCGCCATCGCCCGCGCGATCGTGAACAAGCCGGCGATCCTGCTGGCCGATGAGCCGACCGGAAACCTGGACCCCGCGACCTCCGCCGGCATCATGACCCTGCTCGAACGCATCAACCTCGGCGGCACGACCGTGATCATGGCGACGCACGACGTCGGCATCGTCGACCAGATGAAGCGCCGCGTGATCGAACTGACCGACGGTCGCATCGTGCGTGACGAGCGCCAGGGCGGCTACCAGACCCAGGCCGTGCCGATCCAGGGCTTCGGCCTGGCCGGCGCGCAGGGAGCGGGCACGCCCGGCACCCCTGCAACCGGCACGCCTTCGATCGGCACCGGCGTGAACGGCACCGAGGGGGTCAGCGCGTGAGGCTCGGACTCGTTCTCGGAGAGGCTGCGAGCGGACTCCGCCGTAACATCTCCATGGTCATCTCCGTCGTTCTGGTGACCTTCATCTCGCTCACCTTCGTCGGCACCGCGATCCTGCTGCAGCAGCAGATCGGCCAGATGAAGGGCTACTGGTACGACCGCGCCCAGGTCACCGTCTCGCTCTGCACCGCCACCGACAGCACGGGAACCTGCGCGCAGGAGGAGGCCACCGACGCCCAGAAGGACCAGGTCGAGGCGCAGCTGAAGTCCGCGACGCTCACGCCGTATATCGAGCGCTACGAGTTCGAGAACCACGAGCAGGCCTACAAGAACTTCCAGGAGAGCTTCAAGGGCAGCTCGTTCGTCGAGTTCGCGAGCCCCGAGTTCCTGCCCGAGAGCTTCCGCGTAAAACTCAAGGACCCGACGCAGGCGGCCGTGCTGGTCGAGAGCCTGTCGGGCATCGCCGGGGTGCAGAGTGTGAAGGACGAGCGCGCGTACCTCGACCCCATCCTGAACATGCTGAACGTGGCGAGCTACGCGGCCATCGGCCTTGCCGCGCTGATGCTGATCGCGGCGGCGCTACTCATCGCGACGACGATCCGTCTCAGCGCGTTCTCGCGTCGCCGAGAGATCGGGATCATGCGTCTCGTGGGTGCCTCGAACCGGTTCATCCAGACCCCGTTCATTCTCGAGGGCGTCTTCGCCTCGCTCATCGGCTCGCTGCTCGCCGGCGGGGCCGTGGTCGCGATCGTCCACTTCTTCGTGCGCGGCTACCTGGTGAAGTCGGTTGGCGCGACCACCGGGCTGGTGGGGGTGGATGACGCGCTCATCGTGGTGCCGATCCTCGTCGCCATCGGCGGTGTGCTCGCTGCGGGCTCGGCGGGCGTCGCGATCAGCCGATACCTCAAGGTCTAGTTTCCGGTAAGCTGAACGGCTGCGCACGCACAGTGCGCACCCGAACGAAAGAAAAGCCATGCCCCGCGAGAAAGGCCAGAAGGTTGTCGCCAGCAACCGCAAAGCCCGCCACGACTACACGATCGAAGACACCTATGAAGCGGGACTCGTCCTGACGGGTACCGAGGTCAAGTCGCTGCGAGCCGGTCGAGCGAGCCTCGTGGACGGCTACGGCTTCATCGATGGGGGAGAGGCCTGGCTCGACGCCGTGCACATCCCCGAGTTCAACCAGGGTTCGTGGAACAACCACCCGCCCCGCCGCAAGCGCAAGATGCTCCTGCACAAGGCCCAGATCCTCAAGATCCACAACAAGGTCAAAGAGGGCGGCTACACGCTCGTTCCCCTGAGCATCTACTTCCTCGACGGCAACGCCAAGGTCGAACTGGCCGTCGCCAAGGGTAAGCGCGAGTACGACAAGCGCCAGACCCTGCGCGAGAGGCAGGACAAGAAGGAAGCCGACCGCGCCATGGGCACGCGTCGCAACCTCAACGAGTAATTCCGATCTTTTCTCGACCTTCGTGTCATGATTGCGCCGACCGCGACATTAGTGAGTGGGACGCAGGATAAACGGGGGTGCGCGTGTACGAATCGGATAGCGATGACCGGCTCATCGCGCGCGCCCTGCGTTCCGACCGCGGGGCTTTTGCGGAGCTCATGCGCCGGCACTCGCGTGCGGTCTACCTGTTCGCGTGGGGTGCGACACGCAACGGACCGGACGCAGAGGACATCACGCAGGACGTGTTCGTCACTGCGTGGTCGAAGATGCGCCAGGTGCGCATCGCCGGCTCCTCGGCACTTCCGTGGCTGCTCGTCACCGCGCGCAACACCATCCGCAACCACCAGCGCCGCGAGGGCTACCGAGCCGTCGTCGAACTGAGCGACGATCTCGCACCCGCTTCGGTGCTCGGGGAAGCCGCGGCATCCGTCGCCCGCGCCGACGAGTTGCACTGGGTGATGGCCGAGATCGGCAAACTCGGCGGGGTCGACCAGCGCGTCTGCGAGCTTTGCCTCGTCGAGGGCCGCAGCTATGCGGAGGCGTCAGCGCAACTCGGCCTGTCGTCCAGCGCCATCGCTAAGCGGGTCGAGCGCATCCGCACGGCGCTGCGCGCGACGGTGAGGGGCGAGGCGTGAACGCCGAGCCGCCCGCAGGGGCACATCTGGAACACGTCCTCAACCGCATCGGCGAGGGAGTGCTCGACGAGGTCGACGTGCGGACGAACAGGCGCAGGCGCCGCAATCATGTCCTTGTCGGCGGGCTGGTCACCCTGGCACTGGTCACCGGAACGGCGGCCGCCGTGGTAGTCAGCCAGCAATGGACGATCCGCGGCGACGGCACGGTCTACGAACTCTCGTGCCTTCAGGATGACTCGATCGGCGATCATCCGTTCCTGGGCCTGCGTTTCACGCTTGAGGGCTCGACAAGTGAGCTCGTCGACATCGACCCGCTGCGGTTGTGCGGCGAGGCCTGGGCGGCCGAGATCGCCGGTCGCTCGAGTGACATGGTCTTCACCGATGACGGCGACTTCGAGTTCGAGAGCCCCGCGACGTTCGACCCCGACGATGTCATGAGACTCGATTCGGTGATGTTCGACACGATCGACCGGAGCGAGCGCGGTGACATCATCCCGGAGATGGCGGTCTGCACCCGCAAGAGCGGAGATTCACTCTTCGTCATCGTGGCGGAGCCCGGGGAGTCGGGTGTCAGCACGGAGCAGTGGATCGAGCGATGTGGCCGCAATGGTGCCTTCGAGTACTGGGCTACTCGATGAGAGCTCGCGTGCCGAATGCCCTGACCCGACTCGTGCGCGAGCGATCGCGCCTCATCGCCGTGATCTTGCTCGCCGCGGTCGCCCTGGCCGCCTCGGGCGTGCAGAGCGCGGCGGCGATTGCGCTGCGCGACACCCTTAACGAGAACTGGCGCGGCGCCTACGACATCCTCGTCACCGCGCCTACTGACGAAGGTACTCCCGGCCTCTTGGCGCCCAACCAGCTCGCCAACGGCGAAACGCTGACTCTCCACGATCTCACGAAGATCAGGGCGGTAGATGACGTCGAGGTTGCCGCCCCCGTCGGTGAGGTGGCGGTACCCGGACTCGCCTCCGGCGCGCCGAGATACACGTTCCCGCTGGCCTCTATCGACGGTGACGCCGGCCCCCAGGCCTATCGTCTCCTCGAGACGTACTGGACGGACGACGGCCTCGGCAGGCGAATCGTCGCGGTGCAGGGCTACACCGTTGTGATCGATCCCGAGACGCGGGAGCCTGACACGGCACCGGATGGCGCAACCTGCGACCTCGACAACATCGACGTCGACCCGGAAAAGTATCCGATCACGTACGCGCGGTGCACCACGTTCTCGTCCAGTGGTCTGATCAACGTCGACCACGGCAATGGTGGTTGGGACTACTCCAGCGACAGTGACATCGTCAACGGCGTTGCGAGTGCCAGCTTCAGCAACTCGATGTTCCCGGTCACTCGCGTCACTCTCGTCGACCCGGTTGCCGAGCGTGCCCTGCTCGGCGAGGCGGGTACCTTCCTCGACGCGCTGATCGATGTGAACCCGGACGCAGACATGGGCGACGCGGCAATCACGGCCTGGGCGGAAGGATCAGGCAGTCCCTATGCCGAGGACTTCCTGGCCTTCAAGGAGATTGAGAGCCTGAACGAATTCGGGTTGGAATCGGCCGCTGAGCTCGAGGAGAGGCGTCGGATGTACGCCGACAACGGTCGGGACTTCGACGACGAGCAGGAAGTACTCGAGTTGTCCTACGCACCACTGCTCGTCACATCGGGCGGGATGGCGCCCCTCGAACTGGATGTCACGGTCGAATCCCTCGGACCCGCCGAGTTCGGAGGAGACGACGCAAGTGGTTTCCCCTACAACGTTCCCGCGGAGATCAGCTCGGGCAAGGTCGGAGATCTCGTCGGCTCGTCGACATCCGATGTGTCCGCGCTGCTGAACCCCTTCATCGAGGACGCCCAGACCGTGCCGTGGCCGGGCACCCCGCAGCAGTCCTCGACGGGTCGCTCCGGATTCCGGAGTCTGTACTTCAACTACGTCGGTGAGGTCGCCGCGAGCGACCAGCCGCTCGCGAAGAACGGGACCGCGACTCTCGACGCCCTCGGCTTCCGTGGCCCTTTCCTCGACGGGAGTTCGGAGAACGTTCAGCTCTTCCCGACGGGCTCTGTTGCGGGCCTCGAGAGTGCCTATTCCACGGTCAGGATGTTCCCTGCAGGCGAGCGGCCCGTCTCCGGGGTACCGGTCGGATCCTTCGACACCGATGAGATCCTGAAGCTGCAGTCCGAGCTGAGCACAGTGCCGCTCGGTGCCTACGAGGGCATCGGTTCAACCCTCGAGAACGGCACCGAGATCGGCCCGTCCGTCTCCGGACTCGGCCTCGTCGGCCCTCGAACCGTCGCGATCGCCTCCATCAACAGTGCCGCTGCGTGGGGCCAGGAGTCGCCGATCAACGCGGTGCGGGTGCGGGTGAGCGGGCTGGGCGACTTTTCCGCCGCGGCCCAGCAGCGCGTGGTGACGGTGGCCGGAGACATCCAGAATCTGGGATACTCGGCCATTGTCGTCGCGGGCTCCTCACCGGCCGCCGTTTCTGTGGATGTAGAGAACTACGCGTTCGGCGTCACCAACCCGGCCGCGGAGCAGCGGGTCGGCCCACTCGGCACGGTCGTGCAGCGGTGGTCCGAACTCGGCGCCGCATCGCGTGCCGATGTCGCTCTATCCACCTCGAGCTTCCTCGTGCTCGGGATAGCCTTGGGATCCACCGCGCTCCTCCTGGGGGCCGTGCAGTTCGCGTCCGTGCCGAGGCGCCGGGTGCAGTCCGCTGTACTGCGCGAGCTCGGCTGGACGGGCGGCGGCATTCGACGCTGGATGGCCGCAGAGGAGGTCCCCGGCGCTCTGATCGTGCTGCTCGTGGGAGCCGCCGCCGCCGTGCTCTCCGGTTTCTCGAGCATCGCCCTAGCGGTCGCGGGCGGGGGAGTTGCGGCCCTGCTCGTCACATCCGCCACCGCTGTGGTCGCCGGCTCGCGTACCGCCACGAGCAGAGGCTCGACCCGCAGGCCAGTGGGGCGGCGCGCCACTCGCGGCCGCGGGCGCACGGTCGGGTCGTTCGGCGCGCGCCAGTCCGTCATCCACGGCATCACCACCGGGACCCAGGCGGTTGCGCTGCTCGTGATCGGCGTCTCCTCTGCGGCTCTCACGCTGGTGATCCTCGACGGCAGGCGCGGAGCAGGCGAGAGCGTGATCGCCCGGGCCCTCTCCGACCAGGCTCTCGTCTCCCTGCTCTCCCTCGGCGGCACGGCCCTCGCGGCCGGAGTCATCCTCGCCGTGATCGCCCGCCGTATCGCCCTCGCCCGCCGCGGGCCGCAGTGGGAGATCATGGGAGCCATCGGCTGGACGACTGCCGAACTGCGGCACGCCCAGCGCGTCGAGTCCACGGCGGCCGCAGTGCCTGCGGTGCTACTCGCGGGTATCGCTACAGCCGTGGCCGCGTGGTTGCTCTTCCCGGCAGACGTCATCCCGCTCACCGCCGTCGCAACGGGCAGCGCGCTGCTTGCTGCCGTCGCGGTCACTCTCGTTCGACGAAAGGCCACAGCATCGTGAGTGCACTCGAACTCGCCGGGCTCAGCATCCGGTACAACCGCCCGGGTCACGAGCCGTTGAGCATCGTC
>Ga0247813_10002370_pt1 | contig 13008 bp, 6 predicted proteins | sample UWRJL169409C1_FD_180719 | JGI IMG/M metagenome (GOLD analysis project Ga0247813, IMG submission 180719) | Plant litter microbial communities from Arlington Agricultural Research Station in Wisconsin, United States - UWRJ-L169-409C-1 | ecosystem: Environmental > Terrestrial > Plant litter >... | reverse complement strand
CGCAAAAAACATAATCGGCTGTATGTTTAAAATCTACTAAACCTTCGGCAGCGATGTAAATCAAAATTGAATTTGAACCGATTAAGATTAATGGAAATGCCCATTTATGAAAACCGAACAAGTCAATGATCAAATAGAAAAAAACAAAAAACAAAATACTGAATCCGCCGACAAAACATACAAATGAACTTGTCCACAAATGTTTATTGATTGGGAAATTAATATCCCAAATCAAACCTGCCATAATCAGAACAAATGCCGTAAGAGCCATTAAAAGCAATTTTCCTTTTATAGAAAAAGAGTATTTTGCTTTTAAAAATGTTCCTGTAAAAACACCTAATAATGCTGTAGCAATAGCAGGTATTGTAGAAAATATTCCTTCCGGATCATAAACGGTACTGTGCAGTCTGCCTGGTAAAAACAGACGATCAATATAGCCTTCGAGTGATCCTTCTTTGGTCAAAACCCCTGCTCCAAAGTCGGGAACAGGAATCCATTTCATTGCGGCATAATAGCCAATCAAAATAGCGAAAAACCAAATTAATTGTTTTTTTATGTCAAAATTTAAATAGATGATTCCGGCAAAAAACCAGGCCAGTCCAATTCTTCCTAAAACACTTGCAAAACGGGTATGATCAAAACCATCGAATCGCAATAATCCATTTACCACAAAACCTAAAACCAGTAAAATACAGGTTCTCCTCAGCATTGATAAGTAAATTTTTCGCTTTTCGTTACCCGGTAAATCTTGCGGCGTTTTTACACCAGCCATTTCCATTTTCTTTTCAAAAGAGTACGGCATTGAAACTCCTGCCACAAAAAGAAAAACAGGAAAAATCATATCATAAAACGTAATTCCATTCCATTCTGCATGATGCAATTGCGATGACATCCAGATAAAAACGGGAATTGGTGCAGCTTTGGCAAGAGCATGAATAATATGTTCTCCGCTCATAATCCAAAACATAACAAATCCGCGAAGCGCATCCAAAGAAATTAATCTTCCTTTTATAGTATTACTCATTTTTTAGTATTCAGTTTTTAGTCTCGGTTTTCAGTTTTCAGTCGCAGTGTTCAGTCTCAGTATTCAGTGCAAACTGCGACTGAATACTGAGACTGAGACTGATTACTTTAAAAAATTGGTTTTATAATAAATCCGTAGCTATATTCATTTTCAGTCAATAGATACTGTTCGTGAGGAGGTAATCCCCAGCTGTTGTCTCCTCCTAAGCCGCGTTGGGTTAAATCAACACAAACTACTACTTCTTCTCTTGGAGTAATATCGCTGGAATGAATGTTCTTTTTAGAAATTCCTCCGTCGAAATCACTCGGATAATTATTTAAAGTACTCATCCCTAAAGGTTGCAGACCTTTTATTTCCAGGCCATTTCCTTTATTGCCTGACAATTTAAACCAGCGTATATCCGTCTTGTATCCATTTTCCTGTGGGCGTGTATAAGGCACATATTGGTCTGCAACTTTACTGTAATAAATTCCTTTTAATGATGATGTTTTTCTGTCTGAATAATTTTCTAAAGGTCCTCTTCCGTAATAATCCAGATTTTCTAATGTGTTTTTTAAGGTAAAGATCATTCCGAAACGCGGCAGTTCCGGCACCGGATTATTGCCTTTTTTATAAGATGCTTTTATTTCTAAAGCACCGTCGTTTCCTAATGAATATTTGATGGTATAATCAGAAGCAACATCATTCAGTTTTAAATTGGCAACGATATATTGCTTCCCGTTTTCCTCCGACTGCTCAATGCTCTCTAAACTGGTATTTTTACCTGCAGTTCTCCAAACATTCGCTCTAATCTGCATTTTATTCCCGATATCATTATCCGTTGGTGCTCTCCAGAAATTTGGCTCAGGATATTGTTTAAAGTATTCCTCGCCTTTTAAGCTATAGAAAGAAATTAATCCTGTTTTTTTGCTGATTTTAACCACAACATTATCTGAATTCAACACAAACTGCTCTTTTTCGTCCTGAATTTTAGCAGTATTTACTTTTTCTGTTTTTACAAAATAGTTGGATTCTCCGATAACAAACTGCTCTTTGGCAATTTCAAAATTTTGAGGAAGTAAACCAGAACTTGTTTTAGTGTATGCAAAAACATTCAGTAAATATTCTGTCCCATCTTTTGATTGTAATTTTGGTAAATCAAGCTTAAACTGCTTTTTCGTTTTAGGATCTAAAACAACATTAAAAATTCCTTCTTTAATTATTTTTCCGTTTTCCAGAACCTCATATTTAAAGTTGTATCTATTCAGATTTGTAAAGCCAAAATCGTTGATGATTTCGATCACTCCGCTTTTGATATCTATAGCGTTAAATAAAATATCCTGATATACTTTTTTTACTTCAAACGCACCTGGATGTGGAGTTCTGTCTGCATAAACCAATCCGTTATGGCAGAAATTTTCGTCGTTCAAATAGTTCTGGCTTCCCAAATCGCCGCCATAAGCCCAGTATTTTCTACCAACTTCATCTGTTGCTTCAAATCCCTGATCAACCCAATCCCAGATAAACCCACCTTGCATATTTTTGCTTCCGCGAATGATATCCCAGTATTCCTGAAAATTACCACTACTGTTTCCCATCGCATGCGAATACTCACACATGATATAAGGGCGTGTAACTTCTTTACGTGCCGCATATTCTTTCATGTGTTCTATTGTTGGGTACATTGGACAAACGATATCTGTGTTTTCATTTTCCTTTGCCTGCTCGAACTGAACCAATCTTGTATTATCTCTTTTTTTGATCCATTTGTAGGCTTCGTGAAATACAGGCCCATTGGCACTTTCGTTACCTAATGACCAAAGAATTACCGATGGAGCATTTTTATCCCTTTCAACAAGGCTATAAATTCTATCCAGATGTGCTTCTCTCCATTCCGGAAGAAAACCCGGATTCGTTTTTGGATTCATCCAAATTAGAGGCTGTCCTTCTACTCCCATTCCATGGCTTTCAATATTGGCTTCATCTACCAAAAACAAACCGTATTTATTACATAGTTTTACCCATAAAATATTGTTTGGATAATGACTGCAGCGTACTGAATTAATGTTCAGTTGCTTCATCATTTTGATGTCTTTCATCATCGTAGCTTCGTCCTGATAATGTCCCGTTTTCGGATTATGTTCGTGAATGTTTACCCCATGAACCATTAAGCGAACTCCGTTTACCAGTAATTGTCCGTCTTTTAATTCTACTTTTCTGAATCCGATTTGAGTGGAAACGGTTTCTACAATATCACCTTTTGCATTTTTTAAGGTCAAAAGCAAGGTGTATAAATTTGGCGTTTCACTGCTCCATAATTTTGGATTGGAAACATTTTGAGAAAAATTTAAAGTCTGAATTTTTGATGCTTCAAAATTGACATTCAATTCTTTTGTAAATACATTTTTTCCTGAAGCATCTACCAATTTCGCCGTCAATTTTTGATTGTTAACAGCAGTTGAAGTCAGGTTTTTTAAACTTACTTCTACATTTAAGCTTCCGTTTTTGTATTTTGCATCCAAATCTGGTTTGGCAAAAAAATCCGAAATCCGAACATTATCTGTACTGTACAAATACACATTTCTATCAATTCCGGAAAGTCTCCACATGTCCTGATCTTCCAGATACGAACCGTCACTCCATCTGTAAACTTCTACAGCCAAATCATTTTTTCCAGGTTTTAAGTACTTCGTAATATCAAATTCTGCCGGACTTTTGGTGTTTTCGGTATAGCCTACTTTTTCACCATTTAACCAAATATACATAGCAGACGTTCCTGCTTCAAAATGTAGAAAAACATGTCGGTTTTTCCAATTTTCCGGCAGTACAAAATCTTTTTTATAAGATCCCACAGGATTATCCCAATGATTGATAAAAGGAGGGTTTTTCTCAAAAGGATAGGTTATATTGGTATAAATTGGTACTCCGTAACCATTCAGTTCCCAATTTGAGGGCACTTGAAGTTCTTTCCAATGCAGTGTACTGAAATCTGTTTTATAAAAATCTTTCGGGCGCTGATCCGGTGTTGGCGACCACGCAAATTTCCATTGCCCGTTTAGAGAAAAATACCACGGAGAATTTTCATATTTATCACTTATTGCGGAAGTTTCGTCTGCATAAGGAAGAAAAGCGGCACGCGCGGGTTCTCTGTTAATTTGAAATACTTGCGGATTTTCCCAATCGTTGCGATCTTGTTCCTGAGCCGAAACAAAAGTTCCGCAAAGTACCAACAGGGTTAATAAAAGTATTTTGGTTTTGATTTTATGCATTATTTTGGTTTTAGATAGCTTTCAAATGAAATTTTTGATATTTCTAGAATTTCATTTTTTCAGGTAAATATTTAGCAACTAATTCTTTATAATAAGGAAGTAATGCTTTTACATCTGGTTTAACCGGGGCTTTAGTGTATAAATCGTACGGATTGAACTTTCTTACCCAGTCAAACATTTCTATGTCTTTTTCATTCATTAAATGGGCATAAGCATTTTCTTTATGCTGTGAATAAAAAGAATGATAACGAATCATGTATAAAGCCGGATCAGGAAGATAGTCTTTCATAATCTGATACAAATATTCATCATGACCCCAGCTCATTTTTACCTTATCCAATCCGCAGTTTTGGGTGTAAACACCAAATTTGGTATTGAATCTTTCGTCTGTATAATCGGGGTTTTCTTTAAAAAAATCTGAATAAACAATCTTATCTGAGTAAGCACAGCCAACCGGAAATGTATCGCCGACCACTGCCCACTGTGGTTCTCCGAACAAGCATAAAATTTTACCCAAATCATGGATAAATCCCGTTAAGACAAACCAATCAGGGTGGCCGTCTGCTCTAATGGCTTCCGAAGTCTGTAAAAGGTGTTGTGTTTGGTCTAAGTCAATATCTGGGTCGCTGTCGTCTACAAGTGTGTTCAAAAAATCAACAGCTTCCCAGATTGACATTTCTTTTTTATTGAATTGTAGAAATTCTGCTTCTTTATTACAAACAAAATCATAGGTTTGATAGGTGTGGTTTATTCTATAAAATTCCTTAACGGTTTCTACTCTTTCTGAATCCACATAATTTCTAAATTCTTCTTTTTGCTTTTCAGAAACACTTTCAGAAGGATCTGGATATCGCAATAACAAATCGTCTTCCCATTCATCTAAATTATTCAACGGATTGTCTGTATCTATATTCTTTTTCATGGTCTAAAAGTTATAAGTTATAAGACAAAAATAGAATTACCTATCCCGTTCAAAATGGATTAATACATCAAAAACATGGATTATTCTTATTTATGTAGGATTTTTACACACTCTTCGATTAGAAAAAGATTATTTATGTTCTTGTTTGTCATTTCAATCCCGGGGCTTTGGGAGAGAAATCACAATAGAATTTCCATATAGTACCTTATCAATCTTTGTCGATTTCCGCGTGTGATCCTTCTTTCGTCAGGAGGACGGGATTGTGGAATATAAAGCAAGATCCCGTGATGGAAACCACGGGTATATTTCTTCAAAATATTTATCAAAATAATTCGTGTTATTCACGCAAAAGAAAAAATCCTTTTAATCTGTGCAATCTGAGGGCAAAAACTAATTAATCAGCTTACTTGGCGGAAAACCAAACTGTTTTTTAAAACATCGGCTGAAATACAAAGGATCATTGAAGCCCACCAAATTGGTCACTTCAGAAACATTGTACTTTTTAGTTTTGAGCAGTTCTGCTGACCTTTTTAAACGAATAGTTCTGATGAATTCGTTTGGAGCCAAATCGGTTAGTTCTTTTATTTTTCTGTATAACTTTGAAGAACTTACGCCTAATTTATCACATAAAAATTCTGTAGAAAGATCAACTTCGCTTAAGTTATCATTGATTAAATTGGCCACTTTTTCCATAAATTCTGCATCAATTGGCGAATGAGTCAGCATGCTTATTTTACCTTCTAATTCGCCGGAGAATTTCTGTTTAAGCTCTAATCTTGATTTGATTATGTTTTCAATAACCGTTTTAAGCAATAATGGTTCAAACGGTTTAACCAAATAGCCATCTGCACCTGTATCGTAGCCCTTTACCTTATCCATATTTTCGGAAAGTGCAGTAAGCATCACCACCGGAATATGGCTTATAAATTCATCATTTTTGAGTTGTTGGCAAAACTCCAATCCGTCCATCACAGGCATCATCACATCGGTAACGCATAAAATTGGTTTAATTTGTCGACAGATTTTTAAGCCTTCTTCTCCATTTTCTGCGTCATAGACTTTGTAATAATCAGACAAATAGTCTACCAGATATTTTCTAAGTTCGCTGTTGTCTTCAATTACTAATATTTTTTCTTTTAAATCGGTATTCTGAATAATTTTCTTAGCCGCCTTTTCCGGAATAAGCATACTTAAATTGTCATTTTTAAGCGCATATTCAAACACTTCTTTATCTTCATAAGAAGCGCGGTCAATAGGAATTTCGACTTTGAAGGTGCTTCCTTTTGCCGGTGTACTTTCTACAGCAATTATTCCTTTATGAATGGCTACTAAAGATTTTACCAATGACAAACCAATACCAGATCCCGTACTATGGCCTTTACTGTTGGTTGCCTGATAAAATCGCTTAAAAATTTTATCCTGACTTTTTAACGGAATCCCAATTCCGTCATCGGTTACTTCGATTACTAAAATATCTTCAACCGTATCTTTAAGCCTGATATACAAATCAACATTTCCATTTTTATTGGTAAACTTTAAAGCATTCGATAATAAATTATACAGGATTTTATCGTACTTATCATTGTCCAGCAAACCGTTTATTTCATCGTCTTCGGTAATAAAACTGAGCTTAATCTTTTTATCATAGGCCATTTCCTTAAAGGAGTCAAAAATATTTTTCGAATAGACCAGAATATCGGTTTTCGTTACTTTTAGTTTTAATTCACCAGATTGTGCTTTTCTAAAATCCAATACCTGATTTACCAGATTGAGTAATCTGCTGGCATTTTGATAAATTAAATTGTATCTGCTCTTTTCATAATCGGTTGCGTTGCTGCTTTCGTCTAAAAGCTGTTTCGCCGGACCTAAAATAAGCGTAAGCGGTGTTCTTAATTCATGTGAGATATTGGTAAAGAAACGTAATTTCTCATTATTCAATTTAACGTCATGTTCTCTGTTTACTTTTTCGGTAAGGAGTTCTTGTTTTAAACGAATTCTGTTTTTGATTTCTTTTCGAATGAAATACAAAACACCAAACAAAAGAGCTAAAAACAGTATAAAAAATGTTGGTGTTAACCAAAAAGGCGGCAGGATTTTTATTTTATAAGAAACGGTTTTACTCCAATAACCGTCGCTGTTGCTTGCTCTTATTTTAAAGACATAATTGCGCGGATAAAGGTTGGTATATTGCACTATTCTTGAAGTACTGTTTGCTGTAATCCAATCTTTATCAAAACCTTCGAGCATATATTGAAACTTATTCAACTTTTCGTTTGCAAAAGAAGGAGCCGAAAACTGAATCGAAAAATCACGGTTTTTATACGTAAGTTCTATTTCATTTCCATAGTTTAAATCTTTCAAAAGGGGAATTTTTCCATTAATTTCCATTTCAGGAAAAACTTCTTCGTTCTGAATTTTAAATTCGGAAATAACGGGTAACGGTGTCCATTTGTTTCTTTTCATTGCAGGAGGCGAAAAAGAAATAATTCCATTTTTACCTCCCAGAAAAATATTCGAATTATTAAAATAAAAAAAGCCGCTTGAACTAAAAACGTCCAGTCTGTTACCGCTGTTTACATGGTAAATACTAACATCCTTTAAATTAGATTTAACAAAAGCAATATTATTGTTATTGATATTGAGCCACAAATTACCTTGTGCATCAGATAAAATATCGGTAATCCATTTACCCGAAAGCTCTTTAAGATTTTTGACGGGTTCAAATTCGTTACTTTTCGGATCGTATAAACAAAGCCCAAAACGTGTTGACGCCCATATTTTGCCTTTTACATCCACCAAAACGTCACTAACATTTTCATCATGAGGAACTCCTTTTTCTTTGATAAAAAGCGACGAATAGGTTTCTATTTTTCCAGAATTGATGTTGTATTTTACAACTCCGGTTTCTGTGGCAAACCAAACGTTATTTTTGGCATCTCTTTCAATGGCATTAATCTGAAAATCCGGCAAAAGCTTACTGGAAGTTTGTACTTGCAGCGTTTTGGTATTCAAAATTACGGCGCCTTCTCCAAAAGAACCTACAATCATCAAATCGTCTGTAATCTTGCTAAAAGCAAAAACGGGTGATTTTTCAAATCCTGCCTTTATTTCTCTGGAAGAATTGGTGATGTAATTGTAAACCAATATGTTTCCGTCCCAAAGACCACAATAAAAGATTTTTCCGTCATCAGAATAAATACTGGCAATATCTTTTCCGGTATTGTGCAATGGTGTTGAGCCTTTTGTATTCGAAATAAAAAGTCCGTTGTGGTAGGTTGCCACAATTACTTTTTCGTCATAAGTTTTGGCAAAACCTCTTATACGCGGTGCCTGATTGCCTATAGAACCTGAAATATCTTTGTTTAAAGTAAACTGATTTTCATAAGGATCATACTTGTCAAGACCGTCTTCAGTTCCGATCCATAAAACCCCTGAAGCATCAAAATAAAGTGCCGAAATTAAATTATCTACCAGTGAAGTATCATCTGATAAAATAGAATAATACCATTTATAATTTCCTTTCTGTATATCATCTAATTGATCACAAACCAGCAATCCGCCTAAGGTTCCAACCCAGTATTTCCCATCGGGAGCTTGAGCAACGGATAAAAAATACGGACCTAAAGCCCCTCTTCTCTGTTTGTTTTCTATATATAAATTGGCAAACTGATCGGTGGCTTTATCAAGTTTATATAAACCTTCGCGGGTTCCTACAAAAACATCAGATTTGGCATCTTCGTAGATAAAGTTAATGTATGGATTTTTTATGTTGGAATACGGAACTGAAAGCGTGTAAGTTTTGATTCTTACGATTGCTCCTTTAGCATCCATTGTTATTTTGGCGACACCGGATTTTTCGTAACTGCCTACCCAGACATTGCCTTTTTTATCTTCAAAAATTTCTTTTACGTAGTCAAAACCCTTAAGCTGAATTTTCTCGAATCGGTTTTCTTTCAAAAAAAACAAATACACGCCTTTTGTTTTGGTACCCACCCATACTCTTTTAAATTTATCTACGTAAACCGATCTTACTTCATCATCCGGCAGACTGTTTGGATCTTCTTTTTTATTAAAAAAAGTAGTAAAAACATGCGTATCCATCTTAAAAAGTGTCAATCCTTTTCGGGTACCAATCCATAACTGATTTGATTCTTCATCTAGTTCTAAAGCCGTGATGTCATCATTGTACAATTTATTTTTTACGGGAGAAGAACTCATGTAGTTTTTGAACTGATAACCGTCGAAACGATTTAATCCTGAGAATGTTCCAAACCACATAAAACCTTTTTTATCCTGTACAATATGGCGTACCGAATTATGGGACAATCCGTTATTGTCATTGTAATGCGCAAATTTTATATTCTGCGAATGAGAATGATAAAAAGCGGCAAAAAACAAGAATAGTATAATGGATTTTTGTCTCATGGAAATAAATTATAAATGCAATTTAATGTTTTTGATTTAATTAATATCAAAATTATTTAACAGATAAATTATCAATTTTATTGTTTTTTAAATCAATCTTAAAATGATCGGAAGGCTCTCCATTCATGGTTTTCAAAACTATTTGTGCCCATAAAACCAGTTTTGGATCATTTGATTTATTTAACTGACTGCAAACCAATTCATATTGTCTTAACCTTTTGTTTCCAATTTCTGAAAAAGCCAATGCATCAGCACTTTTCAAACGGTAAAAATCGAAAATCATATCAAAACCCGTCCAGGATTCAAAATCAGAAACATCCAGCGAATTTAAATTCAAATCCTGATCAATTTCTGATGTCTTCTTATTCATTTTCAATAAATCCTTACCCGAAAGATTTACAATTGATTTTAAAAAATCCGCAGGAAAATCTTCTGGCAGAAATCTTAAACGAACTAATTCCTTTAAATGCCAGTTTGTAAATGCTGCATAATCTTTGGCTTTTAAAATTTCTTTATTCCAAATATGCTCATTTTTACTATTCTGCAAATGAGCATATTCTTCTTGATAAAAAGGAAATAAACTATTGAAATTAGGCACTTTGCCAATTACAATAGTTTCTACTTCAAATTCAGAATCTGAATAAATTGTCAATATTTTATACGCCGGCATATACGCTGCGAGCGAAGGCGTTTGGATATTAAACAATGTATTTCCTTTTGCAGATGTTCGTACACCCGTATCGTTGATGTGCATATGCCCGCCAAAGTGAATCTGAATTCCGGCATCTGCAAATTGCTGCGCTACTTCTTCGTCTGGAACTCGCTGCAGCTGCATTTTATCGGCACCAAAAAGCTGTTTTAATTCCGGCGATGCATTGTCATTAAATTCTACCATTGGGTAATGACTAAAAGCAATCAGTATTTTTCCTCTTTGTTTCGCTTCCGCGGAAACTTTTTTTACCCAGTTTAATAAGTGACTTTTATAAGTCAGAACGTTATTATAACCTGTATTGGCTCCCGAAAAATTATGCGCATCATCTTGTTTACCTGATAATTTCTCGTTTGGAACATAAGCGTTGGCATCTATCGCCAAAAGCCAGATTCCTTTAATGGGTTCAACAAGATAACTGGCATCTGGCAGAAACAGATTTGTGTTTTTAATTAGATACGTTCTTTTTTCTAAAACAGATTCTTTTTGAGCTTTTTTAAAATTATATTGCTCATAAGTATTGTTTGAAAAAGGCGTTTCCCAATACAAATCAGTCTTTTTAGGAAAAAAACCAAAATCTCTCATTTCCTGAATTGTTTCCTTATATCCCCAGTTTTTTATATCGGTAGTGATAATGGGTTCAAGTTCGCTTTTACTTTTATTGAAATTATTTTTTGAACTGCTGATAATCTGCTCTTTTCCGTCTTTACCTAAAAAATCAGTTTTAGCCGCATCTTGCGAAAAGGGTCTTACAACATCATGATTCCCGGTTGTAACATAAAAAGAAAGTCCATGTTTTTGGGAATATTCGTTGAGTATTTTCTTCAATCCGCGCACGTGAACAGGCTGCCCGTCGTCGCTGAAATCGCCTGGAAGTACGACCTGTTTAATGTCTCTTTTGACAATATCATTTAAAGCTTCTAAAAAGGCAAAATAATTTTCATTGAAAATTCTAGTAGAATGCAATTGAGCGTTCATCGTCCTGATATTGGCATATTGGCCTGTAACCGGATTTTTTACTCCCTCATAATTGTTATCTTTAAATTTTGCAAAAATATCTTGTAAATGAACATCGGCTATAAAAGCAATTTTAACTTCTTTTTTAGCCGTCTGCTGTGATTTGCAGGAATATAAAGAAACTAATAATATTATTATAGCAGATATTCTAAACATGTAAGTCTTTTAAATGCGCATTATTTTTTAATGTAAGCTTCTAATTTATCTAAAGTATTTAATTCAGTTCTCTTGCGCTAGAAGAAATGATTTTTGTTTTTAATGTCTTTGTAGGTTCTGAGATCAGCAAATACAGCGTTCGGTCATCTGTAGGTTTTTCATAATCTTTTGGATTGCAAATAATTGCTGCACCAATCTCTACCACTTCTGCTGCAACATCTTGCGGATGTTTATCCCGGACTGCGATACAATTGGCTCCTTTTTTAGTTCCAAAATCTTTGAAATAGTTTATTCCTGTTTCAAATTGTACTTTTTCTCCGTCCCAAAGTTTTACACCTCCCAAACATACAGTTGGTGCCACTTTATAATAATCCGTTCCCCAGCCTTCTTTTTGCTGTTCCGGCGTTGGGTACCAATTTGCTTTTCTTAATTCTAATCCTGGTTTTGCTTTATAATAAACATCAATCGATACTTTATCGCTGAAATAAATTCGCAAAGCCATCCATTGATTCTCAATGGCCGGACCATGATGCCTTATGGTTTTGTACAAATCTCCTGATTCTGAACCAATATCGGTTAGATAGTTAATTTATCAGACTTACAAGCTTGTATCTTTATTAATTTGTTCAAAACAAATGCAGAAAAAAAGTAAAGTGGTCACGATTGATAATCTTATAATTTCAATTATTTATAATTTAAAATTTAATTCCGGTAAATTTAAACTAACATTTCAATACTTTCAATATTACGCAAACGATTTCTCAATAAAGTATCATTTTGTCATAAAAAGGGGCAAATCCTAAATACAAATGAGTTGGAAAAATGTTTTTTACTTATCAGCCACTTTCACTAAAGTGAAATTTATTCCTAACGGATTTTTGATTATTTTACAGATTAATGGATATTCCGGATTTTTGATAATCCACATTTCGGTTTCATCAATTTGTGCGAGTACATGTAAAGCTTCGATTAATTTTCCGTCAATCAAAACACCGTTTTTGTCTTCGTTTTTATCTAAAACATAAGTTGTATTATTATAAACGAATGAGCTATTTTTAATTAAATCCTGATAAGCCGCTCTTGAAATCATAAAAAAAGTCTCTGTTGGTTTTAAGTTTAAAACCGGTGCATATTCTCCCTGATTAAAACTTAAGGCATTTCCGCTTTTTACTGCTTCGGGAAGCATCACAATACTGCTTTTTACTCCTCTGGTTTCTAGTTTAAAAGTTAGTCCGTCACCTGCCCTTTGAGCTGTAAGTGATAACGTTCTGGTTTGTCCGTGCAGTTTGCAGACATAATTTAGTTCTGTATTGTTTTTTAGTGTCGGGATGTAATGCTGCGCTGTTCCTTTTTGATAAACGATACAAAAAAGAATCATTAAAAATATATTTCTCATCTTGCTTATCATTTTATTTAACTGGTGGTAAAATAGTAGTTCCCCAAGTCGAAGGCTTAGAGTCCATTTCTAAAACCAATTCTCCTCCGTTATTAATATCATCGTGTAAAA
>Ga0247813_10002365_pt1 | contig 13029 bp, 11 predicted proteins | sample UWRJL169409C1_FD_180719 | JGI IMG/M metagenome (GOLD analysis project Ga0247813, IMG submission 180719) | Plant litter microbial communities from Arlington Agricultural Research Station in Wisconsin, United States - UWRJ-L169-409C-1 | ecosystem: Environmental > Terrestrial > Plant litter >... | reverse complement strand
AATGGGGTATCTTGATGGGAACCGTCATCGATATCTCTGATGATATTAGTATGCGGGACCAAATTCCTTTTTTCAAAGTGAAGTGTAAATTAAGCCAAAGTTTTTTGCAACTCAATAACGGTTACAAGGGATTCATTAGAAAAGGAATGACTTTCAAGGCTAACTTTGCTTTAACAAAAAGAAGCCTTTACCAATTATTATACGATAAGATTGATGATTGGGTTAATTAAGCAACACGATCGGACGGATTGTGGTGCCGCGTGTTTGGCATCAGTAGCAGCTAATTATAAACTAAAGCTTCCGATTTCCAGAATCAGGCAATTAGCAGGAACTGACACAGAAGGTACAACTCTTTTAGGCTTAATTACAGCTGCGGCTAAATTTGGTTTTAACGCTAAGGGAGTCAAAGGAACTATAGTTGGTTTAAACAAAATTCCTTTGCCAGCCATTGCTCATGTACTCGTCGGAGAACAGCTTCAACACTATATAGTAGTACATAAAGTTACCTCAAAATATATTTCTATAATGGATCCTAGCGATGGGAAATTGCACCGCAGAAATCTTTCGGTTTTTTCTAAAGAATGGACCGGCGTTTTATTATTGTTATTACCCGATGAAGAATTTCAGCAAGGAACCGAGAAAAAGAATAAATCATCCCGCTTCTGGGAATTAATGAAACCACATCGAAGCATTCTACTACAAGTTTTATTTGGTGCTTTGGTATACACCATATTAGGACTTTCTACAGCGATCTTCATCCAAAAAATAACAGATTATGTGTTAGTAGATGGCAATCGAAGTCTACTTAATTTAATGAGTATCCTAATGATTGCCATTTTGATACTTCAATTATTTGTGGGTACGATGAAAAGCATATTCACTATGCAAACAGGCCAACAAATTGATTCTAAATTAATATTGGGTTATTACAAGCACTTACTCAAGCTTCCACAACAGTTTTTTGATACCATGAGAGTTGGGGAGATGATCTCAAGGATTAATGACGCCGTAAAAATTAGAGCATTCATTAACGATGTATCTGTGGGATTAGCTGTAAATATATTTATTGTGCTATTTTCCTTTTTATTCCTGTTTAGCTACTATTGGAAGTTAGCCTTGTTGATGCTTATTGCTATGCCTTTATATTTTCTTATTTATTGGATAAATACTATTTTAAATAGGAAAATCCAGAGAAAGCTAATGGAAGAATCAGCAGAACTGGAAGCCCAATTAGTGGAAAGTTTAAACACACTTGGTACTATAAAACGATTTGGTTTAGAAGAATTTACGAATGCTAAGACCGAAACACGGTTTATAAAATTACTGAGAACAGGATACCGATCCGGTAAAGTAGCTATTTTATCAGGATCATCAATAGAACTAATCTCGCACCTTCTCACCATTTTTTTGCTTTGGATAGGAGCAGGTTATGTTTTAGATAATAAAATTACACCAGGCGAATTATTTTCTTTTTATGCCTTAGTAGGCTATTTCACTGGTCCGGCATCTGCATTAATTGGGGCCAATAAGATCATTCAAGAAGCCATTATCGCTGCAGATCGATTATTTGAAATTATGGATCTGGAGATTGAAAATGATGATAAAAATCTTGTACTCTCTTCAAATCTAATCGGAGATATTTATTTTAAAGATGTTCGCTTTAGCTACAGTACAAGAACAAATGTTTTCGACAACTTAACGCTGAAAATTAAAGCAGGCTCTTTTACAGCTATTGTTGGGGAAAGTGGTTCGGGCAAATCTACCTTAATTGCGCTACTGCAAAATATGTATCCTATACAAGGTGGTAGTATTTGCATTGGTAAGTACGCACTTCATTATTTAACCAATGAGTCGCTAAGAAAACGGCTAGGCGTTGTTCCTCAAAAAATAGATTTATTTTCCGGAAATATAATAGATAATATTGCTGTTGGAGAAAATGAACCTGATATGCAGCTAATCATAGATCTCTGTACACAATTGGGTATTATTGATTTCATCGAATCGTTACCAGATGGTTTTCAGACCTATCTTGGAGAAAATGGTGCTACACTTTCTGGTGGACAAAAGCAACGCATTGCGATTGCAAGAGCTTTGTATAGAAAGCCAGAAATCTTGATTTTAGATGAGGCAACCTCTTCACTTGATGTCGCAGCTGAACAATATGTTCAACGTACAGTTCAACTACTAATTCAGCAACAAAAAACTATTATTGTTATTGCTCATCGACTAACCACCATTCGTAAGGCCAACCACATTATTGTGTTGCAGAAAGGGAAGGTGATAGAAGAGGGAACACATGATGAAATGCTAGTAGCCAATAAATATTATACTAAGCTATGTCAGCAGCAAGATACCAGCTAAATTGAGCTTATGGCCAAAGGAAAACTTAGGTAAAATGTTGTTCCAGCATCAGTTAGAGAATTAAAATGAATGGTACCACCTGCATTTTCTATCGCTTGTTTAACGAAAGCTAAACCTAAACCTGTCCCAGATGATTTTGTGGTGAAATTTGGCACAAATATCTTGTCTTGTAAGCCTTCATCTATTCCTTTTCCGTTATCTTCTACTTCAACAAAGGCAAATTTTTGATCGTTTATGATTTTAATTCGAATCACCCCTTTTTCCTTACCTTCTGTAGCTTCAATGGCATTTTTTAGTAAATTGTTAAAGGTTCTCAATAATTGGTCCTTATCTCCCAATACAATCAATTCTCCTTTTACCTGATTAGTTAAACTTATCTCTACATTTTCAGTAGAAGCATATACGCGTATGGCCTGTTCTATAATTGGTATGAGGGCTAAATTCTCTAATTTCGTATCGGGCATTTTCGCAAAGTTGGAGAATTCGGAGGCAATAGTTGCCAAACTATCAATTTGTTCAATGAAAGACTTATTAAAGCTTGCAAATTTCTTCTCAAAATTCGGATCTTGTTCTTTCCAAGATTTTTCTAACAACTGAACACCTAGCTTGAGTGGAGTAAGGGGGTTTTTAATTTCATGTGCCACTTGCTTAGCCATTTCTCTCCACGCACTTTCTCTTTCAGATCGTGCCAATTTTAATGCACTCATCTCTAATGCTGTAAGCATTTTGTTGTACTCCTTGATCATCGACCCAATCTCATCTTGCCTATGCCATACAATAGGTTGGTTTCTTTGGCCAAGTTTGGTTTTCTTGATACTTTCTTGAATAAAGGTTAATGGATGGGTAATTTGATTAGCCAAAAAGACCGCTAATACGCCAATTAAAACAAATACTAAAGCATAAATATTGATCAAGGTATTAATAAACAAACCTATTTTTTCCTGATAATCAGCTTCATTACTATAGTAAGGCACGCCGATATAGGCGACAGTTTGATTCTTTGAATTGCGAATAGGTGCATAACCAGCCGCATAGGTAAAATCACCAATTTTTTCGGCCGGATTGATAAATTCCGACTTCTGGTTGGTATGCATATTTATATAGGCTTTGGCACCGATTTTAGGGCCAAGAATACCATATTTATACATTTTCGGTAAGGACGTCATATAAATATCGCCCTGTAAATTATATAGATTTAAAAATGCCGCATTTACCTCCGCAAATTGACTAAATTCATAATTCGCTTCTTCATCATTCTTTAACCCATGTGCCAATATTATCTTTTCGTAAGCTAATTGTACTTTTCTTACTTTAGCCCTTATTTCATCCTCCTGTTGCTCTACGTATTGATCTTTAATGTAATAAAAGGTGGTCCAGCCCACAATGAGTAAAGTTGCGACTACAGCAAGTACAATGGTCACCTGAATGCGTGTTTTATATAAAATCTTATTGGCATTGATCATCAAATACCGATTTACCTTAAACCATCCAGATTGTTGATTATTGATGTTGTTAAATAACCACAACAGACAATACAATACACCACTAAATACAATAAATACTAGAAAGAAAAAAGAAAGCGTAGCTAAGCGAATGGTATATGACATTCGCTCTTTACTGACCACGATAAGCTTAGATTTATCCGATTTGTAAATCGCATGATTATAATCAGGATTAAATTCGTTCTTAAAGACCACCGTATCTAGCACTCCATTAAATTCTTTAACACTGTTGGTCGTTTTATAGGTATACTTGCCCGATTGGCTAAAGAGCTTGTTCCCTTTATAAAAAGCAAAAGAATATTGTCCGTAATCCTCATCGCTTTTCAGATTGCCATCTATCAGTAATTCCGGAAAATTGATATTATGATCGTAGGGTTGCGAGGTGAGCTCTATTACCATAAAGCCAAGAATGTTTCTTTGATTAAAAACAGGGAAAATTCCGAAGTATTTCTGAAATCCAAATGTATCGTTAATCCTATAGAAGTAATCAGAATCTTGGATTTTTAAGGCTCCTGCCCTAACTAAGGATCGGTAAGTGGATAATGGTATGCTTCCATCCTTCTGAAACGCTGAGTCCAATTTATTGTACTCATAAATTTTATATTCGTAGCGAGATAGATAGCCATCTAGGTAACTCTTTGCGATGTGCGCGTGAATTTGAAAAGGCAGGATACGTTTAGGGTTCTTAAAATAGTCGATGATGATACTATCATTTGGAATTTTATTCTCAAAACTAGTAATGGAACTGATTACTTTCGGCTCATCGGTTCGCCTTAACTTTTGAGCAATCCCCCTTCGCAATGAGCGTTCTTTCACATCGATATACTTGATATATTTTATGGCAGATAAGAAAGCCATACAAAAGAATAAAAGTGCATAGACGCTGATTGAAAACTTTCTTTCTTGTATGTAATTGTTCCAAGAAAGGATAAAAATAAATAGGGCATACACCAAAAAGTACACCGTGAAGTCATCAATTAATCGATATATAAAGTAAGCGGATAAACAGCTAATAAATAAAATTATTCTCTGCCGATTGCTGATGTTAAATTGCTTACTTAATTCGATGAAAATATTAGCTATTAGAAAAATATTAAACCAGACTAAGCATAGAATAAGAATGCAAATAAAGCTGGTAAAGCTTAAATTTATAATATTGGTAAGGTCGAAATTGATTTTAGAATTGTCGATAACCCCAAAAAATACTTCATCCGTTAAAAATGCAATGGCTGATAAAATAAGCAATAACACCAGGTGAACCACTAGGCTAAGCCCCGTGCTTTTTGATGCCCATATCGGAATTGTGAGTTTTTTACGGTGCGTGTAAGCAAATAAACATATCCAGGTAATGGCGAGGATGTTAAGTAGAAAATCGCCTAAAGAAGGTAAAAAGTCGCTTTGTGCATAGATAGAAGGATTAAAAAGCTCAAGGTTAAACTGGTGGTTAAACCAAAAAAACTGAAGATCGGAGAGCCGAAGCACGGAAAAAAAGAGCGTTAAAATGAATATTCCTAGCACCACCGACCCTTTGTTCACCAACCACGTACAAAATGAGTTCACAAACAAGCAGATGGTAATTAGGCCCACTATCCAAAGCCATAATTGAATATTGGTATAAATACCCCCAGTATATGAATCGTTAAGCTTAACCTGAAATAGATAATCTTTATTGATGCTGAAGATATTTCGGGTCTCTTTATCCGTAAACCCAGCCAAATCTAAACTTCCATTCGGAAATAATTCTGGAGCGATTTCATTCTTGAGATACTGGTTTTCAATGAGATACTGGCTCTTTAGCGTAATAACAAATATGAAGGTATAGTTATCTATGGTCTTTTTAATCAATTCATAATACCCATTTTGTGAAGGGTAAAAGGAGGTGCCTTCTCTTACCTTTTTTAGTTGGGGAAGTACTTTAGATGAACTCCAATATTGAAGGGTATTGTTGTTAAAAATTAAAAGATTGATACCTAGCGCCCGATAAGTATCTATAAAGTTTAAAGCATTCTCACCATTTTTATCAAATGACTTTGCCGCATTTAGCTGAGCTGTATTTGATAAAAAGTTTTGAACTATTTTTTCTTTCGAGGTAAGGCTTTCCTGTAGTTCATTTGCTTCGTGGGTTAGCAGGTCGGCCTGGGTAACCGCATGCTTTAAAGACAGTGCGGTAACTATACAGCAAATGCCGAAAATCAACAATAAAAACCTGATTTTACCTCCTATACTCACACGCTGGCCTGTTTTAATACATACGAATTACGGCATTAAAATTAACAAATAATAGCACAAAAATGTTATCGCCTAAAGAACACTGGCGCTACTTGTTTGTACTTCTCTACTCACCTTTCTCACCAAGCCTTGTAGCACATTACCTGGTCCCACCTCAATAAATTCAGTTGCGCCGTCGGCAATCATATGAGTCGCGGTTTGAGTCCACCTTACAGCCCCCGTTAATTGTGCAATCAAATTCTGTTTAATGATTGCAGGATCGGTAGTCGGTTTTGCATCAATATTCTGATAAATTGGGCAGATGGGGGTTAATATCGTAGTATTTTCTATCGCCTCTTGTAATTCAACTTTAGCTGGTTCCATTAATGGGGAGTGAAACGCACCACCGACATTTAATTTTAACGCACGCTTTGCGCCAGCTGCAGTTAGTTTTTCACAAGCTTCATCAATCCCTTCAATGCTTCCGGAAATTACTAGTTGGCCAGGACAATTATAGTTTGCCGGAACTACTACATTCTCTATTTTGGCACATACATCTTCCACAACATCATCAGCAAGGCCTAAAATAGCCGCCATGGTAGAGGGCTGTAACTCACACGCTTTTTGCATGGCGTTTGCTCTAGAGATGACCAATTTAAGTCCATCTTCAAAACTTAATGCATTTGCAGCGACTAACGCTGAAAACTCACCTAAGGAGTGTCCTGCTACCATTTCTGGTTTAAAATCAGTTCCTAAAACCTTTGCCAAGATAACGGAGTGTAAGAATATAGCCGGTTGTGTAACCTTAGTTTGCTTCAGTTCTTCTTCCGTGCCACTAAACATTACATCGCTAATCCTGAAACCGATAATCTCATTGGCCAATTCAAATAATTCTTTTGCTAATGGATTCTCGTACAGTTCTTTGCCCATTCCTGAATATTGAGCTCCTTGTCCTGGAAATATATATGCTTTCATGTCTTATTTTTTTGCTTGGAGCATAGGGTTGGAGTTTCACGCTCCTCGCCTTTGCTCATCATTATGTGCTTGTTTTGTTATTTATAGTACGGTGCGAATTTCTAAGCCCCTCGCCACTGCTAGCTAGTGCAAGTTCGCTGTAATTAATCTCAAAAACTCTGCTCTAGTTTTGTCATTGCTCAAAAAGCCTCCTGTAAATGCAGAAGTTGTAGTTACCGAATTTTGTTTTTGTACACCGCGCATAGCCATACATAAGTGCTTACATTCCATAACTACGGCAACACCAGCAGGTTGTAAGGTGTCTTGAATACAATCTCTGATCTCGTTGGTTAGCCGCTCTTGAACCTGCAATCTACGTGCAAAAGCATCCACCACGCGTGGTATTTTACTTAAGCCAACAATATGTCCGTTTGGTATGTAGGCAATATGTGCCTTTCCAAAAAAAGGCAACATGTGATGCTCGCACATGGAGAAAACCTCAATGTCTTTAACTACCACCATTTGGCTATAATCTTCTTTAAACATGGCCGAACGTAGAATTTCTTCTGGATGGATGTCGTAGCCGTGCGTAAGATATTGTAGAGCTTTTGCCACACGCTCAGGTGTCTTTATCAAGCCTTCCCGTTCTGGATTTTCTCCTAATTGGCCTAAAATATCTCTATAATGAGTAGCTACCGCTTCAATTTTTTGTTCATCATAGCGGTCTATTTTTTGATAGCCCAAAACTTCATCATCGTGATCGTGTTTATCGTTCATCATTGAATTAGATTTTAACCAAAATACTCTACAAAGTTATTTTCGGTTTCGTAAATTTTAATACTATGCAATTGTGCATTGCTCTCGCCAATCAAGGGGTATAAAATATCCCAAATGGCAATGGCAAGATTTTCGGTTGAGGCTAATTTATCTTTCATAAAATCTACATCTAGATTTAGATTTCTATGGTCCACTTTATCAATAACATTGGTATTGATAATTAGCTTTAACCACTTCAAATCTACTAAAAATCCGGTTTCAGGATTAACCTCACCTTTAACGGTTACATATAGATGATAATTATGCCCATGCCAATTTGGATTGGCACATTTTCCGTACACTTCGTTGTTTTTATCTTGGCTCCAATCGTTCCTCGATAATTTATGTGCAGCATTAAAGCTTTCTCTGCGCGTGATATAAATCATTCTGTAAAAATAAAAAGCAAATATACGGAATGGTTAATTGTTTTAATCGGTTAATTCTTTTATTACTAAATTTGCGTGCAATGTAAAACGTGGAGCAATGAATGAACGAATGAACCAAAAAATCCTGATTGTTGCGGCAACATATGATGAACTGGCTTTAACATTTGCACATTTTGGATGGACAAAGACCCGCTTGCTTGAACAACCGGATTTCGATGTGCTGATTACCGGTGTAGGTATAGCCGCAACCGCATTTGCAATGGGACAGCAGATAAAAGGAGACTACAGCTTAATTTTAAACGTGGGCATTGCTGGAAGTTTTGACAGAAATTTGATGCTGGGAAGCCTGGTAAATATTACTACCGATACCTTTTCAGAACTTGGAGCAGAAGGTGGAGATTGCTTTATTCCAATTGATGAACTTGGTTTCGGACAGAGTTCCTATACCTCGAATTTTATAAGTGAAAGGAAAATAGTTGCCGATCTGCCTAGCGTAAATGGCATTACTGTAAATACTGTGCACGGGAATGAGCATAGCATACAAAAAACGGTAGGGAGATTAGCGGTTACAACCGAAAGTATGGAAGGAGCTGCGGTTTTTTATGCCGCTCAACAGCTAAATACGCCTGCCTTACAAGTTAGAAGCATCTCTAATTATGTAGAGACAAGAAACCGAGATAATTGGCAGATTGGACTTGCTTTAACAAATTTAAACGAATGGTTAATTAACTATCTTACTAAATGAGACTTACCTTAGGTTTTTCACCCTGCCCAAATGATACGTTTATTTTTGATGCGTTAATTCATCATAAAATTGATACCGAAGGTCTAACTTTTGATGTTTCTTTTGATGATGTGGAAACACTAAATCAAAAAGCGATGCGTGGCCAATTAGATATCACTAAGCTTAGTTTTCATGCATTTGCCTATGTAATTAATCAATATGCGTTATTAGATGCTGGTAGTGCTTTGGGTTTTGGTGTTGGCCCCCTCTTAATTTGTAAGCAAGAAAAACTCGATGCCATCAAACAGGCATTGCTGTCTGATCAGGGGCAACTAAAAACTGGAATTCCCGGAAAATATACCACCGCTAATTTTTTACTGGGTATAGCCTATCCCCAGCTTATCAATAAAGAAGAAATGGTATTTAGTGAAATCGAAAATGCTTTAATTGACAATAAAATTGATGTTGGATTGATCATTCACGAGAATAGATTTACCTATCAAGAAAAAGGCTTGGCAAAGATATTAGACTTAGGAGCTTATTGGGAGGAGCGAACAGGCTGTGCCATTCCGTTAGGTGGAATTGTAATTAATCGAAATTTGGATTTAGATCTACAGCAAAAGGTCAATCGCCTACTTCGTAAGTCGGTAGAGTATGCTTTTGCGAATCCAAAGTCAGGTCTTGATTTTATTCGCAGCCATGCTCAAGAAATGAAAGAAGAAGTAATGTATAAGCATATTGAACTATATGTTAATCAATATTCAATAGCTCTTGGCAAGCAAGGTAAAATCGCAATTGATACGCTATTCAGTTTGGCAAATGAAAAAGGAATTATTCCACCCTTCACCCAAAGTATTTACGTTTAGACTTACGAAGTTGACCATTGGCAGTGCGAATCGTAAGTTGCTCACCAGATGCCTAATCGCATTGTTTTGGAATTTCCTTACTTATTTTAAGCAATTTGGTAACCACCATGGTGGAGTCGTAATTTGCAGAAGCAGTTAGTGTATCTGATTTTATAAAATGATATTCTACTTCTATATAGACGGGTAAATACGGTTTTTCAAATTCTAGATTATGATAGGCTAATTCTAAAGTTTTTGCACTATCGGCTACCCAATATTCTTTTCCACCTTTGCAGGCAGTAAATGATTTTACTTCAGGTCCGAAACTATATATACCCTTTGCTACCTGAAATTTGGTCTCTTCTTTGGTCTCTTTTTTATTGCCAGTGCAGGCTATTGCAAAAAGCAATATTCCTAAGATGCAGAGGGATAAGGTTTTCTTTTTGAACATCATTAAAGATCTTGATTTAATTTATCTATTTTCTTAACGCTTAAACTGGCAGCTAATGATGAGGCGATGAAAGAAAAGATACTAACTGTTATGAATACCAGTAAAAAATCGCTCCATTTTAATCCGACTGGATATGCATTTGTAGCAAGTAAGGTAGCTTCACCCATTTTCACCAAACCATAAGTTTGTTGTACAACACAAAAAATGTAACCAGCGAATAAACCAAAAACACAACCCGCCAAAGTAATCATCATTCCTTCTAATAAGAATATTCGCTTAATTAATATTTTCCCAGCCCCTAAGCTATTCAAGATAGAGATGTCTTTCAGCTTCTCAATCACCAACATAGTTAACGAGCCAATGATATTGAATATGGCAATAATTACAATAAAAGTGAGGATAATATAAACCATCCATTTCTCAGATCCTAATACATTATACAGTGCCTGATTTTGCTGAATTCTGTTCTTTACAACAAATGCATCCCCAAGTTCACCTTCAATTGTTTTTTTTAATTGCTCTACATTTCCCTTAGGATTTAAATTAATTTCAATAGCAGAAATATTTTTTTCTTCTCCAAATAATTCTCTTGCAAATGATAAAGGTACAATGGCGGTATTATCAAAATCCTGCTGTACTTCAAAAATGCCTGAAGCGGAGATCGATAAGGAATTAAAATCATCCATTGGGTTAACAGAGGGTTTAGTTAAGCCCTTTTTAGGAGAGTAGATTTGTAATTTATCAAAAGGATCGCTAGGGTTGATATTTAGGTAAGATTGCAAAACAGAGCCGACTACCGCATTGGGCCCAGCAGAATTTTGAAGAATAAATTGTCCTTCTACGGTAATGCTATCTAAACTGGTATTCTTAAGAAAATCAGCGCTTACTCCTTTAATTAAGGCCGGAGATTGTTTATCCTTATACCAAACCAGTGCATTTTCTGATAGCACCTCGGTATAAGAATAAATTGCTTTATCTCTTTTTAGCTGTTGCAGATATACGGTATTTGGATCAAAAGTTTTGCCTTTTACTGGAGTGATAATTAATTGTGGTGTAACGGTATTGAACATTTTGAGTACCACATTTTCAAAGCCATTAAAAACAGACAAGATAATGATTAATGCTGTTGTGCCCACAAAAACGCCCAAAACAGAGATAGCCGAAATGATATTAATCGCATTGGTAGATTTTTTGGCGAAAAGATACCTTTTGGCTATATACAGTGCAGTGTTCACCCTGTAAATATATGAAAAATGTGAGCGGTCAAATTAAAAAGGGATTATTTATCTTTTCGAACCCAATTGTGGTAGAAGGCCCATGCCCCGGAAAAACTTCACAGGTATCGGGCAATTGAAATACGGTATGCTTAATGCTATCAATGAGCTGCTGATGGTTTCCGCCTGGTAAATCTGTTCTTCCAATACTGCGATAAAATAGCACATCGCCCCCAATTAAGAAATCCTCTGCTTCTGCATAAAAACAAAGGTGCGCAGGGGAATGACCGGGTGCAAAAACTAAGGTTAAGGTACTGTTCCCGAAATTAATGGTTCCACTTTCTGGCAAGAAATTTTCAGGTTCAGGAGAAAGCTCATATCGCATTCCCATTTGAGGGGCATAGCCTGCAACTGCTCGTAGAATATACAATTCACCCTTATGAAATTCAGGTTTCAATCCCCAATTATCGAATACAAATTTGTTGCCTAATACATGGTCTATATGGCAATGCGTATTTAGTAGGCGTTCGGGTTTAAGGTTTTTATCTTTAATAAAAGCAACCAATTGATTTTGTTCTGCTCCGTCATACATCCCTGGATCTATAATTACACAGGCACCACTTTCATCGTACAGTACGTACGTGTTCTCTTGGTAAGGATTGAAGGTAAATTTTTTTATTTCCATCTAAAAGTTGCTATCATTCGATCGATATCTTTTTTTATAAATTTAATAATCGGTTGAATGGAATCATATTTTGGAGACTCATTAAAGTAAAGTGCTCCTCTAAAATAATGTTTTGAACTGTCAGTCAAAAAGAATTGAACAGCAGAAGCGGTGTTTCCTTGAATTTCATAATAAACTCCATATACCTTGTGGTCGGGATAATTGATTATCCGCTGGTCGATAGCGCTTGCTTTAACGGTATGTTTCATGGCCAGCATTCGAGCGGCCTCCGTCATTTTATTATAATTCTGCTGCGAAAAAATGCCATGATAGGTAAGGTGCAATCGGCCATTGAATTGAGGGAAATCGAGGTTACTCCAAAATTCTTGTGCGTTTGCTTCTGTATCTTTTGCCATTACTGCATACTGAGGATAGTCAAAAGTAAATGGTGCTGCTGAATGATAGGTTCTGTACGTTTTTTCAGGATAACTAATTCTAAAATAACCCTTTGGCTTTGGAGTGTTTACCTGTTCTTGCGCACAGCTAATCACTAAGAACGACAATAGCAATATCCATATTTTATTCATGTGATGCACTCCATATGTACCAAGAACGCTCAGCTTGAAGATATAACATTTCCAATCCATGTTTTATTTTAGCACCCTGCTCTTTTGCTTTCGATAAGAACATAGTTTCTTCTGGATTATAAACTAAATCGTAGGCCAGATGTTGTTCTGTTAAATATTGGTAAGGTATAGGAGGAAAGGTATGGTAATTAGGCGACATTCCTAGAGGTGTAGTATTGATTAAAATTTTGTATTCATCTAGCAGTGCTGATGTAATTTCCTCATAAAGAATGGTCTCCTCTGCTTTTTTTCGAACCACAACAATAAATGGGATGCCC
>Ga0247813_10002363_pt1 | contig 13033 bp, 8 predicted proteins | sample UWRJL169409C1_FD_180719 | JGI IMG/M metagenome (GOLD analysis project Ga0247813, IMG submission 180719) | Plant litter microbial communities from Arlington Agricultural Research Station in Wisconsin, United States - UWRJ-L169-409C-1 | ecosystem: Environmental > Terrestrial > Plant litter >... | reverse complement strand
GGACAAGCAATAACCAACACTGTCACCATTGTTAATAGACCATGCGTGAAACCATTAACTCCACCTACAAGAATCCACAATCCACAAGTTAATACAGCGATAAACAATACGACTGGAACAAAGATGCCAGCTATTTTATCCACTAATTTTTGCACCGGGGCTCTTGAACCCTGAGCTTCCTGCACAAGCTTAATGATTTGTGCAAGCATCGTGTCACTTCCTACTTTCTCTGCCCGAAAATTAAAACTACCCTGCTGATTAATTGTTCCGGCAAAAACTTGAGCTCCTTTCACTTTCAAGACAGCTATTGGCTCACCAGTAATCATACTCTCATCTACATATGAATTGCCTTCTACCACTTTACCATCTACTGGTATTTTTTCTCCCGAACGAATCAGTACAACATTACCTACTTCTAAATTTTCAATAGGAATGTCTTTCTCTCCTTCGACTGAAAGTACCCGTACAAATTTTGGTTTTAAACCAATTAGTTTCTTAATCGATGTTGAAGTGTTAGATTTCGCCTTTTCCTCTAAAAGCTTACCCAATAATATAAATAAGATGATTACCGCAGCTGCTTCAAAATATACATGTGGCTCTAAATTTTTAGATGTCCAATATTCAGGATAAAAAGTATTAAACATGCTAAAAATATAGGCTATACCGGTGCTTAGCGCAACAAGTGTATCCATGTTAGCCATTCCATTTCTTGCTTGCTTCCAGGCGTTGGTGAAAAAATCTTTACCTACTACAAATAGAACCGCAGTAGTAAATAGAAACATGATATAATTAGCATATGGACTTGACATAAAGAACATTCCAGCGATAACAACAGGAATGGTTAAAACCGCCGCTACTATTGTTTTAATCCTTAGTGCCCTGTATTGTTTAAGCTGCAATTCTTCTTGAATTGCTTTTGGTTTTAACGTATCAAGAATTAAATCATAACCCGCTGATTGAAGTGATTCTTTGAATTGATTGGGATTAATTTGTGTATCATCAAAGGTTATTCTAACTTCTTGAGTCGCATAGTTAACCTCCGCTTGTGCCACACCCGCTTGAGCTTTTAAAATAGTTTGAACACTAACAGCACAGCCGGCGCAAGTCATTCCAAGAACGGGTAACGAAGTTGTCTGAAGGTCTGATAATGGATCCATGTCTTATTTGATGATAGACAAAGATAGGCAGTAAAACCAGGGAACATTTACATGATTTTGTTAAAATATTGTATAATTCGGTAATAACGGCTTTTTAAGAAAACTGAATGTGGAGTTTATTATGATCCAAATTAGATAGACTGCAATTATAGTACAGCAGTCTATCTAATTTAAAGTTAAAAGTCTAGATTTCCTTCTACAGAATCATCCATTGTTTTACCGGTAACAACCGATGCCGCCATTTTCGCAAAAGCAACAACATCACCATGTTTGTTATCCCAATAATAGACATTTGTGGGAACCACTTTCAATAAGCTAATGTTAAAGTCGTCTTTACCATCCTGAAACCAGACTTTAAGAATCGGTTTCCATAGCTCATCAATTTTCTGTTGGTCCGTACTAATTTCAGTAATACCATAAATGTTTAAAAATCCTGAATTAGTCGATTCCTGAAAGAAAAGATGCGTAAAAGGATCAGAATCAATTTCTTTGTTCTTAGTACTTCCCTTCATGCTCATAAACCAAAGATTACCTTCTTCGTCTACTTCTAGCACAGACATCGGACGTACAGAGACTGGCAGTCCTGTTTTAATGTTAGTACAGAAAAAACATGTTTCTGCTTTAGTTGCAATGTGTTTTAATTTTTCTAATGCTTCCTTACCTTCTAAGGTTTTGATATGTTCCTCAGTCGATTGAGTATTATTAGAACTATCACGGGAGTTTTCGTTGTTTTCCATAGTCTGTTTTAATTTGATGCGTGTGGTTAAAACAGCTTATTTTAAAAAATTGTTTTCTATAAAAAATATATATGATAGCCTATTAGCAAAACAATTTAATTAATTAATGGTTAACAGATTATGGAACCTTTTAACATCAAAGTTGGGTTCGGCGAGAAGGAAGTAACGCTGACCATATTACCTGCATCAGAGGGGTATTATAAAGTCATTTATTACGGAGGAATATTAGGAGCAGTCAAGTATGACAATGATACAGACGGCTGGGAAAGCGTTCCCGAGGGTGAATATTCCGCAGGTGATTTACCTTTCTATCATCATGAATTAAAATCTGATCGCCTCGATTTCGTTATGGACGATAGTGCTGTTGATCATATTGGCGAAGAAATTGAAAGTGTGTTGCAGGATCTTGATGACAGTCCGGTTTAAAATGACTTGTCAGCAAGCATAGGTCTTAACTGGGAAAACCTCAAATCAATCTCTTTAGCAGGAACAAATAATTCCGGATGAAACATTGTCGCAAGCGCTTTAATACCCATTACTAAAGTGCCTATACTTGGCTGAGTAAACATATCGAAATCAGCGATGAACACAGCACCGTTCCTAACAGCATGCAGATCGTTCCATCCTTCTTTACCAGTTAACAGATGCATTTCTTTTTCTGTTCGCTCAATAGTAAAGCCACATGGAGCGATAATGATGATTTCTGGATTATAATTAATGACATCTTCATACCTTATAGCGATAGAGTTACCACCTGGATTAGATATCAGATCAATTCCACCTGCTGCTGCGATTTGATAAGGGATCCAATGTCCGCAATTATATATCGGCTCTACCCATTCCATCATCAAAACACGTTTTAACGGTGCCTTATTAAATGCTAAGGTGTTTGTAATAGAAGCTAACTGGTTCTTTAAGTCCGAGACATATTTATAAGCAACTTCTTCTTTACCGAGTGCAATACCTATGCTCATCGCACAGTCGAATACGTCTAGCAAAGTGTCTGGACTGAGCGTTAATAATTCCGGCTTTTTTTTAAGGTGCTGAATCGAAGCCAACGTACAAGCGGTATCAATCAAACAAACTTCGCAGGTGTCCTGAGTAATAACTAAATCAGGTTCAATTGATTCGAGCAAATCCTCATCAATATAATACAAACTTTTACCCTGTGCTTTAGATGCTGAGAAGATTCTATCAATCTCAATACTTGAATACTGGTTACCCTCTAATAAATAACGGACAATCCTCGGTTGATCAGCAGCCTCTGAAGGGCATTCAAATGTTACGCCATACAACAGATCACTCAGACCCATATCATAGATCATTTTAGTTGCTGCAGGCAGAAAAGAGACTACTTTCATTTAATGCGAGGACTGTAAATTACTATGCAATGGTTCTCTTGCTAATTTCAAGTACTGGAAACTTAGATTTAAGCAATTCAAATCCACCAAATAAAACGCCACCATAGGCTATTGTACCACTTAAAAACCTTCCTTCATATGGTATCGCTTTGTAAAGGCACAACCAAAATCCAGCAAGGTCCTGCGTATACATTGGGTTTTGATACCAAACACCTATATCGCTCACAATCCAATGTATGAACACAATAACAAGCGTTGATAGTACAAAATTCTTAATGTTCACATTTTTAAGCATCACTTTTCCAACAATAACCATTAAAGCAAATGCCCCATAAACCCAATACCAACCTGAATAAAGAACCCCTGTGCTATACTCCTTAAAAATGGTATTAGAAAATATGAAATCGCTTAAGAATAAACTTAATAAAGGAAACAACATCGCTTTAATGTTATTTTTAAAGTAAGCACCCCCAAATAATGCTACAGCGCCAATTGAAGAGAAATTTGCAAAACTTAAGGCATCGCTGTTGAAGGTAACAAGCAACCGCAGTAGTGTTATTAGCAATATCATGGTTAACAATATGATATTTCGGGGATTAATTTTTATGTGCGACATGTGTGATGTGATCTATTACTGTGTAAAAATATCAATTCTTAGTGAATATTAAAACTTACGCCTGCATTCATATTAAAGCCCATGCTGCTGTAGCCATAAAATTCAGTATATTTTTCATCCAAGACATTTTTTAAGTCAGCAAATATCTTAATTCGTTTTTTCAATAACGAATACTCTGCATAAAAATCAAGCAGACTATAAGAACCTAAATTAACCACAGTATTGGACGTAAAATCACCATCTTTACGGCTCCCATTGTACTTAAATCTGGAACTTACATAAAGACTTTCAGTTACTTGGAAACCAGCATTAAGACCAAAGATATTTTTAGGTCTTCTTAACAAATAATTGGAGACTTCATTTGTTACAAAATTAAACTCTGTTCCTTCCACATAGGCATAATATCCATTAATATTAAATTTACCGATCTTTAAAGATGGCTCGACCTCCAGTCCTTTTGCTGTCTGATTATTTTGATTAATATAACCCAAATTGCCATAAACGATTCCATCTGTTAAATCCCTCTTAAAAGTCGCAACACGCAGCAAGTACTGATCAGAAAAATTTAGACTAAACCCTGCTTCGTAATTCTTAGACTTTTCTGGGGTCAGATTTAAGTTAGCTCCAAATTGGCCAAAAAGGTTTTCCAGGGTTGGTGCTTTGAATGAAGTAGAAATGGTTCCAAAGACCTTTAGTTGTTCAATAACGTTGATCGAGGGGGTAATGTTGTACGTATAATTTTCTCCATATTGCTTGTGTTTATTATAGCGTCCCCCCACTTCCAGATTAAATATGCTAAGATTGTGTAGAAATAGTGCGGCGTAAGTGCTAAACAGATTGGTTGAAGGCTTAAGGGTAGAATTGATTTTAAATTGAGTTCCTCTATTATCCAACCCCAGTAATAAATCTATTTTCGAGCCAATTTTTTGATTAAAATAAAGATCAATCAATTTCATTTCTCCTTCAGACAAACTCTCACCATATTGATTTGACGTATTAATTTGCGAATTTTCATAACTGTAATTAATGTTAAGCTTTCCTGTTCCAAATTCATATTTGGTATTAAAACCTCCGTTGACATGTTTTAGCATAAAATTATTCGTTGGACTGTCCTCAAAAGATCCGTTATCGAAATCATAATGACCATAAAAGTATCTTAGAAACGGATTAATACTCAAGTTTTTTGTCGCTTGTAAACTAAAGACCGCATTTACAGCTGCAGTTTTATTACCGTCCTTATCAAATGCAGAGTCATCGTTTATTGGATTGGAGGCTTCTGAAATACCATTTGTCTTGCCCTGTGTATAAGCGATATTATAAGAGAAGTTTCCTGATTGGTTGTTCATTCCGATCGTTCCTTTGTAAGAATCATAAGTTCCATAACTAGCGACCCCATAAACACTACTCAGTTGATTATTACCTTTTTTAGTAATGATGTTGATAACCCCGGCCACAGCATCGGATCCGTAAATCGTGGATTGTCCTCCTTTTAAAATCTCTATATGATCAATCTGATCAATTGAAAACATTCTCAGGTCGAATGAAGAACCAGTCCCTGCAGGGCTACTTACTAAAATTCCGTCTATCAAAATAACTGCATAGGCACTAGCAGCACCTCTTACGAAAAGACTTTTATTTAATCCGGCATTTCCAGTAGCGCCACCCACTACAATGCCTGCCTGTTCATTTAAGAGGTCTGTTAGGTTTTTTCCATGGCTACGTTCAAGTATGTCCTTGCCTATTATAGTCACGACTTTTCCGGTCTGACTTTGTTTTTGCTCGTTTTTTGTAGTGGAAATCACCACTGAATCCAATTTGACACTCTCTTGTGCTTTCAAGTTTGCACAAAACACCGTCGGTAAAAGAATCATTATTAAGGCGATTGCCAGGTAGTTTGTTATCTTCATAAATATTTTATCAGGCGCTTTCTTCGATTTTCAAATTACACTTCAATGCGAAATCTTTAATCAGCTTTTCACTATAATACAATGTCTCCTTACCTGTTGATAATCTTAAAAAAATAAGATAAATTCTTACTTAATATATTTAAAAACCAATAAGAATCTTGTTTAATCCACAATTAAGACTAATACAATTATTGCTTAATTTACTTCAAATAAAGGATCACCTAAATCCAGTTCAAATGTATACTAATGAATGATTACCAACAAGGTGAAATGTTAATGAAAGTTTGCAATTAATGATTTAGTACTTATTACTACCTTTAAAAACAATATCTGAAGAATGAAAATACGATCCTTATTTATCCTTTTGATAACCAGCACGATTACAATGGCTCAACAAACAGACACGTCATTTCTCGAGACATTGATGAACACCAAACCGGAACAGTTTTCCAGACTATTAAATCATCCGGATAAAAATCAGATTCAAGTGTTGTACACAGCCATTTATCGAGACAAGTACAATAAAGCAATATTCAAATCATATAGTTATAATTTAGATGATCACAGGTATTTTTATCCTGCCAGTACAGTAAAGCTGGCGGCGGTTATTTTCGCAGTGGAAAAGGTGAACACACTGAAGATTAAAGATCTATCTATCGCCAGCACGATGATTACTGAAAGTAGCTATCCCGGGCAAACAAAGGTTACTGTCGACACGAGCGCGAAATCTGGATTACCTTCTATTGAGCACTACATCAAAAAAATCTTGTTAACCAGCGACAATGATGCGTTTAACAGACTATTTGAATTTGTTGGACGGGCGGAAATAAATCAGAAGCTTAAAAAGAATGGACTTTTAAACAGTAGAATTTTAAATAGGTTGGCAATTGGTGATGCAGGTGAACCTTCCAAACACACCAATGGAATTAAATTTTACAAAGGGAAAACGTTAGTATATGCCCAGGAACCACAGTATGATTCTCTTGAATATGAACTTAAACTTTCTAACACTTCAATGGGCAAAGGTTATATGGACAGTACCGATCATTTGGTAAACAAACCATTTAACCTTGTAAATAAAAATGCATTTAGCATCTCCGATCAGCAATCCTTAATGAAAAAGCTCATGATGCCAGAAGCATTTCCAATAAAAGAGCGTTTCAACCTTAAAGATTCAGATTATAAATTGATATATAAATTCATGAGCATGTACCCAACAGAGAGTACTGAACCCAAATATAACCCAGAAGAGTTCTGGTCGGCATACGCAAAAATGATTTTCTACGGAAGGGATAAACAGATTGACAAAGCTCAGGACATTAGAATTTTTAACAAATATGGTGACTCCTATGGATACATTATAGACAATGCATACTTCGTTGATTTTAAAAACAAAATTGAATTTTTCTTAACTGCCGTGGTTCAATCTAATGAGGATGGAATTTATAACGACAATAAGTATGAGTATGATACCATCTGTTTTCCCTTTATGAAAAATCTAGGTCAATTAATATATCAACATGAAATATCTCAAAAACAAAATAACCTGCCAGATTTAAAAAAATACCGAATGAACTATAAATAAAAGTCACTACTCCTCCAGAAGCTGTGTTTTTGTACTAGCCAGCTTGTCAAGCTCTCCGTCAATTAATTTTGGATATTTCAAGTTTAGACCAGCCATCGTATCTTTTATAATTTTGCTGATTGCTAACCTTGTGTACCACTTATTATCCGCAGGAATAATGTACCATGGGGCGTCCTGAGTTGAAGTCTTTTCAATTGCGTTTTCATAGGCTTTCATATATTCCTTCCATAATTTCCGCTCGATAATATCACCGGAAGAAAATTTCCAATTCTTTTTAGGATCATCTATCCTACTTAAAAATCGCTCCTTTTGCTCGTCTTTGGAAACATTTAGAAAAAACTTAATAATTACAGTTCCACTTTCATGAAGATGTTTTTCAAAGTTGCGAATGCTTTCATACCTGTTTTCCCAAAACTTCTTATCTATATTCTTAACATTTTGATAACCTGGTAGGCTTTCATTTAAAATATATTCAGGGTGTACCTTACAAACCAATACATTTTCATAATGAGACCGGTTATGTATTCCTATTCTTCCTCTTTCTGGCAAAGCTCTGTTATGTCGCCATAAGAAGTCGTGATCATACTCTTCTGCAGAGGGGGACTTAAAGCTATAAACCTGACAGCCTTGAGGATTTAGACCGGACATCACATGCGCGATTGCGCTGTCTTTACCAGCAGCGTCCATTGCCTGGAAAATAACCAGGATAGAACGGGAATTTGCTGCATATAGTAATTCTTGAAACTCACCCAATTCAATCTTAACTTTTTCTAGTTCAATCTTACCTGCATCTTTGTTTAAAGCGCCATTATAAGTTGTACTGTGAGATTTTAACGAAACCTTCTTTCCCTGTTTTACTACAAACTCTTCGATTTCGCGCTTCATATATGACTTGTTAATTTTATACAATCACAAAATTTTAGTAAATTATTTACGTTAATTTGCAATCCAAGTTTTAACATTATTGATTACAAACTGTTTTACGATTTTTACTAATTATCCATGTTTAAAGAAATACGCAATAAATACATCCGTTACCCAACAATATTTATATTTTTCATAATAATCTTCTTTTGCGCATTACAGCTGAATTTCTTGTGGTTATTTGGCTATTCTCCTTCGTACGCGGAGATCAAAGCTCCAACTTTGAGGATTGGTTCCGAGCTTTACACTGCCGACGGCAAGCTGATTGGAAGATATTATAAAGAAAACAGAACGCCAGTAAATTTCAATGAGATTTCTCCAAGTGTAATTAATGCGTTAATTGCGACAGAAGATGTTCGCTTTTATCAGCATATGGGAATCGACTTCCGATCATTATTGTCAAGCACAATATCTACCGCTACAGGAGATAGACGTGGGGCATCAACCATAACACAACAGCTCGCAAAGAATTTATATCAAACACGTTATAACAAGTCACAAGGTTTCACGAAGAACATTCCGGTAGTTAGAACCATTGTTTCAAAACTCAAAGAATGGATGACTGCAGTAAAGTTAGAATCTAATTATTCTAAAAAAACAATCATCACCATGTATCTGAACACTGTTTCTTTTGGAAACAATGCTTTCGGAATTAAAACAGCTGCCAGAATATATTTTGATAAGGAAGCTCAAGAACTCAACGTTCCCGAATCTGCACTTCTTGTAGGTATATTGAAAGGTACTTCTTACTACAATCCAATTAAGAATCCTGAAAAAGCGCTGGAACGACGAAATATTGCTTTAGCCCAGATGGATAAATATAAATATATTACCAATGCAGAATACACTCAATATAAGGCAACGTCCCTTCAATTAAAAGAAGGCCGTGTTGATGAAGGAAGTGATGGTGATTCTTATCTGCGTGCAGCTGTTGCTAAATATCTTGAAAAATGGTGTGAAGTGAACGGCTACAATTTATATGAAGATGGCTTGAAAATTTATACAACTATTGATTCAAAATTGCAGAAATATGCGGAAGAGGCTGTAAATGAGCAGATGAAAATAATCCAAAAGCGTTTCTATAATGTTTGGGGAAAAGAAGATCCATGGTATGATTCTGAAAAGAAGAAGGTTGACTACCCTTCCAGAGCCAAACGTAATCTCCCAATCTATGCGATGCTGGAGAAAAAATATAATAACAACCAGGATTCTGTCGATGCTTATTTTAATAAAAAGAAAAAAATGCGGGTTTTCACGTGGAATGGTGATAAAGACACCACTTTCTCTACACTCGATTCTATCAGATATTATGGTAAGATTATGAATACCGGTATGATGACCCTCGATCCTTTTAATGGAAAGATTAAGGTTTGGGTGGGTGGAATAGATCATAAATTCTTTAAATACGACCATGTAAACCAATCTAAGAGACAGGCTGGCTCTACATTCAAGCCTTTCGCCTATCTGGCAGCATTGGAAAGCGGCATGAGTCCTTGTGATACCTTTACAGATAAACCAGTAAGCATTGCTTATCAGGAGAATGGTAAAACTGAACACTGGGAACCTAGAAATGCAGATTGGAAAAGCAGTTACAATGAAATGTCCTTAAGACTGGCAATGGCAAGGTCTGTAAACACAGTGACCGCTCAGGTAACTGAAAAGGTAGGTTGGGACAACGTAGTTAAATGGGCGCACGAATGTGGCATCGATAGCCACCTTCAATCCGTGCCTTCGGTTAGTCTTGGACCAAACGACGTTTCTGTTTTTGAAATGGTAAAAGCGTACGGAACATTTTTAGCAAATGGTGTAAAAACTGATCCCATCCTTGTTGAGAAAATTACAGACCTTGATGATAATATCATCGAGGAATTTAAAGCAAAAACAAAGAAGGTATTGACAGATGAAATCTCCTGGTTGATGATGTACATGTTTCGTGGCGGAATGGAAGAACCAGGCGGCACATCGCAGGCACTTTGGGAATGGGATTTATGGAAAAAAAATAATCAAATTGGTGGTAAAACCGGAACGTCTTCAGATTATGTTGACGCCTGGTACATGGGGATAACAAAAGATTTGGTAACAGGTGTTTGGGTCGGTTGTGATGAAAGAACTGCACACTTCAAAAATGGAGAAACCGGTGAAGGTTCCCGAACTGCTTTGCCAATTTTTGCGAAATTCATGGAAAAGGTCTATCATGATACAAGTACAGGGTATACTTATGGACCGTTTCCTAAGGCTACAGTTAAGATCACAAGAAACATAAATTGTCCAACGCCAAGGTACGTAGAGGATACAACAACGGTTGACACTGTACTTACAGATTCGCTTGATATGGAACAACCGGATACGGAGGAACAGGTTCCTGTTAATCAGGAAGAAGTAAAACCTGAAGAAAAGAAAGCCCCAGAGCCAGTTAAAAATCAGCCAGCAGCTGTCGCACCACTAACAAAAAAAGAAGAACGGGAATTAAGAAGAAAACAACGCCAGGAGGAAAAGGAAAGAAATAAGAATAATTAGGTATATTAATCACAAATTTCGATCTCATGTATGTAACAGCTCTTTTATCAAAAAGGTTAATACCTCTATGTTTACTATTTCTGTTATTTTCCAGTGCCGCCTCCGCACAGTACTTCGGTCAAAATAAGGTCCGTTATAAAAATGAGAAGTTTAAAGTTCTGGAAACACCACATTTTGAATTTTACTATTACCTTAAAAATGAAAAACTTCTTAATAAATTAGCTCAGGATGCAGAGACCTGGTACAAAATGCATCAGGAAGTATTCCGTGATACTTTTTTGAAGAAAAATCCGATTATCCTCTACAACAATTCCCCAGATTTTCAGCAAACCACCGCCCTCAATGGTCAAATCGGCATTGGTACCGGGGGTGTAACAGAGGCACTTAAGAACAGGGTAATTATGCCCGTAATGGAATTAAGTAGTCAGACCAGACACGTTCTAGGTCATGAGTTGGTTCACGCTTTTCAATATCACACACTGCTCGTAAGGGATTCCTTAAACCTTGAGAATGTAAGTCAGATTCCGCTATGGATGGTCGAAGGAATGGCTGAATATTTATCCATTGGAAAGAAAGATGCTTTCACCTCCATGTGGATGCGGGACGCACTCTTAAACAGAGACATCCCTTCTTTGAAAGATTTGACAAATTCAAATAAATATTTTCCTTATCGTTATGGGCAAGCATTTTGGACATTTGTAGGATCGGTCTATGGCGATAGTACCATCGTTCCATTATTCAAGGCTACGGCAAAGTACGGTTATGAAAACGGTCTGAAATACACTTTTGGATATGACGACCGAGCTTTATCCGGCTTATGGAAAAACAGCATTGAAGCTCATTACCGGCCAATGTTAAAGGCCGACAGTTCACAAATAAAAATTACTGGCACTAAAATCGTCGACAACAAAAATGCTGGAAATATGAACGTTGCGCCGGCTATTAGTCCAGATGGTGCATATCTTGCTTTTCTTTCAGAAAAAGATTTATTTGGAATAGATTTATTCCTTGCCGACGCAAAAACCGGGAAAATTCTACGAAAGTTAAGCAGTCAGCTTTCTAGTTCACACATAGACGATTTTAATTTTTTGGAGTCTGCAGGCACCTGGTCGCCCGACAGCAAACAATTTGCTTTCAGCATCTTTAGTAAAGGCAGAAATAAGCTGATGATAATTGACATCGCTAAAGGTACTACCCTTCTTAATATTGACATGGGTAAAGTTGAATCATTTGGAAACTTAACCTGGTCTCCCGACGGAAAAGATATCGCTTTTTCTGGAATGATTGAAGGTCAAAGTGATATTTTTAGTTACAACCTCTCAAACAAGGAAATTTCTCAGATTACCAATGATTCGTTTTCAGACTATGCTCCTAATTACGCACCTGATGGTAGTAAACTGATATTTTCTTCTGACCGGGCTTCTGTACTTTTAGGAAACATGGCCGCGGTAAATCCAATTAACCTCACCATTTATAATTTAACGGATAAGTCTTTTAAAGACCTTCCCGCGTTCCCAGGGTCTAATAATTTAAATCCACAGTTTTCTGGCGATAGCAAACGCGTATTTTTCTTGTCTAACCGAGACGGATTTCGAAATCTATATGAATATGATCTTGAATCAAACAAGATTAATCAGTTAACAGATTATTTTACAGGGATCAGTGGGATTACGGAATTCTCCCCTGCGATTTCAGTTTCCCGAAATGATGAAATCATTTATAGCTACTATCGCTCACAACGTTATACCTTGTATTATGCTCAACTAAAAAATTTCAAATCCCACACGGTAGATCTTAATGCGGTAAATCTAGATGCTGCTATTCTACCACCAATGGAATCAACTGGTGTGGACATTATCAATTCAAACCTGGGAAACTTCGGGCGCTTTGAGCGGACCAGACAAGATTCTATGAGGATCATTCCATATCGAGCAAAATTTCAGCTTGACTATTTAGCTAACAGTGGTGTTGGTGTTTCTACAAGCCGGTTTGGCACTGGTGCTCAGGGTGGCATTGTTGGGATGTTTAGTGACATACTCGGCAGAAACCAGATCATCGCTAATCTTTCTATTAACGGGGAAATATCTGACTTTGGGGGATTGATTGGTTATATCAATCAACAAACACGCATTAACTGGGGCTTTGCTGCATCTCATATTCCATATGTCACAGGTTTTAGAGACATTGTGCAAGATCAAATTCCAATTGCTGATTCCACGCTCAATGTTT
>Ga0247813_10002362_pt1 | contig 13039 bp, 12 predicted proteins | sample UWRJL169409C1_FD_180719 | JGI IMG/M metagenome (GOLD analysis project Ga0247813, IMG submission 180719) | Plant litter microbial communities from Arlington Agricultural Research Station in Wisconsin, United States - UWRJ-L169-409C-1 | ecosystem: Environmental > Terrestrial > Plant litter >... | reverse complement strand
CGAAGCCGCCCGCCTGAAAAAAGAAGAGTGGATGCAGACCGAGACCCGTGACCGCGCCCGCCTCGCCGAAACCCGCGAACAACTCGACACCCTCACGGCCAAAGCCGCCAAGAAGCCCGACGACGCCAAACTCCGTGACGAACTCGCCGCCACCGAACGCCTGTCCGCCGACACCGCCAGAGCCGTCGAGACCGCCGTCTCCGAGTGGAAACTCGCGCAAAAAGACCAGGAAGCGAAGTTGAACGAAGTCGAAGACCGCATCGACGCCGTCTCGCAGCGCCGCCTCGCGTTGGCCGAAGCCGAACAGGAAAAGCAACGCGCCCGCACCGCCAAGGATCAAGCCGACGCCATTCTCAACGGCACGAACGCCACCGACCCCCGCCCCGCCATCCTCCGCGCCCCCAGCCTGTAAGCCGTAGCGGAACAGCGGAGCCGTTTCGTCCGACCTCCGTGTCGTCCAAGTTTCACCGTAGGCCGCGAGCTTGCTCGCGCTTCGACACCCACCCGCCGCCACGCGCCACTCCTTCGCCATTACTCCTTCGCCATTCGTCATTACGCCGCCACACGGCGTAAAATCCTCCTTCCCCTCCCGCCTCTTTTCACCTTACTCACTCCCATGCAGACCATCGGCGAACGCCTCGAAGAAGCCCGTAAGCGCAAAGGCATCTCCATCCGTGAAGCCGCCGAAGCGACCAAGATCCGCGGCGACTACCTGCACAAATACGAGAACAACCAGTTTGATATCAAACTGCCCGAGATCTACGTGCGCGGCTTCCTTCGCACCTACGCCGTTTACCTGAAGCTCCCCGGCGACAAAATCATCAACGATTACCACGCCCTCGGCCTCGGTGACGCCGCCAAAAACGGCCGCTCCCTCAACCGCGAAGTTTACGGCCGCATGGACATCAGCGTCGCCACCGCCAAGGCGGGCAGCGGCAACGAATCCCCCTCCGCCAGCACCTCCGCCTCGCCCGGCCCCGACGTCGTCCCCAGCGACAAAAACCCCGCCACCTTCCGCCCCCGCGCCCCCGGCGGCCTCAATCTCGACCCCAATCTCATCATGAAGGGCGCCGCACTCCTTGGCGGCGTGATCGTCCTCGCCCTCCTCCTCATCTGGGGCTTCTCCGCGCTCACCCGCGACAAAACCATCTGGGTCAAACCCCAGGCCGGCGAACGCGCCCTCGGCATCGTCGCCACCGCCAACACCGAACTCGTCACCGTCACCGACAGCGCGGGCACCGTGCTCTACCGCGGCTCCGTCAACCTCGGCGAAACCAAACTCATCCCGTGGAATCAGGCGCTCGTCCTCACGACGCCCACGCCGCAAAACATCCAGGTCGACAGCCGCGGGAACCGCTTCCCGCTCAAGGACGTCACCACCCCGATGCGCGCCCCCAAGCCCAACGAGTAAGCCACCCCGCCAAGGCGTCACCGTCCGGCGGATACACCGCACAAAAAAGCCGCGCTCAACCAGCGCGGCTTTTTTGTATCCTCTCCATAGTAACCTATCCGGCATAGTTACGAGCGTGAGCGAGTGGACCGCCTCCGAACGTAGCGGAACGACGGAGTCGGTTCGCCCGAAGCCCGTCGCACCGCTTCACCTCACCGCAACCCCACCGGCGTGCCCAACACCTCGCGCAGCACGATCGCCTTCTTCAACGAACGCGCATCCCGCAACTCAGCCAGCAAGCCCACATCGTCACGCCCGCGCCGAGCCCCGCCCGATCCTGCGACGGCCGCGACCGCCTCCGGTTGCTGCGTCCACACGGACTTAGCCTCGCGCGCCGCCTCGGCCTTGCGCGCCTGCAACGCCGCCAGCTGGTCCGCCAGCCCGCGCTGACGCTCCAGCATGACCGCCGCCTCGCGCTCCGTCTCCTCGCGCCGCGCATCCCGCGCATACGGCGCCAACTCCACCTCGCGCCGGCGCACCGGCACGGCCGGCGGCTGCGCCGGCACCCGCGGCAACACCGGCGGGCTCGGCGACGACGGACGGCTCGAATACCCCGCGCCACCCGACTCCGCCGCTTCCCGCTCGATGCGTTTCCGGCGTATTTCTTCCTGGATACGACGGGCGTTGTCCGCGTTTTCCTGCGCCTGGTCGTGATCCCGCAGCGAACGACTGCCGCCCGGCGTGTTGTCGGGCTCGCCGTCGCCATCGTAATCAGACGGCTCGCCCGCCTTGTCCTTGGAACGCGCGTTCAGCCAATAGGCGATCACACCGGCGACACCGATGATGATCTGCAGATGATCTTTGATCCAATCCATGAGAGGTGACGCGCGTCGCGTTAAGATTTAGCCGCTTGGAAATCAGGATTTTCCGCCTTAGGATTTAAGCCCGTCCGCGGGCTTCGCGATGGCGGCGCGCATCTCGGTGTCCGCCTTCACGTTTTCCATCTTGTAATAATCCATCACGCCCAGCCGGCCCGAGCGGAACGCCTCGGCCAGTGCCTTCGGCACCTCGGCCTGCGCGCGCACGACTTCCGCCTGCATCTCCTGCACGCGGGCTTTCATTTCCTGCTCTACGGCCACCGCCGCCGCGCGGCGGATTTCCGCCTGCGCCTGGGCGATGGACTTGTTCGCTTCGGCCTGCGCTTCCTGGAGCTTCGCGCCCACGTTCTCGCCCACGTCCACGTCGGCGATGTCGATGGAGAGAATTTCAAACGCCGAGCCCACATCGAGACCGCGCGCCAGCACCGTCTTCGAAATGCTGTCCGGCGACTCAAGGACGACCTTGTAGCTCTCCGACGAACCGATCGTGGAAACGATACCTTCGCCCACGCGGGCGATGATCGTGTCTTCCTTCGCGCCGCCGACAAAACGGTCGAGATTGGTGCGCACCGTCACGCGGGCCTTCACCTTCACCTGAATGCCGTCCTTGGCCACGCCATCGATGGTCGTGCGGCCCGACTCGGGATTGGGGCAATCGATCACCTTCGGATCGACGCTCGTGCGCACGGCTTCGACGACCGACTTGCCCGAGCCCTTGGTCGCCAGATCGATCGCGCACGCGCGATTCCAGCTCAGTTCGATACCGGCTTTCTGCGCGGCGATCAGCGCCTGGATTGTGGGGACCACATTGCCGCCGGCGAGGAAGTGCGCCTCGATGTCATCGATGGAAATTTCGATGCCGGCCTTTTTGGCGGTGATGCGCGCATCGACCACGAGACCGTAAGGCACCTGGCGCAGACGCATCGCGACCAGCGTCGGGATGCCCACATAGGCGCCGGCCAGCATGGCGCGCAGCCACACGCTGAAGAATGAAAGCACGATCGCGCCGATGATGAGCGCGGGCAGACCGATAATAACAATGAGGAACCAGTTCATAAGAGGATAAGGATGTTAGTTTTTTTGAACGATCAGACGAAAATTATCCAGGCCCACCACGCTCAGCGCCTCGCCCTTGGCGATCAGGCCCGAGCGCGAATACGCCTCGTAACGTTTACCGGCAATCACGACGTAGCCCGTGGGCGCCAGCGTCGTGTCGGCCACGCCCGCCTGCCCCACCACTGCGTTGTGCTCCGCGAGCGGCGGCTGGCTCGCGCCCTTGATCTCCGCCTTCAAAAAAAGCCGCCGCCCCAATGATGTCTTCGGTAAAATCTTAAATTCAAACCACAGCGTCGCCGCCGTGAGCGCCAGCGCCGCCCCGATCGCGGTCCAGCCGCCCGCCGGACCGTGCTCGACAAATGCCAGCACCACCCCCGCAAGCATCGCCAGAGCCGCAAAAACCCCCAACACCGCTCCCGGCACGAATACCTCGGCCGCCAGCAGCACCGCCCCCGCGATAAACAGCACCATGATCACGCTCATGACCCGGCCCTTTCCACGATGAGCCCGAAGTCGCTGCGTTTCAGCACGACCACGCCCGCCCCGGCTTCGATGGCGCCCACCGCAACGCGCGCCTCGTAGCGGCGCCCGTCGATCTCCACCTGACCCGAGGGCATCAAGGCGCTCACCACCACGCCTTCGCGACCGACCAACGTCCCCGCCTCGCCCGCACCGGTCGCGCCGCCTTGGGAGTGCGTGTCGATCGCCGCCTCCAGAATCATCTTATTCCAGAACCAGCCGCGCGGCAGGTAACGCACCAGCACCACGGCCATCACGACCGCGACCAACACGCCGTAGCCCATGTTTAGCAACGGCTGCGTAAACACATCGCTGTTAAACGTCACCGGCTCATTCGGCCACAGGTCGGCCATCGACCACACCAGCGCCCCGAGCATCAGCAGGGCGCCGCTCAACGCCGCCACGATGATGCCCGGGAAAAACAAGATCTCGACGAAGATGAGCACCACCCCCAGCGCGAACACCAGCGCCGGCTCGTGCCCCGACAACCCCGCCGCGTAGTGCCCGAAAAACACCAGCGTCAGCAACACGCCGCCCGCGATGCCGAAAAACCCGAAGCCCGGCGTCTTGAACTCGATGAACACCGCCAGCAACCCCAGCCCCATCAAGATCGGCGTCAGCGAGTTCAGGTATTGGGCCAGTTCCTCCGACCACGTCACCTGCAGCCGCTCCACCGCAAAATTTCCCGCGCCGAATTTCTGCGTGAGCAAATCATCCACGTCCTTCGCGATCCCCGCCGCCAGCAGCGCCTGCGGCGGCGTGCCGTAGGTCTTGCTCGCCTCCGTCGCGGTGAGTGAGAGCAGTTCGCCTTTCGGCTTCAGCACTTCCTCGCCGATCTTGAGCTCGTAATCTTTGTCGAGCATCGCGGAAACCGCCGCCCCGCGATAGCCCTGCCCCTCGGACATCGCGCGCACTTTCGCGCGTAGAAAGCTGTTAATTTTGAGCTGCATCGTCGTGTCGATGTCTTTGCCGTCCCCCGACACCGCCGCAGCCGCACCAATAATGCCGCGCGGCGCGAACCAGATTTCCTTCGTCGTCGCCGAGATAAATGCGCCCGCCGAAATCGCCTCCTTGTCCACGAATGTGATCGTCAGCCCTTCGAATTTTTCCAGCGCCTCCATGATGTCGAACGTCACGTCGAGCCGTCCGCCGGGCGTCTCCATGTCGAGCACCACCACGTCGGCCTTTTTCTCAATCGCCTCCTTCAACCCGCGCCGCAGCACGTAGAGGATCGGCTTGTCGATGCCTTCACGCACCGGAATCACCATCACCGTCACGTGTTTTCCCGGCGGTTTCACCGCGACAACCGACGCCTTCACGTCCCCTCCAACCACCTCCATCGCCTTCACTGCATCCACGGGTTTCACCGCGGCCGGCTCCGTCTCACTTGTCGCGACAGGCGTCGTTTTTTCCACCGGCACCACCGGCTCCGCCGTCTGCGCGGACAGCAGCAGCGGAAACACGATGGCGGCGAACAGGGTGAGGAAAACGCGCGTCATAAAGCGGCGACCTTAGTAGTCGCGCATTTCGTTTCGCAAGCATCGCAGTTCATTAGCGCGTTATAAACTCCCGCGCTTGTTTCCACAGATTCTTTTTGCCTGCGCGTTTCTTGCGCGAGAGAAAGACCCCTCATGGAAAAGGTGCCCTATCTCGGAAAAACGCTCACACGCTGGCAGGTCGGCAACTCGACGTTCCTCGCCCTGCCCGAACACGGCGCGCGCCTGATGAACTGGCACCTCGGCCTCGGCGACGGCTCCGTGCGCGACATCCTCTACTGGCCCGAGGACGCCAACTTCGGCGAATTCCACAAGGTCCGCGGGGGCAACCCGATCCTTTTCCCGTTCAACGCCCGCACCTTCGAGGCCGGCGAAATCGGCTTCTGGCGCGATCCCGCCGGTGTGCGCCGCCCCATGCCCATGCATGGCTTCGCCCGCCAGGATGCGTTCACGGTCACGCGCCTCGACGCCCGCGGCTTCACCGCCGTGCTCGTCCCCACCGAGGCCGACCAGCAGGCGTATCCCTTCAAATACGAGTTCAGCGTCGCCTACCGCTTCTCCGAACTCGGCCTCGCCTGCGAACTCACCCTGCGCAACCTCGACACCCAGCCGATCCCGTGGAGCGCCGGCCACCACTTCTACTTCACCGCCCCGTGGACCGAGGGTCTCACGCGCGGAGACTACGCCATCCGCATCCCCGCGACGCGCACGCTCCGCCAGGACCCCGCCGGCAAACTCATCCCCGGCCCCGCCCTCCAGCCCGAGGAGCGCCTCGATGCGCCCGCCCTCGTCGATACGTTTCATCTCGGCCTCAAGTCCAACGCCGTCGTCTTCGGTCCTGTCGGCCGCCCCGGACAAATCACGGTGCGCAACGGCACCGCCGCCGTCCCTCCGGCCGAAGCGACGTTCGTCACCTGGACCGGTTCGCCCGAGGCTCCTTATTACTGCGTCGAGCCGTGGATGGGGCCGCCCAACGCCCCCGAAACAAAAATCGGCCTGCACTGGGTCCAGCCCGGCCAAGCGCAAAGCTTTGTGGTCGAGATCGCTGTAAAATAACCCCCTCGGCCCCCGTTGCGCGAAGCCCTTCCTCGTGTAACTTTTCGCGCTTAAGTCGGTCATCTACACCTTCACATGTCCTCCCTGCTCCTTTCTCTCGCCTTCATCGAAGGCCTTGGTGGCGGCGAAATGCTGCTGATCTTTTTTGTGATCCTGCTGCTCTTCGGCGGCCAGCGCATGCCCGAACTCGCGCGCGGACTGGGCAAATCCATCCGCGAATTCAAAAAAGCGACCGCCGGCGTGGAAGAGCAGATCAAGCGTGCGATGGACGACGAGCCTGACACCAAACCCGTTCGTAAGCCCCCGGTTTACACGGCTGCGCCCGACACCATCGAACCGGCCGGCGAGCATGATGCTTACGCGACGCCCTCCCTCGACGCCCCCGCTACCCCCGCCGATCCCGTGCACAACCGCACGACCCCGCCGTCCGAAGAAAAACCCTCGGCTTAAGCAGGAACGGGCCATTGCCCGATCAAAGCCGCACCCTAGTTTGGAGACCCGACGACCTCGTCGGGTCTTTTTTATGCATCATCCGGCCGCGCCCAAAAGAATGACGCGGCCGGCACCCGCGCGCTTCCCCAGAGCACATCCGTCCCTCCAATCCCTTCCGCAACCCTTGCGCAATTCGCCTCCTTGCGCACCTTGGGCGCCTCGCAATGTCGTCGCCTCCGTCCTCCGCATCTCCTTCCACTCCGCCCCCGCCTCGCGCGCGCGCGGTCACCTCCGAGCGCGGCATTCTCTTCACCTTGGCCGCCGTGCAGTTCACGCACATCATGGATTTTATGATCATGATGCCGCTCGGGGCCGGCCTCATGCGGGTGTTCAACATCACGCCCACCCAATTTAGTTACCTCGTCGCCGCCTACGGTCTCGCCGCCGCCATCACGGGCTTTGCCGGCGGCTTCGTCATCGACCGTCTCGACCGCAAAAAAGCCCTGCTCTGGCTCTACGCCGGCTTCGGTCTCGCCACACTCGCCTGCGCCCTCGCGCCCACGTTCCACCTGCTGGTCGCCGCGCGCATCGCCGCCGGTGCTTTCGGCGGCGTCGCCGGCGCGCTTGTCCTCGCCATCGTCGGCGACGTGATCCCGCCCGAACGCCGCGGACGCGGCATGTCGATTGTGATGAGCGCCTTTCCGCTCGCTTCGGTCCTCGGCATTCCCACCGGACTGATCCTCGTCGATCTCTTTGAATGGCACGCACCGTTCCTCCTGCTCGCCGGTCTCAGCCTCCCCATCTGGTTCATCGCGGCACGTTTTCTCCCTTCGCTGCCGCCCGTCGGCCAGCGCACCCATGCAGGCCGCCAGATGTGGGAGATTCTCACCCACGGCATCCACCTCCGCGGCTTTATGCTCACAGCCGCGCTCGTCTTCGCCGGTGCCTCGGTTGTGCCGTTTATGTCTCCCTCGCTCGTCGCCAACACCGGCCTCTCCGAGTCGCAGCTCAAATACGTCTATCTCTTCGGCGGCGCCGCCACGTTCTTCACGACCAATTTATTCGGCCGCCTCACGGATCGTTACGACAAACTCCATGTGCTTGCCTCCGTCACGATCTTCTCGATCGCCACGACGATCATCCTCACCCACCTCGGCCCGACTCCCGTCGGCGTGACGCTCATCGTGACCACGCTCCTGTTCGTCACGATGGCCGGACGCTTCTCCCCCGCGATGACGATGATCAGCAACGCCGTGGAGCCCCGTTATCGCGGCGGTTTTATGAGCGTAAATTCCGCGATCCAACAAGCCGCCGGCGGCCTGGCCAACCTCGTCGCCGGCGCGATGATCACGCGCGAAGCCTCGGGCCGTCTCGCCGGTTATTCCCGCGTCGGCTGGATCGCCGTCGCCGCCTTCGCGTTGACCGTCGTGCTGGCCTGGCGCCTCCGCTCGGTCGCCCCGCACGCCGCCAAGTCCGCCCCCGCCGGCGTCCCGATCCCCGTCCACGACTAATGCCTCGGGCCGGCTCCGGTCTGCCGCCTCTCCTCTCTGCGGAAAGAAGCGCGCCTAAACCGGATCGCCGTGGCTGCGATACCACGCCAGCGTCTCGGCAAGTCCGCTTTCCAGATCGTAACCGGGCGTCCACCCGGCCGCGCGCAGTTTGTCGGCGCATGCACGGGAATGCCGCACATCGCCGGCTCGCGGAGCTTCATGAACGATCGAGCCGAGCCCGCCGGTCTGAGCCAGAATGCGCTCCGCGATCGCATTGATCGTGATACTCCCGCCGTAGCCCACGTTGAACACCCCCGTGAGCCCGCCCGTGGACGCCGCGAAAATATTCGCCGCCACCACATCCTTCACGAAAACGAAATCCCGCGTCTGCCCGCCGTCGCCGTGAATCGTGATCGGCCCGCCGGCCAGCGCCCGTCGTATAAAAATCGGCACCGCCGCCGCATAAGCGCTGCGCGGATCCTGCCGCGGACCGAACACATTAAAATAACGCAGACATGCCGTCTCGATGCGCCCCGTCGCGGCAAACAGCGCGCAATAATACTCTCCGTCGAGTTTCGTGATCGCGTAAGGACTCTTCGGCGCCGGCCTCATCTCCTCACGCTTCGGCACCTCCGGATCGTCACCGTAGATCGCCGCCGAACTCGAATGCACCAGCTTGCGCGCACCCGCCGCCGCCGCCTCCTCAAGCACCGTGAGCAGACCCGTGACGTTCAGCGAAACGCAGTCGTGAATACGCTCCATCGACTCGGGCACGCTCACCAGCGCCGCCAGATGAAACACCGCGTCGCACCCGCCCGCCGCATCGCGCACCGCCTCGCGATCCGTGATGCAGCCGCGCACCAGCCGCACCGGCAATTCCTCGATGTTGCGCGCATGCCCGGTCCGGAAATTATCCAGCACCACCACTTCGACCCCCTGCGCCAGCAACATGCGCACAAGGTGCCCGCCGATAAAACCCGCGCCTCCGGTCACAAGCGCTTTTTTAATGCGTTCGGTGCTCATAAGGAAACCCCCGGAGACAGTTCCAATGCGGCGCACGCATCCGAAACGATGCGCTCAAAATCGGACGACTGCGCCTCCAGGCTGCGCAACAGCGCGAACTGGTTGCGCGCACGATCCAGGTTATGATTCGGACGCTTGATCTTGAAGTAAACGTCGCCCTGCAAGTGGTCGGTCAGGAACCGCAGTCCGATCTCGTAGGTGATCACCCGGCCCGCCACGACCAGATGGGCGCGCTCCACTTCATTGAGCGCCGCGCCCGCACCCGCCAAAAAACCCTCCGCCAGCGCCGTGAAGATCTCCGGACGCGCCACGACCTTCTCCAGGTCCGTCTCGTCTTCCACCGCCGCGTTGGTCGCCGAACGCACCATGTCGCCGAAGTCATACAACGACAGACCCGGCATCACGGTATCGAGGTCGATCACACACACACCCGCGCCGGTGGCGTCATCGAGCATCACGTTGTTCAGCTTGGTATCGTTGTGCGTCACGCGCTCCGGCACCAGTCCGGCCGCGAGCAGATCGGTGAGCGTGCGGGCCAGCGGTTCGTTGCCGCGGGCAAACGCCACTTCCGCCGCGCAACCCGCCGCCCGGCCGGCCGCGTCCGCCTGCGCCGCCGCCTCGAACGCCGCGTAGCGGCGCGGCGTGTGATGGAACGCCGGAATCGTTTCGTGCAGACGTTCGCCCGGCAGGTCGGCGAGCAGGCGTTGAAACTCACCAAACGCCCGGGCCGCCGTGCGCGCCTGTGCGGCCGACTCGATTTTGTCATACGTCAGCGCCTGCTCGATAAACAGATACGCGCGCCACCAACCACCCTGGCCGTCACGCACATAGGGACGGCCGTCACGCGCCGGGATCACCGTGAGCGACCGTCGCGAGGCGTCCGACGCCCCCGTCACCGTGAGCCGCGCCTGCTGGTGCGAAGTGACGCGCAGGATGTTGTCCATCAGCGCGGGCACATCGGTGAAAATGCGGTGGTTGATACGCTGGAAAATATAACGCACCGGCGTCGCCGCCTGCGAAACCGTGACGGCAAACGTGTCGTTGATATGACCCGAGCCATGCGGCGCGGCGGCAACGGCTTCGCCGTGAATCAAAAAACGACGCGCCAATTCGGCGAACTCGGACAATGCGGGCAAGGTGACGGTGGACATAAAAAAGTGTAGGGGCGCGGCTTGACCGCGCCCGTTCCATGGAAGTTTTACCGGGTTTAAGAAGTTTCCTTCAGCGGCGACGGATACGCGCCGCTGGCGACGAGCGCGGCGATGGCGGACTGCACCCGCGGTTTGTCCTCACGATAAGTTACGCCGAACCATAGGTCCGACGTCGGCAGCACGCGCACGCGCGCCTCGCCCGAGGCGAGCAGGTCGTTCACCGCAAACGGCAGATAAAACTCCGCCCGTTCACTCGCGCCGTTGAGCGCAAGAAACGCCCGCCACCGCGCATCCAGCATCGGCAGGAATGCCGGTGTGAACCCCCAGCAGTTCATTGAAACCGTGACATCGGGCGCATACTTCGCCCCTGACCCCACCTCCGACGCGAGGATTCCCGTGTGCTCCTCGATGCTCTGCAATACACCGTCCTCACCCACCGCGCATACGCCGCGCGACACCGCGCCGTGCTCGGACAACGTGTTCGCCAGCGCGAAGCCCGCCATCGCGAACTCCGGAGGCTGCGTCTTCACAGCGGACGCCGCCCGCAAAAACTCCGCGAGCCGCCGAAACGAACCCGCGCCGTAAAAATCGTCGGCATTCACCACGGCGAAGGCTCCGTCGATCGCCTCGCGCGCACACCACACCGCATGGCCCGTGCCCCACGGCTTTGTGCGGGCGGCCGGCAACACCTGGCCCGCGGGCATCGCATCCGGCGACTGAAATACATAGTCCACTTGCACCCGGCCCGTGAAACGCGCGCCGATCAAAGCGCGAAAATCCGCCTCGAAATCACGGCGGATGATAAACAACACGCGTCCGAATCCCGCGCGGATCGCGTCGTGCACCGAGTAATCGAGCACCGTTTCACCCGACGGCCCCATCGGGTCCACTTGCTTGAGACCGCCGTAGCGCGAACCCATCCCGGCGGCCAGAACGACCAATGTGAGTGTCATGGCGCCAAACGAAACAAAAACATTTTGTATGCAACAAAATATCTTGTTGCAAAATGAAGCACGAACTCCTCGTGTTTCATTTATGCCCTCCCGCTCCTCCGAGCCGAAACCCAGCAAGCGTCTCGAACTATTTTTGCGAACCCGCGCCGTCGATGACGCCTGGCCCGTTGATCGGCCGCTTCCCACCACGCGAGAGCTCGCCACGCGGTTCAAACTTTCCGCCGCCACCGCATTTCGCACGCTGCAGGAGTTGTCCCGCGAAAACCTCTTCTGGCAGCACACCAGCGGACGCTTCTACCGCGCCGCCGCCCGCCCGCTCCTCGACCGCCCGCGTCCCGCCGCGTGCCTCATCCGTCGCCTCGAACTGTGCAGCGCGCTCTATCGTGAGTTGCTCGAAGGCATCAGCGCCGGCTCCGGCGAAGCCCGCCGCGCCATGCTGCTCTGGCACGACGATGTGCTCGTCAATCACGCCGACCCCGAGCGCCCTCCTTCCTTTGCCGGCGAAGACGCCCAACGCCTCCTCCTCGACAGTTTCCTCGAACGCCACGGCGACGTTGCCGGAGGCTACCTGCTCGATCACCTCTGGTCCGATGCGGTCCTGAAGCGCGCCGGCGACCGGCTCACTCCCGCCGTGTTGCTCTTTCGCAAAGCCCCGCCCGGCCTCCGTCTGTCCAACGTCCGCGCCGACTTCGACGCCGCCGCGACCCAGGCGCTCGCCCACCTGCTCGGCCGCGGCTTCACCCGCATTGTCCCCGTTGAACCGTTTTCCGGAGACCCCGCCGTCACGGAATTTTTCAACGCCGTGGAAACCGCCGCACGCTCGCTCGCCTGCGAAGACCGCCTCGCTCCCCGCGTCCGCGCCAGCACGCCCGCGGAAGCCTCCGCACTCATCCGCTCCCTCCCGCGCACCACCCGCACCGCCCTGCTTGTCCCCGAGGACCACGTCGCCGTGCGCTTGCACACCCTTCTGAAGGAAGCAGGCCGAGCCTGCCCCGAAACCGCCGGCATCCTCGCCGTCATGGGCACCGGCGTCAGCGCGCAGGACGGCCTCAGCCGCCTCAGTTTTGATTTTCGCGCCATGGGCCGCGCCGCCGTCGGACTGCTCGCCGAAACAAAAACGCGCAGCATCGCGTTCCCCGCCACCCTCCAACACGGCGAAACGACCTGATTTTCTCCGTCAGTCGACGCGTCTCCGGGATCGCCGCCCCCGGTCCGCCTGTAGGGACGTGGCTCGACCACGCCCTCCCTTCATCCCTGCGTTATACCCCCGCGCATAATCGCGCACACGCGCGCACCTGCCCCCGCCCCCTCCTCGCTAATCCAAGCACTTAAAATCGCCGCTCAAATTAAGAATTTATTCCACTATAAAAGAAGATCTTACATACAAATCAGCCTATTTGCGTAACCACTTACATTTTAAAACTTGTAACCGGTTACATTCTTGGCCCTAGTCCTGCTAAACCTAGCCCGTTCACGTTTAAAACAAGCTCATGATTCGCCTTGGTCTCATCGGTATCGGTCAACGTCTCGCCCACATGGTGACGTGCTTTAAAGCCAGCGATCCTTCGCTGCGCATCGTCGGCGTCGTGGACCCC
>Ga0247813_10002359_pt1 | contig 13048 bp, 11 predicted proteins | sample UWRJL169409C1_FD_180719 | JGI IMG/M metagenome (GOLD analysis project Ga0247813, IMG submission 180719) | Plant litter microbial communities from Arlington Agricultural Research Station in Wisconsin, United States - UWRJ-L169-409C-1 | ecosystem: Environmental > Terrestrial > Plant litter >... | reverse complement strand
TAATATTTTAAAAATCAATTTCCTGACCTTATCTAACATTTCAACAGCTTGCGTTCTATGTTTAGATCTGTTAATGATCAATCCAACCAGTAAAGCCGCTACTAAAAATATCAAGGCATAATTGGTAATCAAGTGATTGATCCAACTCGGCTCTATCGTATCAGGATAGTGCTCCGGCAGAATGATACCAAACTTAGATCGGTCAATCTTTCCGGGTTTAATCAATAATGCGCTGCATATTCCAAAAAGTATTGCGAATGTGGTAATCAATTCAAAATAAATGATTGATTTAAGACTGATCCTTCCTGCGCCTTTCAAATCAATTATTCCACCAAATAAAGTAACAATGGTTAAAAATATAACCGGAGCTACAAAAGGCTCGATAATTGAAACAAAGAGTGTCGATATAATTTGCGTCTTTATTGCAAAGGCAGGAAACAATATTCCGGTTATTACCCCTAAAGTAAGGGCTACTAAAACCTGAATACTTAGATATTTACTAAGTAACTCAAATATTCTGTCTGCTTTTGTAACTATTCTCAAATTAAATCAATAATAAGACGCTTAATGTCTCCTCAACTGATCAATCTACATACGAGATTTTCGGTTTTCAGATTTTCAACAAAGGTGCAGCATTTTTTATACTTTCACTTGCTTCATTTTCATATTGTGAAAAATGATTGGCAAACAGCTGTGCCAGCTTGTTCGCTTGTACATCATAATCTTCAGTTTTTTTCCATAGGCTTCTTGGGTTTAATATTTCTTCAGGTACGCCTGGACACGTTAAAGGAATCTTTATTTTAAAAGTTGGATCTGGTAGGTAGTCTACTTCTTTTAATTGGCCACATATCGCAGCATTGATCATTGCTCTGGTATATTCTAAGCTAATTCTTTTGCCCTCCCCATAAGCGCCACCAATCCACCCGGTATTAACCAACCAAACATTTATATTTTTATTACGATCTAATTTTTCTCCTAATAAACCTGCATATTTTAAAGGATGAAGTGGTAAAAACACACGACCAAAACAAGCAGAAAAGGTTGCTTGAGGCGCATTTATTCCCATCTCTGTTCCTGCAACTTTAGCAGTATAACCTGAAATGAAGTGGTACATTGCCTGAGCCGTATCCAGTTTACTAATTGGGGGCAAAACTCCGGATGCATCGCAGGTTAAGAAAAATATATTTGAAGGCTGACCACCAAACGAAGGAACCTTAGCATTGTCAATAAAATTGATAGGATAAGCTACTCTCGTATTTTCTGTTTTGCTAGTGTTAGTAAAGTCAACAACTTTTGTAATTGGATCTATAACAACATTTTCTAACAATGCATTGGGCCGGATAGCAGCAAAAATTTCTGGTTCCTTTTCGGGATTCAAATCAATTGCCTTGGCATAGCAGCCACCTTCAAAATTAAAGATGCTACTGGATGCCCATCCATGTTCATCATCGCCGATGAGTGCTCGGGAAGCATCTGCGCTTAAAGTAGTTTTACCGGTTCCGGATAAACCAAAAAATAGAGCAACGTCGCCTCCAGATCCTTCATTTGCAGAGCAATGCATACTGAGCACCTGATGATTTTGAGGCAATAAATAGTTTAATACACTAAAAATTCCTTTCTTCATTTCTCCGGTATAGGCCGTGCCGCCAATCAGAATGATCTGTTTTGTGAAATCTACAATTGTAAAATTTGATTGCCTGGTACCATCAGTAGCTGGATCTGCTTTAAAACCGGGTGCCTGCAAAATTAACCACCCCTGCTTGTCAGTTTGCAGATCAGTTGTCTCTGGTCTAAGAAATAATTCATAACAAAACAGGTTTGCCCAGGGAGTCTCATTAACGACCGTAATATTTAACCGATAAGCAGGATCAGCACAGGCGTACGCATTTCTAGTCCAAATCTCTTTATCCTGCAAATAAACTGTCATCTTATGATATAAACTATCAAAATCCTCAGAAGAAAATGGACGGTTGACATCTCCCCAATCAACTGTATTTTCTGTAACCGAATCCCTAACAATAAATTTATCCTTCGGAGAACGTCCCGTAAATGCTCCAGTATCTACACAAAGTGCCCCGGCGTCATTTAATACACCTTGGTTTAGGGCCAATGTCTGTCTTACTAATTCTTCCGGTGACAATTGCTGATGTACTACATTTCCAAACATCGGTATCAGGTCTTTTGCTAAAGGTTCAAATTCAGTCATATTTAGGAGATAAGGTTACTAATTCTACATTCTTATTTTCTAGTGCTTCATCAGGTCCTGAACCAGGATGAAATTCATTTTCGCTTTTAGCGATCACAATTGTCGCAACGCCGTTTCCAATAATGTTTGTTAATGCACGGGCTTCGCTCATAAACTTATCAACGCCTAAAAGAAAAGCTAGTCCCTCTACCGGGATTTTATGAATTGCTGTCAACGTAGACGCCAGCACAATGAAACCACTTCCTGTAACTCCTGCTGCACCTTTTGACGTGACCATTAAAATGCCGATTATACTAATCATTTCAAATGCGCTTAACTGCACATTGTACAATTGAGCGAGGAAAATCACAGACATGGACAGATAAATGGATGTCCCATCTAAATTGAATGAATAACCTGTAGGAACAACCAGTCCGACAACAGATTTACTACAACCCATTTTCTCCAACTTTAACATAATAGATGGTAAAGCAGACTCAGATGAGGACGTACCAAGTACAAGTAAAAGCTCTTCCTTAATATATTTTATGAAGTTCCAGATACTCATCTTGTAGTATTTCATGATTCCACCCAATACTAGAAAGATGAAAAGACCCATCGTAAGGTAAACAGTACCCATTAATTTAGCCAATGGAACCAGCGTATGTAATCCAAATTTTCCAATGGTATAGGCCATTCCTCCAAATGCACCTAAAGGCGCCAGATACATGACATACTTCAATCCAGCAAATACTATTTTAGAGACCTTACTTAAATTAGTGACCGCAACATTTCTATATTTCGAATAGTTAAGTATAATACCTATTATGATTGCGGCCAATAGAACCTGGAGGGTTAAATTACTTAGAAAGAATTGCAACCAGTCAAATCCTTTAGCAGGCGCAGAGGTATACTTGGAAGCATTGTCAATTTGTAAATTGGATTTATCGATATTACCTGGCTTAATTAAGATTGCCATTAATATTCCAATGGCGAGGGAAAACGTTGAAACGACTTCAAAATAAAATAATGCTTTAATTCCTATACGACCAACTTTCTTCAAATCACCCATACCACTGATTCCCAATACGATTGTCAAAAAGATGATCGGTGCTATAAAAAGCTTAATGATATCAATAAAGGTTTTCCCTATTATCTCCATTTTTATCGCAGTTGCTGGAAAATAATTTCCAAGCAGTACCCCTGCTATGATAGCGATCAGTACCCAAAAAGTTAAATTTTTCAGAACCCTGGTCGTCATACTTACCTTGGCTACAATTTTGTTTTGGTTTACGTTCGGTTGATTTTTTAACATTTGGTTAGTTTTAATTAGTCAATACTTATGTGGTACATCAATACGTACATCATCTTTCGCTCCGATACTTTAAGGTCGCTATTTTGATTGGTATAAATTGGTCGGGATTGTGCATTAAATATAAGTTTGGATGCATGGTCTTTAAGCAGCAATGTTAATCCAAGGTCGTATGTGAACATCGGCTGATCCAGACGATCAAAATCTGAATATTGAAAAGCAACTGCAGGCATTAAACGGGTTGTTTTTTTCTGCTGATTGAAATAAGGTAAGGTATAGCCTGTTTGGAGTATAAAACTTTTACCTGTACCTACTACCGGATAAGCATTTCCTGAACCATTAAAAGATGCTGTTTGATTGTCGCTTCCGTTTGCCATGGTATTAATACCCAAATTCCTTATATAATTGGGACCGTAGTCGTGCAAAAATGCGGCAGCATAAATATTAAATGAGGTTCCCTTATTTAAATTAACGGGTGTGTCAAAGAATACATCGGCACTAAAAAGTTTCAGAGAATTTAGCACTGTATCCTGATTGTTAAGATTCCATAAAACATTTTTTTGATATTCCGCTCCAAATCCTAAAGCAAGTACCTTTTTCTTTCCCAAATAGCTTCCTGACGAAGTGGATCCAGCATTGGATTCTTTCTCGAAGAATTGCCATTTAACATATCCGGAGTAGTTAGGCTTTACAGCCAGGTTATTAAACACCGAAATCTGTTCGCCCGGCGCAGCAGTTGAAGCAATATACGGCTTTGCAATAATTAACCTGTAATCCAGCTTACTGAATTGTCCTTTAGCATAAATATTCAGGTTTCTTAGGGTCAAATCAGTTCTGTTAACGTTTCCTAATGTCAAAAATGGGACATCATATAATAAGGTAGAACTTGGTCCGGACGCAAAACGCGTCAGCCCCTTCCAGCTTGAACGCCCGGCTCCAAAAGAGAAATAGGTTTTATATTGATACTCTCCATATGCATCAAGCAAATCAAAAGAACTTTCCTGATTAGATAGGTTTGAGAGATTCGTTGTTCCACCCTGAAGAACAATCGAAAACTTATCCAACGGTACTATTGTCATCTTCATTCTGAATCTTCTTAATGACAAATCGGACGTTTTCTTAACAATACTCTCATCAATTTTAGACCCTGGATTTAAATCTGTATATCTTGTCCAGAATTGTCCATAACCGCCAAACTTTATATAATGAGTTTTATCTTCATTCATGTAATGAATTAACGGTTTATTTTTATGCTTGTCTGGCTTCTCGCTCTGGTCCTGCGATTTTACAACTAAAGAAGAGAATGTTAAAACGGCAACAGCAAACATCATTTTAAGATGGCTTAAAAGCTTTATTTTAGAATAGATGTTGTTTGGTTTGTTAACCGTCATATAGATTATTTACTTTTTAAGTAAAAAAGTTTAAATTCATAGTTTTATATTTGGTTCAGCAAAGAGTATAAAAGGAATTTGAACTACTTTTTATAAAGATGAAGGATTTTGTACCGACGGCTTAACATTATCAGTCAACGACAGATATTATAAACAAACACCTCCTAAAAAATATCTATTGCCAATAATCAGTTATGGTGTTACTTTTTAATTTGATCTTTCTGATTTTGATTTTACGATTGTCATTTGAGAAAAAAATGATGTCTATTTTCCTCTATAAACATTGGCCCGGATTGATAACCCTACAGCACTTATTGTTCTGGCTAACCTTTGTAGCAGTAAACACTTACTTTTACATACATCTTTTTGGTTTTCAACAAGGCTTATTCAGGTTAATTTTTATGCTGATAATCAACCTTCCCTTGTATCATCTATGTTTCAGTAAATTGGTACCTGAATACTATCAAACTAAAAGATATCCGGAATACATCAGATATACAGCAGTTGCCTTCGTTTTATCCTGTTTGTTTAGAATCTTAATTGAACCAGAGATCTTTCAAACAGATGTAATTCTACAAAGCTCTTTGCTGCTTTTAATCTATGTCACCCAAACCATCATTATTTTAATTTCGTCCCTACTAGGTATTTCGAAATACAAACTGATTGTTGAAAATGAACTTGCTAAACTAGAAATAAGGAAAAGAGAAGCGGATCTCGATTTGGTTAAGTCGAAGATTAACCCACATTTTTTGTTAAACACTCTAAATAACATCTATTCGCATAGTTATGTACAGGGTAGCAGTTCAGCTGATTTAATCATGCAGCTGAGTCTATTGTTACAGTATACTACTTATGAGGTTGGACGGAAACGAATTCCTGTAGAGAAAGAAATACAGATGATTAATGCGCTTAGCAGTCTGTATCAATTAAAATACCAGCAGCAATTGAATTTTCTTTTTAATTATAAACCGAATGCTTTACTTGAACTCATAGAGGTTCCCCCAACAATTTACTTCACACTGGTAGAAAATGCTTTAAAATACTCCTCTCTTGGCATTGATTTAAATGCCTTTATTGTTGCATCGCTGGAACTTACAGACAAAGAACTTTTATTTAAAATCACTAACTCAAAATCTTCCTTCGCCCCCAGGGAAGCTAATGAACAGTATAAAGGCCTTGGGTTGTCCGTTTTGAAGTCAATTATTGAGCATGAGTATGATTCCTCTTACAAGTTGACACACATAGACAGCGAAAAAGAATACACCACCACTTTAACAATTGAAATCTAATGAGTTTAAAAGCAATATGTGTAGATGACGAATCGCCGGCTTTATCGTTGATTAAAAAATATGCTGTCGACATTCCCGAATTAGAGCTCCTGGATTGCTTCAATAGGGCCGCTGATGCAATAGAATTTTTGAAACATAAAGAAGTTGACTTACTTATTCTTGACATTCAAATGCCCATAATCAGCGGTATTGAGATGGTGAAGATGATTCAGGATCAGAAGATGGTAATATTCATTACTGCAGACCCAAGTCATGCAGCGCAAGCTTTCGACCTGGATGTAATCGATTATCTCGTTAAACCTGTATTGCCGGAGCGCTTCAATAAGGCAGTTCAGAAAGCATTGGATTACAGCAAATATTTGGATACGAATTTTGAATTTGAGTATATCGTTTTCAAGTCTGATTACATGATTAACAAACTGAAAATTGAAGAAATACAATGGGTAGAGGGATATGGAGAGTATTTGAAAATCATTACAAGATTTAAACAATATATGGTCTTACAAAGATTAACGGACTTTTTAGAAAAATATCAGCAACTAGGATTTGTAAGAATACATAAATCATACATCATATTAAGAAATACAATTGCATCGTATAGCTCCCAACTGGTGATTCTTAAGAGTGGAAAACAACTTCCGATTGGAAGAACATTTAAGGACAATATCTAAAATTAAGGACAAGCTGCAAGCTAATTGCAGTAGATATTATCTTAATTAACACTCCTGTTTTGGGTAAACCAAAACTCATGTAAAGACCTTACACAATCGACAAGGTTATTATATCCCGTTGGTTTTGTAATGTAGGCATTGGCTCCAAATTCATAGGAAGCTTTGACATCCAAAGGATCATCGGAGGTAGAAAATAAAATAACTGGAGTAAGCCTCAAAAATGGAATCTCTTTTATTCGTTTTAATAAATCCAATCCTGATAAACCAGGCAAGTTTAAATCTAACAAGATAAGCTTAGGCCTAAACTTATCTAGTGCATACTTTTCTAGTGTTTTAATGGCATCTCTACCATCCTCTACAACACTAAGCACTAAGTCTTCTTTAACTTCACGAACAGCATGCTCTAAAATAAAAGCAAAATCCTGATCGTCTTCTACGTAAAATATATCTGGAGATCCCATTTATTTATTTTTAAAAGCTACATAAAACGTTGTTCCTACTCCCAATTCACTTTCGAACCAAATTCTTCCATTGTGCTTCTCTACAATTCGCTTAACAATTGCGAGTCCAACTCCTGTACCTTGAAAATCTTTCACGTTCTCCATTCTCTTAAACAACTCAAACACCTTATCGTGATAATTAACATCAATACCAATGCCATTATCTTTAATTTTATAAATTACTTCTTCATTATCCACCTGACCGTCAATGCAAACTTCCGGTAAGTTCGACCTGGAAGAATATTTAATCGCATTTGAAATAAGATTTGTAAAAACTTGAGTAATTAATGTTAAGTCTCCCATCACTGGAGGGCAGTTTCCAATTACAATCTTTACCTGTGGTGCCGATAACGCAGAAACAACTTCAGTTATGAGCTCCCTGACCAAATTAGTCATATCAATTTCAACAGGCTGAAGATCGGATCGCCCAACTCGTGCAAGTTTTAGAATTTCGTTAATTAAAAAAGCCATCTTATCTGCTCCAGCAACTACACGACCGAGTAATTTTTTCCCCTTTTCGTCCAGGGACTGATTTTGATGCAAGAATAATTCTGTATAACTTTTAATTGAGGTCAAAGGAGTTCTCAGATCATGGGAAATGGTATAGCTGAATGTATCAAGTTCTTCATAAGCGAGTTTTAAGCGTTCGTTTAGAACCCGGATCTCGTTTGCTTTTTTATTAATTTTGGATACTATCTTCTCCCTAAGTTTTAGAACGCCGGAAATTTCAAGTTCCCTCCACTTGTCGGATGTCTCATTCACAATTTCAGCCCAGGTGTCAAAAGAATTTCTTGGACTCAAAACTGTCTCGTTTGCACTATTTACTTCCACTGGCTTTTCAGGGTTTCCTGCCCAGTTAATAGCGGCAATTTTCTCAGACTTAAACCATACGATATATTCACCCATATCTCTTGAAAGCGTACAGGCAAGAATACCACTTCCTACAGAGGCATAGTCCTGAGCACTTTTGAGTATTTTAGGCAGTTGATTTGTATGATAAACAGATTCAGTCATCGTTTCCTTTAACCAGGCAAATAGGTCCGTCAATGCAGCTTCATCTGGTGTAACACCGATCGTATACATGTGGCCATCGAAGAATATTCCAGCTCCTGAACCATGGGTAACGTCAAGTAAAGTAACGTCATGTCTAATCAGGGAACTGATTAGATCTGAATCCTTATCAAGCTGTCCTGAAAGTTCCTGAACCGCTTCCTTTAAAAGGAAGTCTTCCTGGGTTTCTTCTTCAGCCTGTTTATACTCAAGCGCTGAAGAAAGAATCTGTCCAATTAATTTCGCACCCTCTCTTGCTTTATAGTCGATAAATTTCGGACTATAATTGTGACAGGCAATTAGTCCCCACAGCTCGCCTTTAGAGATTAATGAAATACTAAAACTGGACTCCACGCCCATATTCTTTAAATACTGTATATGAATAGGAGAAACCGCCCTTAGGCTGGAATGAGACAAATCCAGCGGCATGTCCTTTGCATATGTTTCTATAGCCGCGCTAGCAGCGTTAACATCGGCAATAATTCTGGTGTAATTCAATTTGTAAAGTGCCCTTGCCTGCTGAGGTATATCTGATGCCGGATAGTGTAAGCCGAAGAATGGTTCCAGATCGTCATTTTTAACCTCTGCCACAACCTCACCATGTCCGTCATCCAAAAATTGATATACCATTATACGATCATATTCAATAATGTCCTTAATTTCCTTAGCGGCATGATTAAGAAGACCAGACAGCGTTTTATTAGATAGAATCTCTGAAATGGATTTACCAATCAAGTTCTGGATATCATATTCCAGGGTGGCTGGTTCGAATTCCATTATAATTTTTCCATGCGACTCATGCAGGATCAAATAATAAGGTTCTTCCTTAATTAATAACTTATATGGATTGATGATGCTGAAATTTTCTTGATTTTTGGCAAGTTTCAAAAGTTGATGAAGGTCAGTATCATTGGCGACAGAGCCGAAAAAAACATTAAATTCTAATGCATCCATCTTTAAAAGATCGGAAGAAGATTTTCCTAAATAAAAATCAACATTTTCACTAACATACAGAATCGCTAAATCAAAGGCATCTGCTGCAATAAGAAAACCGTGCGACTGGATTCTTCCAGGAATATGGATTGGTTCTTTGTCACAATTTGTTAGGTCAACATTGTATTTAGTCATAAAAGTAGTAAGAATCAGCTCTGGTTTGTTAAACAAAAATATCAGAATTTAACGGTTAAACAAATACTGAACCAAAGCTATTTGTAGCTTTGATTAAATCTTAACCAAAAAAAAAGAGCGCCTTAACGGCACTCTTTCCTTTTATCTTTTTTAGTTCTTACTTAGCACTATTTTTTTTCTCAGTAACTTCAGTACGAATATCCTGAGCAAGTGTTTTTAAATCTTGCATTGCTTTACGAACTCTAGTACCTGCAGCGCCGTTTCCAGAATTGTAAAATTTGTTTGCATCCGCCTCAACTTCAGCAATAAGTTCTTTTAATTTAGAGAATTTTTCCATTGTATATTTGATTTAAATTTATGATTATGGGTTTAAAGTTAATAATATTTGGTTTTCTTACAAATCATTAACGTACGAAATTGATGTTTTTATATATAAAAAGTTAATTTAAAACCTTTATATCGCCTTTTTGTTTAATTATGGACGACCAATTACATCTAAAATCACCTAAAGTTATGATAAGCAGACAAAATAAGAACGAATCGAAAGTCGCTGGTTCTGAGGACTATGACGTAAATCATCCTCAAAATATAGCCAAGCCCGAATTTAATAGTGGTACGGATGAAAAAAATAATGCCGAACTACCTGCAATTGAAAATTTAAATCACACTGATGGCCTAAAAGATCCAATTAAAGGGGCAAAAAATGATTTAAATGATCCTTCTGCCCCAAAAAGCGATGATCCATTACATGGTGACTCGTCAAAATCCGACCTGGGCAATGGATCATCTAAGAATGATGAAGAGATCATCCGTACTTAGTAATTACCAGACACGCCCAGCTCTAATCCACGCAATTCTGCTAACCCGCGCAAACGGCCAATAGCAGAATAGCCTGGGTTTGTTATCTTGTTCAGATCATCCAACATTTGATGTCCATGATCAGGTCGAAATGGAATTGGTACTTGCCTTTTAACATTTTCCGCTACAACAGCTTTCATAATCTCATACATGTTCACGTCTCCTCCCAGGTGATCTGCCTCGTAAAAATTTCCCTGACGGTCTTTTGTTACATTTCGCAGATGAAGAAAATTTACCCTTTCCTTAACGGCTTCGAAGATTTCAACAAGATCATTGTCCACACCTGCACCTAGTGATCCGGTACAAAAACAAATTCCATTAAAGGGTTTGTCAACACTATTTAAAATATACAATAAGTCTTCCTTGTTACTCGCAATTCTTGGTAAACCTAAAATTGGATAAGGAGGGTCATCCGGATGTATGGTCATTTTAATACCAGAGTTCTCACAAACTTCAGCGATGGAATTCAAAAACCAGGTAAGATTGTCTTTTAAGCCTGATGTACCAATTTCCTTATAGGTGTCTATGCTATTTTGTAGCGCTTGCAATTCGATTTCTTTCTCGTTCGGTATCCCCATTAACACATTTATACGAAGACCCTTTAATTCGTCTTCACTCATAGAAGCGAACCTTACTTCCGCTTCCTGAAGAATTTCTTCTGAGTAATCGTCTGCCGCTCCTGCCCTTTTTAAAATGTATAAGTCAAAAATAGCGAGGTCTATCCAATTAAAATATAATGCCTTTGAACCATCCGTCATGGTTAAGTCCAATTGCGTACGTGTCCAGTCTAAAACAGGCATAAAATTATAACAGATCGTTGTTATTCCGCAAGACGCAAGATTTTGAAGTGTTAGTTTGTAGTTTTCTATGTACTGTTTTGCGTCACTTCTTCTGGTTTTTATTGCTTCATGAACGGGAACACTTTCTACAACAGACCAGGTTAGGCCAGACGCTTCTATAATGTTGATCCGTTCCTTAATATCCTCTACCGGCCAAACATCCCCATGAGCAATATGGTGTAAAGCAGTAACAATTCCAGTTGCTCCCGCCTGTTTCACATCTTGCAAAGACACCGGATCATTTGGACCATACCAACGCCAGGTTTGTAATAATTTATGATTTTTATTGTTCATAGCGACTAAAAATTATATTTGAAGTATCAATGATAATCAATTTTAATACGCTCAGGTATGGGTGCACCTTAAAAATTTACGGAAACGATTGCAACTTACAAAGATTGCAGCGAGCAAGCAGACGTTTGGACATTTAATACATGTTTGACCCCACACTTAAGCGCAAAATTGTTTTTTTGATGTCCTACTGGAAAGTCAAAACAAACCGGGTAGGAATACTCTTTAACCTTTTGCAAGATGATATCATAAACAGACATTCCAAATTCAGAACCTACATCATCGGGGGTCACCTTAAATCCACCGATAACAAGTCCTGCCAGATTGCTTAATTTCCCTGTCCGCTTCAGGTGCCAGAATATTCGATCAATACTGTATAAATATTCACCAGTGTCCTCTAAAAAAAGAATTTTCCCTCTGGTATCCAGATCTGAAACGGTACCTATAAGTGTTTCAACCATCGTCAAATTTCCTCCGATCAGGACACCCTCTGCCTGCCCAATTCGATTAAAATTAGATGGAGTTACTGCATAGTTAAAGTTTTCTCCTGCTAGCGCCTGCCGGATAGAAAGTATTGTTGAAATCTGCATTGGCTCCGCCTTACTCCAATCGTCTGGAAAGCTGTTACACATTTTAGAGTGTAAGGATGCAATGTTATAAACCCGATTCAGGTGACAATGAATCGCCGTAATGTCACTAAATCCAATAAGCCATTTAGGATGACGTACAAATTCATCAAAATTCAAATGATCAAGAATTCTGATTAATCCATATCCACCTCTGGCGCAGAGAATTGCTTTTAAGTCCGAATCGTCCAGCATTTGCTGCAGATCAGTCAACCTTTCTTCGTCAGTGCCACCGAAGGTGAAATCGCGTTTGCCAATTGTATGACCAACTTCCACCTGATAACCCCAGGATTGAATAAGTTGTACGGATGGTCGAATCGCTTCCAGGCTAATGTAACCTGCAGGACTCGTTATGCCGATCTTATCCCCACTCTTTAAATAAGGGGGCACTTTTATTTTAGCGTTGTTTTCTAAACTTTTGTCGGCTGCCCAACCTTCAGCACCAGACAACACCGCTCCCGCTGTGACCATAGAAGCGATAAAATTCTTTCTATTCATTAAATTAGCTTAGTAAAGTAAAACTAATAAAATTTAGGAGAGACGGCTGTAATAATACTTCCTAATAAGAAATCGGCGCCGGTTGTTTTGATTTAAGATTGATAATTGTTTTGCTGATGTAAGGAATAACGGCAATTGTTAGAATTACAACCACTAATAAACAGCAGATAAACACATAATAATCTACGTTAGCTTTAATCTGGGCCTGTAGATCTACGGACTTACTTAACAAGCCCGTTGCAATTTTGGTAGATTGGCTTTCAGAAATACCCCTACCCATCAATATTTTCTTGTATAAGGCTAGTCGGTCTACGGCAAGTATGTTGATAGAAGACAATTGTTCCTGAAACCTGTTAATGTGGTTACTTTTATTGTAAAGATTAAAATAATTGATTACCGCAGTACTACTG
>Ga0247813_10002358_pt1 | contig 13048 bp, 12 predicted proteins | sample UWRJL169409C1_FD_180719 | JGI IMG/M metagenome (GOLD analysis project Ga0247813, IMG submission 180719) | Plant litter microbial communities from Arlington Agricultural Research Station in Wisconsin, United States - UWRJ-L169-409C-1 | ecosystem: Environmental > Terrestrial > Plant litter >... | reverse complement strand
CCAAAAACTATTCGTTGAGTGCAGGACAATATTTTGAAGTGAAAATTGAATATACCGATATTTCTGCAGAAGCTTTTGCTACTAAGATGAAAACTTTTGAAGCTAATTTAAATGAACTTTTTAATGAAAGTAAAACTTTAGAATTGGAGATTCAAAATAATTTGAAGGGATTGAGATATGAGTAATCTTGAATTTGCAAAATTGAATCAAGTCTGTATTAAAATAACAGATGGTTCTCATTATAGTCCAAAAGGCATCAAAAATGGTTTTCCTATGCTGTCTGTTAAGGATATGCTACATAATGGATTTTCATATAATGATTGCAAATATATTTCTGAGGAGGATTATAACGATTTATTAAAAAGTGATTGCGTTCCATTAGTTAATGATGTCTTAATTGCAAAAGATGGAAGTTATCTAAAACACGTATTTGTAATTAAAAAACAAATTAAACAAGGCATCTTATCCTCGATTGGAATATTGCGTCCAGATTTAATAAAAATTAATCCTGAATATTTAAAGTATTATTTACATTCTGATTCTGTAAAAGAAACAGTTGCAAAAAAATATGTATCAGGAAGTGCACTTCCAAGAATTATTTTGAAAAATTTTGGGGAAATTGATATTATTTATAAGCCACTAATTGAACAACAAAAAATTGCCAAAGTCCTATCTGATTTAGATGCAAAGATCGAGCTCAACAATAAAATCAATGCTGAGCTTGAAGCGATGGCAAAAACGCTTTATGATTATTGGTTTGTACAATTTGATTTTCCTGATGCAAATGGAAAACCTTATAAAAGTTTTGGTCGCAAAATGGTTTGGAATGAAGAATTGAAAAGAGAGATTCCTGAGGGTTGGGAGGTTAAAGCGTTAGAACAGATCGTACAAATTATTTCAGGAAATGTCTCTCCTAATAATATTGATATAAATACTCCATATATTGGACTTGAACATATCCCTAGACGTACAATTATACTTTCCAAATGGGAAACAGCAGAAAAGATAAATAGCGATAAATGTGTTTTCAAAAAACAAGATATTTTATTTGGAAAAATTAGACCTTACTTTCATAAAGTTGGAATTGCATTTATTGATGGTATTACTTCAACAGACACAATCGTTTTAAGATCTAAGGAAAATTATTTGCAAGGTTTTGCTTTACAAACTGTTTTCACAGATGATTTTGTTGAGACGGCAACCAATTCGTCAACAGGAAGCAAAATGCCTAGAGCGAATTGGAATGTTTTGAAAAATTATAAAATTGCAGTTCCTTCAAAAGAAATATTAGACACTTATCAATTACAATTTAGTAACATTATTAAAAAAATTGAGTTTTCAGTTTTTGAGAACCAAGAACTTATTTCACTTCGAGATTGGCTGTTGCCAATGTTGATGAATGGACAAGTTACTGTTAAATAGGAACAATAATGTTTCTTAAAGAATTTTATATTTCTCATATTTAAACTTAATAATTATGACACTTCACGAAGCTATACAGAAAGTACTTAAAGAGAATTCATCGCCTCTATCGATTAGTGCAATAACTGATATTATAAATTCAAATGGCTATTATATTAGAAATGATAGACGCTCCTTAACTAGTAATCAAGTTTCAGGTAGAATCAAAAACTATCCATTATTATTCCAAAATATTAATGGAAAAATTATACTTCTGGAAGAGAATAATATCCAAAACATTATAACAAGCTATACTTATCTAACTAATCTTTTAAAAGGAATTTATATATCTGCTGATATTCAATTCATTGTTTCTGTTATTTTATTTTATAAACGTTTAGTAGATTTAAAAGAAGTACCATTTGAAAAATATACTGGTAATTCAACCGAGGTAGAAAACTCAATAAGTAGACTTCTCGATGGAGGAAATATATTGATCAAAAACTTAAAGAAATTAGACGATTATTATATAGGACCTGAGGGGGTATTTGAAGAATGCTCAAGATTATTAATGAAGCTTGATAATTATAAAAAGACAGAAATATGGGATCTTTTTAATCAGATAAACACTTCAAATATAAGTACAGAAATCTTTGGCGATATATATGACTATCTTCTTAATTTGGAATTATCACAAGGAAACAAATCTCACATCTTTTATACTCCAACAAGTTTAAAAGAACTAATGGTCGAATTATTAAATCCACTTGCAGAAAAATCAATTTATGATCCTACAGCAGGGCATGGGGGTCTTTTAATTCAAGCCCTAAAGTACAATTCGTTAAATAATCATATATCTAAAGGAAGTGAAATAAATAAAAGAATTACTCAACTTGGTAATATGAATTTAATAATGAATGGATTTAAAAATTATTCAATTGAATCTAAAGATTGCTTTGGAGAAATTAATAACGACAATAAATTTGATTATATAATTGCAGATTTACTAATAAATGGAATAACAAATTCTTTTGAACAATTCCTACTATATAGTCATTATAATTTAGAACCGCCTAGATCAGGTAAAGGTTTAGGCTCATTAGTCTTACTTGCTCTTTCGAGATTAAAAAATGATGGAAAGGCAGTTCTGACTGTTTCTGAAAATTTTCTATTCAAAAAAGGAAAGGAAAAAAACATCAGAGATCTGTTAATCAATAATGATTTTATTGAAAGTGTTATCAGTTTGCCCGTTGGTGCTTTGCGCCCTCATACTGATGCTAAAGCTTCAATTTTAGTTCTTAATAAAGCAAAAAAAAGTGATCTAAGAAATAAAATAAAGTTCATAAAAGGTAAAGCTATTGAACTTGATAAAAAATCAATGGTAATTGATAATGATGCTATATTAAAAGCATTTCATAGTGATTATGCCTTTTCTAAAGATGTACAAATTATCAATGTAACCGAGTTACATAATGATAGTAATCTTTCTGTTGAATCTTACGATGACAACTTTGTTATAAGTAACTTAATGTTGAATGAGGGTACAGGTAAATTATTAGTTGATTTAGCTGAAATAAAAGCCGGTACGCAACCTGATAAACATGATATAATTGAACATGGAGAAATTCCACTAATTAAAATTGAAAATCTTTCGAGAGATATACTTGATATTAATTTGATTAAGGATTCTAAATACTTTATTAATACTTATGAAAAATATGTGAGGTATTTAATCAATCAAGATTGTATACTTATAGCCCGAATAGGAGATAATCTGAAACCTACTATTTACAAACATAATAAAGATAGTCACGGAATAATTCTTCATAGTGGTGTTTATGCAGTAATTCCTTCCAAAAGAAAAGATAATGTAGATCTTGAGTATTTATATTATCAACTTCATTCAATTTTTGTTATTGACCAAATAAAAAGCAAGAAATCTGGAGTTGTTATGCCTTATATAAGTATTGCAAATTTAAATCAAATAATAATTCCCTATATACAATTTGAAACACAAAAAAGTTTTGTTAATACCCAAAGAGCTAATTTAATTGCTGAAGAAAGATCTAGATTTGAAGAACGAGTCAAAGAATTAGGACACATAGAAGAAGTTGAAGAAAAAGAAAGTGAAATTGTTAAAACTCTTGTACATCAATTAAGGCCAACATTACTAGTTGTTGACAATCTAACAAATCAAATTAACAGAATAATTGAAAAAAATAAACTAACCGAAATTGTTGAATTTGATGATGAAGACTTAGATACTGAAACTGATCCTGATCTAAATGCTTTATTTCAACAGTCCAATAATTATTCGCTAAAAGAACTGTTAGAAAAATTATCAAATGACACTAAGCATTTAAGTAATATATTGACAAATGTAGATAAGGTTATGAACTTTAAAATTGACTATCTGATTTGGAAGAAGTTGATATTTATAATTTTCTGACTGAATATAAAAAATTAAAAGATATTGAAATCGCTAACAAGTACCTCTTTGAAATTAAAGGAGACCATGTGAAAGTTCTTTTAAATAAAAGTTCATTTAAGGAACTCTTAGATCAACTAATATTAAATGCCGAGAAACATGGTTTTTCAAATAAAAAGCAAATTAAAGGGAATAAAATAACTTTTAATATTAAATCTGACAAATTAAGAAATATATTAATTCTTGATTATAGTAATAATGGATCACCTTTTTTACTAAATGAAACGGACTTTATTACACCATTTGAAAAGGGAATAAATAGTACTGGCTCGGGCATTGGTGGTAATTATATTTACAGAATAATAAAAGCACATAATGGAAAAATAAAAATTCAAAACAATAATACTAAAGGGTTTTCAATGACAATTGAAATACCATTAAATCAAAATAAAAATTATGAATAATATTATTTTAATTGACGACAAGCAATCATATATTGACAGTTTTGTAGTAGAAGCTAGGGCAAAAAACATTAAAGTTTCTCCGGCTAATAGCCTTGAGGGATTAAAAAAAATAATACCTAAGTTTTCCCATAATTTTGCATGTGTAGTATTAGACATTAAATGTTTACTTACAGATGATCAGCCAAAAGAAGACGCGTCATTTATTGGAGATGCAATGCAATATCTTGATATGAACTCACCCGGATTTCCTAGATTCATTTTAACCGGAGATCAATCCGAATTTGATAAACTCAAAGGTTTCTATCCAAAAGAAAAAATGTACTTAAAAACTCCCGACGATCAGGCAAGGCTGTTTATTGATTTAATAGAATGTATCGCTCAATCCGAAATTCTTAAGATAAAAACAGAACATAATACAGTTTTTGAAATATTTAGACAAGGAAAAATGGACAATGCAGCAGAATTGCTTTTGATTAAAGTACTTAAAGCTGGATTAATCGAAAAAAACTTTGTCAATTTTAGATCTATACTTGCAGAAGTAAGGTCCTTACAAGAAAACTTATATAAATCAATTAATTCAAGAAATAAGAATGTTGTTCCTGATACTATGTTTAGACCAAATGGTATGATAAAATTTAATGATTTAATGAAACATTTAAGCGGAAATGTAATACCCCCAGCAAATCCAAATAGAACAGTTTATCAAAATCCAACAATTTATCAATTAAGTAATTCATTATATTGGTCATGTGGAGAATATATTCATGACGATCCTAATCGAACATACTTCATAAGTGATTACACTATAAAATCATTAATTAACAATCTATTTGAATTAATAATTTGGTCTAAACAATACTAGCAGAAGATGAATATATTTTTCGGTAAAATTTCACAAAACTTTGATACTTTACAATTACAAGAAGGATACTACACCGCTGAAAAAGGGTCTTCTTGGTTTGGCGAGCTAAATCTCGAAGATTATGTTTACATGATTGGAGGAGGCAAAATACAACTATGGAAAGCTAAAAAGTGGATTGATAAAAAAGAGGACCAAAAAGAAAGACTTAGTTTCGAAATAATTTTTGATGACACTAATTTAAAAGTAAAAGATTTAGTTGCATTTAAATATTTTAAACTAAGTATGAATTTAGTTGTCAAATCTACACGTTCTACAGCTTCAGAAAAAAAAGCATTTTTTAAATTGGAATACGATCAACTTGGATTGACAGAAGAAAAAATTTTAAACAAAACTACTTATACTCTTCCCGAAAATTTTAGATCGATTAAAAGTTTTCTTCCTGATCAAGTCACGCAACAGGACTCTTACAATATTCAAATTCAGTTTGAAAATGGAAAATTAAAATTGCTACCAATAAAAAACTGTGATCCTGAAATTATAAATCGCTTTAAAGATAACACACCATTTATAGGTAGAGGAAGATCTAACAAAGATAAAACATTACGTATTGCAAAAGATATAAAAAATATGAGGTCTGCTTTAGATTTCACAATTAATGATTTTTTCGATGCATTTTTATGTGATTATAATGCCAAGATTGAAGAAATTTTAGATAAAGATGAAAATATTGAGTCCGAAATTCCAAATAATTTCATTGAAAAAAGTAAAAAAATGGCGTTAAATCAAATTTTATACGGTCCCCCAGGAACAGGAAAAACGTTCAATAGTATTGATGAAGCTTTAAAAATAGTCGATCCTATATTTTATCAAAATAATAAACATGATCGCAAAAAATTAACAGATCGATTCAAAGAACTATTAATAAAAAATTCGGATGAAAATAAAGGACAAATTGCTTTTTGTACGTTTCATCAGTCCTTTAGTTATGAAGATTTTGTAGAAGGCATCAAACCAAAAACAACTGAAGAAAAAAGAGTTTTTTACGATGTTGAGCCCGGTATATTTAAACGAATTTGTCAGTTAGCCAATAGCAATAATAGTACAATCAAAGTAATAAAGGAAGGTAAAATTTCTTGGTCTGAGGAAGAATTTAAAAAAGCATCCTTTTTTAAGTTATCATTAGGGAATTATCAAAATCCTATGGACAGGCCTATTTATGAATATTGTAGAGACAATGGTTATATAGCAATTGGTTTTGGACAGGAAAATGACTTTACAAGCTTATCAGAATCAGAAGTTAAAGAAAAATGCGATCATTTAAAATTAGAAGTTACGGCTGCACAACAAATGAACTACTTTATTCATTACCTCAAAAAAGGCAATTATATAATGGTAAGTAATGGTAATAAATACATACGTGCATTAGGAAGAGTAATTGGAGATTATGAATATTTTGCTGACTCACCTATACATTATAATCATTTTAGAAAAGTAGAATGGCTATTTGTAGATGAAAATATTCCAATAGATGAAATTTACGAAAGAGGTTTATCTCAAAAAACCATGTATAAAATTGATGATAGTGCTTTAAGACAAGACTTTTTTACCGACAAGGGTCAACAACAAGTTATTGAAAACAAGAGCGAAAAAAAATATGTTTTAATTATAGATGAAATTAATCGCGGAAATGTTTCTTCGATATTTGGTGAATTAATCACATTGATTGAAGAAGAGAAAAGAACAGGAAAAGACGAAGAGTTAGAAGTGATTTTACCTTATTCTAAAGAGGTATTTAAAGTTCCGAGTAATGTATACATAATTGGAACTATGAATACTGCAGATAGAAGTGTAGAAGCTTTGGATGCAGCATTAAGAAGACGTTTTTGTTTTGAAGAAATGCCTCCGCTTTATCATTTAGAAGGATTGCAAAATGATATTTTCGGACATAAAGCTTCTGAAATACTTCAAACAATTAATGTAAGAATTGAAAAACTGTTAGACAAAGACCATAAAATAGGTCACTCCTATTTACTTAACAAAGATGAAAATTCAATAATAAATTCTTTTTATAAAAATATTATCCCATTACTTCAAGAATATTTCTTTGGGGATTATAGCAAAATCGGTTTAGTATTAGGAAGTGGTTTTGTAAGCTTAAAAGAATCTGATTCAGATATCTTTGCCAAATTTTATGATATTGTTGAAGATTTTGAAAATAAAAATATTTATGAAATTATCGATTACAGAAAAGATAAACTTACTCAAGAAATGAATTTTGGTAAAGCTATCCAAACTTTAATGAATAAATAATTTGAGTAAAATAAAAGAAAATATAGTCGTTTTTGAACATGAAATTCTTCGTTTTGACAGAGGTGAAAAGAAAATCACTAAAGATCAATTCGAAGCGTTAGAACGTTATTATGGTAACGGAAAACCTTTCTATAAATTAGTTTACAATGGAGTTCAATTTAACGAACATGTTGGTGTTATACAAGTTGGTAATACTTTAATCGAAGTATTACCAAAGGCTGATAAAATCCCACATTCTGCAGGAGAAGATCAAAAATGGCGTGACTTATTAATTGGAATGTTGCGAGCTGTAGGAAGCTTTGATATTAAATCGACAAGCTCAAGTAATTTAAAAATAAAGCCAAATACTATTCTAGATTTATATTTTGAGCTATTTGTAAAAGAAATAGAATATTTACTTCATAATGGTTTAGTGAAAAAGTACCGAAAAAAAGAAGGAAATGTTACTGCATTAAAAGGTAATCTTCAATTTAGCAAGCACATTCAACAGAACTTAATTCATCAAGAACGATTTTATGTTCGTCATTCTACTTATGATGTTGAACATATTTTGCATTTCATTCTTTACAAAGCTTTAAAATTATTAAAAAATATCAATACCAATAATGATTTACATAGCCGCATTGGGGTTTTGCTTTTACATTTTCCTGAAATGCCAGATATAAAAGTTTCAGATACTACTTTTGAAAAATTGATTTACAATAGAAAAAATCAACATTATCAAAAAGCTATAGAAATTGCTAAACTATTATTATTGAAATACCATCCTGATGTAAGCAAAGGAAGAAACCACGTTTTGGCTCTAATGTTTGATATGAATATGCTTTGGGAGCAATTTATATATACAAGTTTAAAGAAAAATAAAACTGACTTTAATAAGATAAAAGCACAAACTTCGAAGTTTTTTTGGAAACCAGAAAATGGTAGAAGAACAGCAATGAAACCTGATATTTATATTGAGACAAATAACAGGAATATTGTGCTAGATACTAAATGGAAAAATCTCAATGGCTACAATCCTTCTCCTGATGATTTGAGACAAATGTATGTGTATCATGAGTATTTTAACGCACAGAAAGTCGCTTTGATTTACCCTGGAAACCCTAAGAATAGTAAGGCCGGAACATATTTAAAAAAAGATGTTGGACACGACGATAAAATATGTAGTGTGGTTTTAATTAATATCGAAAACGACATTAAAAAGTGGCAGGAAAAAATTAGAGAATCTATTAATCAGTTTATAGATAAAACATTATAAATATACCATTCTCATAAAATTAAATTTAAACACAAAAGCTTTCAAAGTATTCGACTTAAACTATGTTTATTTAAAATATAATGAAAACGCTTCTTCTTTTAGCACTAAAGTTATTAAATACTCTACTTTCAGAAATTGTAGAAAATACGTAGAATAGAAATTCTTTAAGCTTTTGAATCTAGAATTTAGGATTACCATCTAAATTTCAAGGAAAAAATATCCTCTTCGTAATAGATATTAATAGTAAAACAAATAATATAAGCATCATAAAAAGAACCTTCTAATCAGTCATACTAAAATCAAAAAAGCCAATAGCAGCAACTATCAGCTTTTCTAAATAACCCTAAAAAAATTTAAGATATCACAAACTCATCAATCGGCATCCTGGCCTTTTTCATTTTGCTAAATACATCATTTTCTGCATCTCTATATCCTAGCGACAATATTACGACACTTTTTAATCCTTTTTGTTTTAAGTTTAGGAGTTCATCAAATTTTGCATTGTCAAAGCCTTCCATTGGTGTTGTGTCTACTTCAAGTTCGGCAGCGGCGATCAAAGCAGTTCCTAACCCAATGTAGGCTTGTTTGGATGCCCAGCTAAAGTTTTCTTCCTCGGTGCGATTTAGTAAATAGGTTTCTAGTAAATTTTTATATTCCTCCAGAGCCTCTTCGGGAATCTCCCTTACTTTCGCAGTGTTTTTGATAAAGCTGCCTATACGCTCTTGGGTCACATTATCAAAAGCGGCAAATACCAATAAATGGGAAGCTTCGGCAATCTGAGAGTTAAAAGAACCTTCCCCTAATTTTTTTTGCAATTCTTTATCACTCACTACGACAATTCTAAAAGGCTGAATTCCCGTTGAGGTTGCGGTCAGATTAATCGCTGCTGTTATTTTGTCTACTTTATCAGTACTAACAGTTTCAGTATTGTATTTTTTAACGGCGTATCTCCAATTTAGTGTTTCTAATAATTTCATTTTAATTGTTTTAAATTTATTTACCAAAAGTATTGTATGTTTGCTATACAAAAGTCAGTACTATACCTTTGTATAGTACTATCCCGGAGTATAGTGACCTAAAATTACTGGTATGGAATTAGAAATTGAACATAATGCTACAAGCTGCGACGGGATTTTACAGCCTGTTTCGGACGCGCTTTACATATTAAGCGGAAAATGGAAACTGCCTATTTTAATCGCACTACGTTATGGAAACAAACGTTTTGGACAAATGGCAAGGGAAATACCTAATATTACAGAGAAAATGTTATCGAAAGAATTGCGTGCTTTAGAAATCAATGGACTGGTTAAAAGAACCGTTTATGATACGATTCCGGTAACGGTTGAATATTCGATTACAGATTATGGTTTTTCTCTGGACAAAGTAATTAGCGAGCTGGCCATTTGGGGAATTGAACACCGAAAAAGATTAGGGGCATCGCAATAAAGAGGCATCAGGTTTTTGTGCCAATAGATTTTCTATCGTAATTTATAAAAATGAAAGAGACAGCAATTAACTGTCTCTTTTTTTTGAAATTAGATTATCAATCCTTTTTCTTATGATCATGTTCTCGTAAAGGTGGATAATCTTTCTTTTTATCCGGCGTAACCCGTCTTCTCTCATCTAATGTTCCATCTTCCTTTTTTGGTTTAGGTCCTGGCAAAATTGCTTCAATTGTTTTCATAACTTTCTTTTTAATTATTATTTTAAGAGTCAGCGGCAATCACTGATTCTTAACAAATAACATTAATAAATCCAAAGTTTATTTATGGAAAACCATAATTCAAAAAATAATTTCCGGGAAATTATTTCAACTTTCCCAGCCATAGCAGCCATTATAAATATTTTTAATAACACTCAAAAATTATTAATTTGATTAATGAACACCTTCACCATACCTTTGCTTCATCAAAATCAAACAACTGATTTGAAATAATTAAAAACAACTTTAAAAAATAGAAATTATGAAATTTACAAGAAGAGCAAACGCAAACTGGAAAGGTACAGGAATGGAAGGAAAAGGAACTATCAGTACACAAAGCACCACGCTTAACGAAGCACAATTGTCTTTTAAAACCCGTTTTGAGGAAGGTGTAGGTACAAATCCTGAAGAATTAATCGCAGCGGCACACTCAGGCTGTTTTACTATGCAATTGAGCTTTTTATTATCTGAAGCCGGTTTTGTTCCTGAAAATTTGGACACCGTTGCAAAAGTGACTTTCGAAGACGGAACGATTACTTTAATCCAATTAGAACTAACCGGAAAAGTACCCGGAATTTCTGCAGAAGATTTTCAGCTATCGGCTCAAAAAGCAAAAGAAATTTGTCCAATCTCAAAATTATTAAATACTGAAATTACTTTATCTGTTACGTTAAACTAAATTTCAAAAATCAATTTCAATTTTAAAAAATCTAAAATCTAAAATTATGAAAACATATATAAAAGAACAATTGAATCGCTATTTCATGTTCGCCGCTTTGATCTTAAGTTTATTATTTACAAGTGTAAATGTTATTGCGCAAGCTAAAACTGCTGCGCCGCAAATTAAAAACGTTGTACTGGTTCACGGTGCCTTTGCAGACGGTTCAGGATACAAAGCACTTTACGAAGTTCTGACTAAAAAAGGGTATAATGTAACGATCGTTCAAAATCCGTTAAGCTCTCTTGGAGATGACGTTGCTGCAACAAATTTAGCGCTTGACAAACAAGACGGACCAACGATTTTAGTTGGACATTCATGGGGCGGAACCGTGATTACCGAAGCCGGAAATCACCCAAAAGTAGCGGCATTGGTTTACATAGCTGCTTTACAGCCTGACAATGGCGAAACTTCTATTCAATGGTTAATGACTGCTCCTCCTGCTCCTGAAAATGGTGTATTGCCTCCGGATGAAAAAGGAATTGTGTATTATGATAAAGCGAAATTTCATGCAGGTTTTGCAGGAGATGTCAGCAAAGAACAAGCCGAATTCATGTTTGCCTCACAAGGTGCCTTTAATTCAAAAGGTTTTGGTGAAAAAATTACAAAAGCGGCGTGGAGAAACAAACCATCTTACGGAATTGTAGCAACAGAAGACAAAAGCATCAATCCGGATATTGAGCGTGCCATGTACAAACGTTCTAACACAAAAATTACAGAAATAAAAGGAAGTCACGTGGTTTTTATTTCACAACCGGTAAAAGTGGCTAATGTGATTATTGAAGCATCGCAAAAATTGTAAATTATAAATTGAATTAAAAATTAATTCGATTATAAATTAAAGCCTGACTTTACGGTCAGGCTTTTGTTGTTTACATAAACTTACTAACCGCTTTCACGAAATAAGGCGAATCGTTCCAGCGGATTTTTCGATAAGCGAAATCTTTTTTAAGCGAATCGGGAAGGCAATTCCAAATGGCTTCGTTCATTTTTTCGAGCAGTAATTTTTTCGAAAACGAATCTGAAACCACCAGACTGATTTCCCTAACCGGAATTGGTTCTTTAAAAGTTTTAAAAAGTCCTGTCGCGGCTTCGTTCATAATCGAAAGCTGCGGAATAATCGCAAATCCTAAGTGGGCACGCACCAGGTTTTTTAAGGTTTCAATAGAGCTGATGTCATAGGTAAATTGTTCTTTTATTTTATCCGAAGTTTTTAAACCGCAGATATCCAAAAGCTGTGCATTATAACAAAATTCATGGTGCAGCAATAATAATTCGGTTTTATCGCCGGGCTGCATTTCATAGAATTCCGCGTTTGCCATTGGATGAAATTCATTCAGATACGCCACAAACGGTTCTTTAAAAATAGGATGTTCAATTAAATTCGGGTTTCCCGTTGGCGTGGCCATAATGACAACATCGAGTGCGCCGGTTTCCAAATCCTTCATCAATTGTCCGGTATTGGCTTCTCTGATGATAAAATGCACATTTGGAGTCGCTTCTTTCATGGCTTTAATAAAAAGCGGAATAAGATAAGGTGATAAAGTTGAAATAATACCCAGCTTCAACTCCCCTTCCAGCAGGTTTTTTTCGTTCACCACAAAATCGCGAATTTCATCAGCTTCACGAAGAATTTTTCTTGCTTTGTTGATAATTTCGGTTCCCAGTAAAGTTGGGGTGAGCGGTACTTTGTTTCGATCAAAAATTTTGATTCCAATTTCTTCTTCCAGATTTTTTAGCTGAATCGTAAGTCCGGGTTGTGTCACCATGCAAACTTCGGCCGCTCTTGCAAAATGGCGTTCTTCGTCTAAGGCTACAATATATTTTAATTGTTGGATCGTCATTGATTATAATTTTATTTTATAAAGATATGGAAATATCAATTTAAATTATAACATCGACAGG